>OCHM01000086.1_pt1 | contig 70755 bp, 46 predicted proteins | sample 1538901 | NCBI WGS metagenome assembly OCHM01 (sample SAMN04571734, study PRJEB22368) | human gut metagenome | biome: human gut; material: stool | host: Homo sapiens | place: Luxembourg | collected 2012-11-08 | reverse complement strand
GGAAAATGAACCATATTAGTACTGATATATATAAATAATTTAGATCACTTACTTATTGATGATAATGAGCAGAAGAACCTGAAGAATTTGTGTGATGAAGTGTTTGGTTGTAATAATTTCCTAGCACAAGTTGTTTGGGAGAGAGCATTTTCGCCTATCAATTTAATGAAGCATTTTTCGCCCTCTCATGATTATATTTTATGTTATGCAAATGATATAAGTAAAGCTGTTTGTCATGGTATAGGCAGAAGTGACGAGGCAAATGATAGGTATTCTAATCCTGACAATGACCCACGTGGTGTTTGGTCATCCAGCGATATATCTGTAGGTCCACCAGTTCAGGAGAATATCTATACAATTACAACCCCTTCGGGGCGTAACGTTGAGCCTCCAGCTGGGCGCAGCTGGAGTCTCTCGCGAAAAGCTTTTCGCGAGAGACTCGAAGATAATAGAATTTGGTTTGGTCCTAATGGTGATAATACACCACGTATTAAGCGCTTCTTATCCGAATTGAGGAAGGCTGGTATTACTCCTATGACAATTTGGAAGCATACAGAAGTAGATCACTCTCAGGGTGCAACACAAAAGTTGGCAAAACTCTTTGATGGAAAGAAGTATTTTGATTATCCAAAGCCTGTAACATTAATAGAACGTTGTTTACAGCTATATTCAGACAAGGATTCCATCATCCTCGATTTCTTCTCCGGTTCTGGTACCACCGCCCACGCCGTGATGCAGCTCAATGCTGAAGACGGCGGCAACCGTAAATACATCATGGTTCAGCTTCCTGAAGAAACTCCGGAAGATAGCGAGGCAAGAAAGGCTGGTTATAACACCATCCCGGACATCGCCAAAGAAAGAATAAGAAGAGCCGGCAAGAAAATCAAGGAGGAATCTCCTTCGACCACCGCCGACCTTGATACCGGTTTCCGTGTCTTCCGTCTCGACGAAGGCAATTACGAGGATGTGGAGCGCTCACCAAACGATATCAATCAGGCACAGCTTGATCTGTTCTTGGACAACATCAAGACAGACCGTAACGAACTTGATCTCTTGTTTGGCTGTATGCTTGATTGGGGTGTACAACTCTCTCTGCCTATGGAGCAGGAGGAGGTGGATGGCAAGACCATCTATACAGTCAACGATGGAGACCTTGTTGCTTGCTTTGCCGAGGGGGTAACAGAGAACGTGGTGAAGGCTATGGCCGGGAAGATGCCGCTGCGTGTCATCTTCCGCGACAGTTGTTTCGACAAAGATGCCGACAAGATCAATATCTACGAGACCTTCAAGCAGATGATGGACTGGAGCGACCAGGAAGTGGTCAATAACATCAGAGTGATTTGAGCAAAAGCGAGAATAACGTCGTTAAGATAAAAACGTATGCGACTAAGATATAAACATCAACGCTTCCAAACGGAAGCGGCTCACTGTGTGGTGAATGTTTTCACCGGACAGCCTAAGAGCGATGGGCAGAGTGACCATATCGTTGACCAAGGGACAAAACGAGGATTCTTTCATGTAGAGGGATTCGGCAACAGAAACATCATCCTTGCCCGTGAAGCCATTTGCGAGAACATACGTGCTATACAGACCGAACAAGGGCTGAAACCAGTTGACTATCTTCAGGAATTGCCCGGCGTGGGCCTGGCGCTCACCATCGAGATGGAAACGGGTACGGGCAAAACCTATACATACATCAAGACCATGTATGAACTGAATGCACGTTATGGCTGGACCAAGTTTGTGGTGGTGGTGCCAAGCATCGCCATTCGTGAAGGTGTGCTCAAGAGCTTTGAGAGCATGCAGGAGCACTTCGCCCAGGGGTACGGCAAGCGTATGCAATACTTCATCTACAACTCCAAGCAACTCTCGAAGATTGATGCCTTTGCCAGCGATGCTGGTATGCATGTGATGATAATCAACACCCAAGCCTTCAACTCGTCGATGAACGAGGAGAAGAGTCATGGAGTAAGGGCCGACAAGGCTGCCCGTATCATCTTTGACAGGCGTGACGAATTTTGTTCGCGTCGTCCCATTGATGTGCTGGCCCAGACTCATCCCATCATGATTATCGATGAGCCTCAGTCGGTGTTAGGTGTTGACAAGAACAACAAGACACGTAAAGGCATTGCAATGTTCCGCCCGCTCTTCACCCTCCTGTATAGTGCCACCCATCGTAAGGGTGATATATATAATATGGTATATCGGCTGGATGCCATAGATGCCTACAATCAGAAACTGGTAAAGAAGATAGAGGTGAAGGGTATCCGGCAGATAGGTTCTACGGCCACCAACGGCTACGTCTATCTGGAGGAAATAGTCATCGGCAAAGGCAACCCGCAGGCCCGTATCAGTTTTGATATGAAGACGGCGACTGGTATCAAGCAGGTAAGCAGACTTGTGGATGAGCGTTTCAACCTGAAGGAACAGAGCGGTGGGCTGGCAGAGTATGACAACAACTTCATCGTGGAACGCATTGACGGTCGTCAGGGTTGTATCAGTTTCCTCAACGGCTTGACGCTCTATGAGGGAGATGCAGTGGGCAGTGTAAACGAAGACTATATCCGTCGCATACAGATACGTGAAACCATTCGTACCCATCTGGAGCGTGAACGTCAGTTGTTCGGACAAAAGATAAAGGTGCTCAGCCTTTTCTTCATAGACCATGTAGATAGCTACCGCCTGTATGAGGGGGAGGAAAGCAAGGGAAAGTTCGCCAAGATGTTTGAAGAGGAGTATGCCAGGGTGCTCTCTGAGTGGATGCCTACGTTTGACGATGAGGCTTATCTTCGCTATCTGTCAGACCCTCGGAATGCTGCAGATAAGATTCATCAGGGATATTTCTCGATGGACAAGAAAGGCAAGGTAGTAGAATCCAAAGACAAGGAAGGCGAGAACGAAGAACGTGCCTTTGACCTTATCATGAAGGACAAAGAACGTCTGCTTTCGCTTTCTGAGCCTGTGCGCTTCATCTTCTCTCACTCTGCTTTGAAAGAGGGCTGGGACAATCCCAACGTGTTCCAGATATGCACGCTGAAGAACTCCGACAATGAGACGAAGAAACGTCAGGAAGTGGGTCGTGGTATGCGCCTTTGTGTCAATCAGAACGGCGAGCGTCAGGATGTGGACGTACTGGGAGAACATGTCTTCGATACAAACATCCTTACGGTGGTAGCCAGCGAGAGCTATGATGATTTTGCCAAGAAACTTCAGACGGAAATGGCAGAAGCCTGTTCGGAGCGTCCAGTCGTCATCACTCCCAACCTCTTTGAAGGAAAGGCATATACCATGCCCGACGGGAGCAACGGCAAGTTTGACCTCACTCAGGCAAGAGCTGTCTATAATGCACTCATACGCCAGGACTATGTAGATGACGATGGTGCGTTGACAGCCCGGTACTTTGATGACAAGCGAAATGGCACGCTTGACTTTGGAAAGGCCAACGATATGAAGGACGGCATTATAGCAGCCCTTGATACGGTGTTCAATCCGTCAGCAGTCAAGCCCGAGGATGCACGCAAACCCAAGCAAGCCAGATTTCTGAAGGACAACTTTGCCAAAAAGGAGTTCCAGGAACTATGGAAGCGTATCAACCGACGTACCTATTATCAGGTGAATTTCGATACCAAGGATTTGGTCAAGAAGGCTATAAAGGAGATTGATGAGCGATTGAAGGTAACGGAAATACGTATCGTGGTGGAGGGCGGTTCGATGGACAGCATCCGTGACAGAGAATCTCTGGAAGCCGGAGTTGCCATGACTCTGGGAGCTATCCGTACTGTCCGTGTGACAGAGGCTGTAGGCAACGGAGTGACATACGATCTCGTCGGCCGGCTTGTAAGCGCTACAGGTTTGACACGCAAGACTATCGTGGAGATACTGAAGGGAATACAGTCTTCTACTTTCTGTATGTTCAAGATGAACCCAGAGGAGTTTCTCATCAAGGCTGCCCGCATCATCAACGACTGTAAGGCGCTTGCCGTCATCCAATACATCACATATGAGAAACTGAATGACGAGTTCTCTACCGACATCTTTACCGAGAATGTCCTTCGTGGCAAACTGGGAGTCAATGCCATTGAGTCGGCAAAGTCGCTCTATGACCTTATTGTGCTTGACAGTATGGTGACGGAGAAGAACTTTGCCGAGTCACTGGAGCATCAGGACGATGTGGTGGTATATACGAAGTTGCCTCGCGGATTCTATATCAACACGCCTATGGGCAAGTACAATCCCGACTGGGCTGTGGCTTTCCGTGAAGGTAGTGTGAAGCATGTCTATTTCGTTGCAGAGACCAAGGGGACAGATGATTTGCCGTCTGACATTCGTGGTGCTGAGAACAGCAAGATAGAATGTGCCCGTAAGCATTTTGCTGCCATAAGCGAGAAGGACGTCATCTTCGACGTTGCAAAGGACTATCAAACTTTGTATAATCTAGTGACTAAATAACCCAACGGGCTAAAGTGAACTGGAAGAAATGAGGCAGAGATACTTCCGCAAAGTATCTCTGCCTCATTTCTTTCGCTTAGTCTGCCTCATGTCTGCTCCTGCTTTCACCAAGAATCATTGTTAAAGGCAGAACCTCAGCGCCTGTGCTTCATATTATCCTTTGGAAATAGATGTAAAACGCAATGCTTTAGACAAGTATTTCTATAATCTTTCTTGGTTGTCAAGGATTGTTTTTACCTTTGTGGAACAAAGAAATGAATGTAGAAGATTATGACAATAAGGGAAATAGATGAACGTTCGCTGACGAACGCACACCGCCTCTTTGAATCGGGTGATATAACTAAGATGCCAGTTGGTACAACGGCAGGACTTCAACAGATACACCGCTATCTGTTTGATAGCCTATACCCGTTTGCCGGTGTTATTCGCGACAAGAACATCGCTAAGGGTGGCTTCCGTTTTGCAAATAGCCTCTATTTTGACGCAGCCCGCGCCGTTGTGGAGAAGATGCCAGAAGACACTTTCGAACATATCATTGAGAAGTATGTTGAGATGAACGTGTGTCATCCTTTCATGGAAGGCAATGGCCGCTCCACTCGCATTTGGCTTGACATGATGCTCAAGCGTTCTCTCGGTAAAGTGGTCAACTGGCAGTATGTTGATAAAGACCAATACCTCTCGGCCATGGAACGCTCACCTATTAACGACCTTGAACTGCGCTATCTCCTCTCACAGAACCTTACTTCTGACATAGAAAACCATGAAGTAATATTCAATGGAATAGAGCAGAGCTATTACTATGAGGGATATGAGAAATAATCAGGAGCGTCCTATGCTGAGACAGTTGCATGAGTTGTGAAAGCCATAAAGGTATAGTCAACGCTTGTGGGGTGTCTCGTAGCTTGTGTTGATACCAGGCAAATTGTGGAAAAGGCCTTGTCGTCAAGGCGGGCATTGTTCTGTCTCTCCTGTGGAAGTGGGTTTGGGATAAATAAATGACCCGATAAATGACCCAATAAACTTGACCGAGAGGCAGAAGATGATTTTGCGGATGTTCTCAGAAGAAAAGAATCTAAGCAGAGAAAGGCTTTGTGAGAAAACAGGATTGTCGGATGCCACCGCCAAGCGTGAAATAGCATTTCTCAAAAAGACTGGCTATTTAGAACGTGTCGGCAGTTTCAAGAGTGGATATTGGAAAGTGTTATCAAAATAATTGTATTTTGAGCCAAATGTTCAATGAATGGGAAATACCATTGAACATTTGGACTCATTATTTACCGTCCACGTCGCACCCTATACTTCGCTGGTCGCATCATCGCAGCCGATACTGCAATGCACCTTCGCCACCAATGCTCATCATCCTCATCTTTGTCTCGTCCCCAACCAGAGCCTGGCGAACCGCCACCGCCACACGACTCTGCATAGGTTGTAGCCTCACTGATATAGCCAAGCGAAAGGAAGACGAAGTACTAAACTACTTCATAAACAGATCAACCAATGCTCATGCGGAATCCCTTAACTCTAAGTTGAAATGGTTTAGAGCACAACTCCGCGGTGTGCAGGATTTACCATTCTTTATGTTCAGAGCGTCTGTGATATTTGGATAACATGATTATATTGCCACGGACTTATGTAACTGTGCCCTATTTTGTACATCGTTCAACAAATGCTGCAGCAGAATCGCTTAATGCTAAAATTAAGCAATTCAGAGCGCAATTGAGAGATATTATTGACAGAAAGTTCTTCCTTTTTAGGCTCACAAGAATTTATGCATAGCCACACATTTTTGCAGGTGATCCCTTTTAATGCCACAAAGCATATACATATATGGGCTTCGATACATCTGCGCATGAAATGGAACATCGGACGTATCTCAATCTTTGACTTTGCTATACGAAAAGCCCTTTCCACACGCCAGAAATTGTGGTATGCAGTATAAAGCCTTGTGTTGTTACCTAAAAAATAGGTTCTAAGTGCTTTTTGCTCTATCTTTGTGCAACATTTCAAAACACCCCACCATATGGAAAAAGATGTTTGCGTCACATATGTCAATGATGAAGAGACAGACTTCGTTTATCTTTCCGATCAGTTGAAGGCATTCTATCCAGATACATTCAAGAGACTCACAGCTCTCTTCAATGAGCTGTATATTGACTGGGGAGAGGTTTATGGTACAAAGGACATTTGGATTCGAGATTATATGCCGATTCAGATGACTGATAAACGCTACCTAGTTTACGATTACTCACCAGACTATTTAGTCGGTGCAGAAGAGTACCGTACAGACTCCCGTTCCATTTTCAAAGATGTTCTTCCTGAGTTAAGTCAATGGGAAAACACTAACATAAAGCTTGATGGCGGAAATGTCGTGGTTTTGGGTGATTGTTTGGTTTTAACCGATAAGGTGTTTTGGGAGAATGGAAGAGAGGCATATGACAATGACTTCCACCACCATCTGAAGGATGCGTTGTGTTCAGATATTCTATTTCTACCGTGGCATTGTGAACATCCTGATGATCCAGACGCAGATGTCTATGGACACGCTGACGGGCTGGTCCGTTGGACAGGAGAAAACAAAGTCCTGCTGACTAACCTTCGTGATACAGATCCCGTAGAGGCAGCTGAGATTATTAGACGATTAGAGCGTAGAGGTTACGTCGTTCGTGAAATGCAGTTTGATGTACCTCGATTAAACAGAGATTTCAACTGGGCATATATCAACTATCTGCAGGTCGGAAAGAAAGTCATTGTTCCGGCCTTTGGAATACCAGAGGATAAACAGGCTTTGAAAATCATTCAAGAGGAGAATCCTGATTGTGTTGTCCGAGGTTTCCGTATGCGTGATATTGCCTCAAAAGGAGGCGCACTTCACTGTATTACATGGAACATCAAGAGATAATAGAACAAGAAGCCAGTGTTTTTAGTAATTTTGCAACAAAAAATAGAGACCATGAAGGAACTTTGTAATAAACTTAGCCTTGTCAAAAACATTGTCAACGATTCAGACGCAGAACGTATTTTTGGAGAGATTGCTCGTGAGCTGATGACAAACTATCAGGTCAGAAAGAATAACAAGCAGTATCGCTTCCTTGAGATTGAGTTCTACTGGCATTCGCCGAAGCATCCTGACGAAAGTGTATATCCAAGACAGACGAGTGAAGGATATTGGTTCCTTCATCCAAGTGGAGTGGATATTACGCTTCCAAGCACTACATCAGACAGCTATGGTGGTATCTTGATCCGTGCCATGCAGAATGTAGCTCATCCAGAAGAAGTCTATTCAGGACCATGGAATTGCAGTGATGCACTCTTTGACTATTTGCCTATAGATGGCAGCGTGAATGACATGATGCCTCAGATAGTTAGAATTTCAGAAGATGATGCTGATCCAGTTCTGATTGAACAGTCATTACGTCTGGGGATTACAGAGAAGCAAACGGCAGAATACAATACCAAAGGCTATTGTTATTACGTCCGAGTACCAGAATGGGAAAAGAAGAAAGCAGCCAATAAGCCTTGGAACAAGAGACGTACAGAGTATCTGGCTTTCAAGAATAAACAAGGATAATGACGCTTCTGCTATTCACGTGAATCAATCATGGTGATGGTTGATAAAACTCATATATTCTCAGGAAAATGCAGCACATTTCGGATTGCCAAATTCATTTCTTCATTATCCTCAAGGAAAATGGGTATTTGGTGCACCCACTAAGAAAAAACATAAATGCAAGGCAAATCTAAAGTCAAAAGGCCTTGTCGTCAAGGCGGGCATTGTTCTGTCTCTCCTGTGGAAGTGGGTTTGGGATAAAAAGAGAGGCTGCATCGCGGGATGTGCGATGCAGCCTCTTGTGTGTTATGAGTGAGGACCGCTGATTAGTAGAACAGGTAGCGGTTGTCCTTCACGTCGGCCTTCAGGTAGAGGTCGTTGGTGAAGGCGGCCAGTCCGCGCAGCATGCTCTGCAGGTTCTGAGCCTCTTCGTTCTTCTTGTCAAACTTGCCATCGGTCTTTGTCTGGTCGATAACCTGGAAGGCATAGACAGCTCCGTTGCCCTTCACGCCAGCCTTGAAGTCACCCTTCTTGGCAGCAGAAACGGCACCGCTCAGAGCAGCCTCGCTGCGGCCAACCTTGCTCACGAAGGTTGCGTTGGCGAAGTTGATGTGGCTGATGGTGTCTGTCTGTACACCGGCAATCTTCTCTACGTCGGCAATAGACTTGGCAGCCCGCATCTTCTCCTGCAGCAGAGCAGCCTTCTTGTCCTTTTGTACCTCGGTGGTGAGATACTCCTTCACCTGCTGGTCATCCCATGCCAGATAGCCCTTCTTGTGCACGCCTGCCAGGATGATAACCATCATGTGGTCGTTGTCACCGCACTCGTAGAGGGGAGACACATCGCCCACCTTGGTCTTGTCATTGAATATCCAGCGCATTGCATCGCGTGTGCTGTGTACGTTGGCCACATAGTGCTCGTTGCTGCTCATGGCGTTGCGGGTCTGCAGGCTGAAGCCTTCCTTGGCTGCGTTAGCCTCGATGTCCTCTGCCTTGCGGTTGCCGGCGATGAAGCTGCTGAAGTCATTGTAAGCCTTGCCATAAGTCTCCTTGCTGAAGTCTATTTTGCGCTTGATGACTGCGAGGTCGTATTTGGTGGTCATTGCCTTCTGGTCTGTCACCTGAACGATTACTACGCCCTGGCCGTCGAGCACAATCTTGTTGTACTTGCCAACGGGTGAGGTGGTCACTGTCTCGATGAACTTGCGGTTGTTCTCGTCTATTGTCATACCCTCGTACTGAGCGCTTGTGAGCCATGTCTTGGCGCCGGGCTGGTTGTACTTCTTGGCAATAGAGTCGAAGTTGGTGCCTGCGTTCAGAGCCTGCATGATGCTGTCGGCTGTGAGCTCAGCAGCTGCGATGTCGGCACCAGGTGCTGCAATCTGACGGATCTGCACTGAGTCGGGGCGAGAAACCTTGCCGAGCACGCGGATGATGTTCATTGTGTTGTCGAGTGTGTTGGTGTAGGGGCCCTTCTGAGTGCCTACAGCGATAGAATCCAGCTCAGCAGCAATGTCGCTGGGCAGAGTCTTTGCACTGATGGGCAACTGGCTGTAGGGAATCAGGCTTGAAGCCTCGCGCACGGTCTTGGCTGCGTCGGCACCCTGTGCCAGAGCCTTTGCATAGTCGTTCATCTCCTTGTTCAGAGCCTCCACATCGGCCTTGCTGGCTGTCACGGCTACATCTATATACTTGATGTCGCGTGACTCCTGTGTGGTGCGGAACATCTCCTTCAGCTCGGCATACTTGGCCTTCAGGTCGGCGTCGGTCACCTTCACCTCGTCGTCCTTGACGCTTGAGTAGGGGAGTGCAGCCATCAGGATGGTGCTCTCATTGGTGCGGCCTTCGAAGCTTGCCTTGGCTGCGATGGGGTTGCTCTTCAGTGTGCCTGCGAGCAGAGCCTGATATTTCTGTGCCAGAGTCTGCTGGCGGATAGACTTCTCAATGTACTTCCAGTAGCTGTACATCTGTGCGTACTGCTCCTTCACCTCGTTGCCCAGGTCGTTGTTTGCCATCACCTCGTCATACTGGCTGAGGAACTGCTTCAACTGATTGGCATCGAAAGCGCCCTGCTGGTTGCGGAAGGGAGTCTGCGAAAGCAGCATGTTGCGTCCGCTGTTGATGATGCTCTGCATCTCGGCATCGGTTACGGTGAGACCGAGCTTCTCGCATTCGTGCTCGATGAGCTTGTTGCTCACGTAGGTCTGCCACACCTGGTCGCGCAGCATAGAGTTCTGCTCGTCGCTGAGTGATGTGATGCCGTTGGTGAATTTGAGCACGTCGGTGTACTCCTCAACCAGGTTGTTGAACTCCTGCTGGTTGATGTGGTCACCATACACAGAGCCGATGCGCTGGCGGCTCTCGCTCTGTGTGTAAGACAAGGAGCGAACGAACTCCTCTGCGATGAAGGCGAACAAGGCCAGTCCCAGCACTACGACGAGGACTTTGCCCTTGCTTCTGATTTTTTGTAATGTTGCCATTGTTTTATATGTTATTGTTTTGTTTTTGCTTACAACAAGCATACAAAGGTAAGAAGAATTTGTGTATTTGTGCGCCCCTATGGCATGAAAAGTGTCGTGTGGCGGCTCAAAACAGCGTCCTTAGTCTAATACCTTCAGTTTTACAAGCTCTATTTTGGTGGTTGTCTTCTTCATTATCTTGAATTCCCAGTGCCCGAACCTGATTACTTCATTGAGTTTCGGGAAACTTTGATATTCGTGCAGGATGAGTCCGCCCACGGTGAGGTATTCGTCGCTCTCGGGCAGTTCCAGTCCCAGAGTCTCGTTGGCCTTCTGTATCTCCAGTCTGCCCGACAGCATGTATTCGCCTCCGCCCAGATCGGTGGCCACATAGGATACGTTGTCATGCTCGTCCTCGATGTCGCCGAAGATTTCCTCTACCAGATCCTCCAGAGTCACAATGCCGCTTGTACCGCCGAACTCATCCACCACCACGGCGATGGAGCGCTTCTGGCTGATGAATGTGCTGAGCAGTTTCTGCGCGTTCATGGTTTCTGGTACGATGGGAACATCCTTCACACAGTTGCGCCAGTCGTCGCCCTTGTTGAGGCGGAACATCTCGGAACTGTGGATGAAGCCGATGATGTTGTCGATGTCTTCGCGATAGACAATGATCTTGGAGTGCCCGCTCTCCACGAAGGTATTGAGCAGGGTGGCTGTATCGGTCTGGTCGTCAACGGCGTTGATTTCAGTGCGCGGGATGGTGCAGTCTCTCACCTTCACGCTGCTGAAGTCCAGTGCATTCTGGAATATCTTCACTTCATCCTCGATGCCACCGCCTTCCTCGGCACGCTCGATGTTGCTCTGTATGAGGTAGTCGAGGTCGGCCTTCTTGAATGTCCTGTCGGTATCTTCCTTGCTCGGCTTCTGTCCCAGGAGCCAGAGAGTGGCCTTGCTGAGCGAACTGGTGAACTTGCTGATGGGCCACAGGAGGATGTAGATGATATAGGCCGGCAACGCGCATATGGTGAGCATGCGGTTGGGATTGATGCGGAAGAGTGTCTTGGGCAGGAACTCACCGGTGACGATGGTGATGGCGGTGCCCAGGAGGGTCTGTATGAGCAGGCAGATGGCCTCGTTGGGGCATTCGCCGTTGGGGTGATGGATGCCCAGCGGGGTGAGCAGCATGCCGTTGACCAGTCGGGCCATCAGTATGCCGTAGATGACCAGGGCGATGTTGTTGCCGATGAGGATGGTGGAGATGAAGTCGCTGGAGTGGTTGTAGAACGTGTCTATGAGGCGACTCGTGAAGCTCTGCCGCTCGCGGTCCATCTCGAATCTCAGCTTGTTGCTGGACAGGAAAGCTATCTCCGTACCCGAGAAGAAGGCGGAGAAGAGCAGCACGATGATGATTTCTATGATAAGTTGTGTGTCTGTGGTCATTGCATTTCTTGACTATCTCTTGCCTGGTGCCGGAGGGAAGCGCATCCCCTCGGTACCCTTCCTGTCGCGGTTGTGTTCCTGCAGGGTAGGTTTCTTGGGAGCTTCCTTGGGCTGGGTTTGTGTGCTGTCAGGGGCAGTCGTCAGGCTGTCGGCAGCAGGTGTACTCTGTGTATCCTCCACGGGGAAAGCACCTTGTGAGTTGCTCACGCTGTATCGGGTCATCTGCTCGTTGCTGCGGAATTCCGTGCCTTCGAGCTCCCGTTCGGGCGTTGTGATGCGCATGTGCATGTGGCTCCACATCTCGTGGGTGGTCATATCCCAATAGAGTTCTTCGGTATGGAACACCTCGTTCTTCATGTTGCGGATGACCACACGGCCTCGCAGTTCCCACGTGCGTTGCTCATGCAGATAGGCCGTATCGGCCTGCACGAAGAGGTCGATGTGGAAATGTTCGTCGAATCGCTCCATGAAGAGTCCCTTCATGAACTTCCATGTGGCGGGCCGGCCGGTGCTGTTGTAGATGTCCCATTCCTCTGCCATCATGCGGTAACGCATCACTCCCGAGTCGGAGATGAGCGTGTTGATGCCGGTGGAGTGCATCATGGGCAGCGAGTCGGAGTCGTTGATGGCTTCGGCCATGTGCTCCTTCTCCCCTTCGCACGACATGGTGAGTGCTGTGGCCAGCGCCATCAGTCCCAGCAGCAGACGCCTTCTGAAAGAATCTTTCCGATGGTGCATCTCGCCGGGTTATTGTATCTTGAACTTCATGAACCAGTTTTCGTTGAAGGTGAAACCAACGTTGACCATGAAGTAGTTCTCGGTGATGAGACTTGCGCTCGAGGGTTTCCGGCGCAACCATTGCAGGTTGAGGTTGATCATCGAGCGGTTGTTGTACTTGTTGCTTACGGGCAGACCCAGTCCGGCAGAGACTGTCATGTCGCTGGGACCGTCGATGCCGTTCACACGCAGATAGGGAGTGGAGTAGTTGGCACCCACACGATACTGCATGCGCTTGACGTAGCGCTTGTCGGTGGGGTCGGGTGTGTATTGTGCGCCGACGGCAAAGCGTGAGCGGTTCTTGTAGTCGCCCTTTGCACCGAAATAGGTCAGTTCGCCGCTCTCGGTGCTGCTGTGTGGTGTGCGGCAGTCGCCCCAGTTCTCATATTTGTAGTCTGCTGCCACCAGCAGGGTGTTCTTGTGCTGCCATGCCAGACCGCCTCCGTAGGTGTAGGGCAGGTCAAAGGGCGACTTGGCGGTCACCTGTGTGCTGTCGCCCACGCTGGTGTAGCGTGAGAGCACGGCATCCGACTTGATTTTGTGTCCCAGTCCCACGGTGACACCCACGGTGAGCCAGTTCTCGGGATTGAGTCGTATGGGATATTGTGCACCCAGGTCTATCTTGTAGGTCTTCAGGTGTGCGCTGTGCTCCGAGTTCAGTCCGCTGTAGGCGCTGCTGCTGGTCTCACCCTCGGTGAAGGTCTGTGCCATAGCGTGGGTGTAGGTTCCCCAGATGAAGCTGGCGTTCACACCCACCGCCAGATTGCTCACGGGCTTCCATCCCAAGCCCACATAAGCCTGATGCAGACCGCCTTCGCCCTGGTAGGAGCTGGTGGTCTTGATGGGCAGTGTGGTAGTCTGGTCGCTGGTCACCAGCCTTTCGCGGTAGAAGTTGTAGCCGATGGTGCTGTAGGGGACAAAGCCGAAGGAGAGTCCCAGACCGCGTCGGAGTCTCAAGCCTGCGTTCACGAAGTCCAGACTGCAGTTCTTCACGTTCACGCTGTTGCCGCCGCTCTTCATGCGTCCGGCCGTGAGGCTCATGCCTGCATCCAGTATAAAGCTGAGCGAGTCAATGGAGGCATATGAGGCCGGGTTCTGCATGTTCACCCTGTTGCCCTGGTGTAGAGCGATGCCCACACCGCCCATGCCTCGGTTGAATCCTTGCGACTGGTCGGCCAGTGTGCCCAGTCCGAAGCGGGAGTAAGAAGAGTTGCTTCCGTTGGTCTGTGCGCTTGCCGATGCTGCCATGAGTGCCATGAGCAGAATTGCTGTCTTGCGGCTATTTCTTGTCATAATTGTAGTCCAGAATCTTGTTCAGTCCCCTGGGGACAATGTATTTGTCTGTAAAGGTAATGTTCTTGATGCTCGCGTCGAAGTTGATCTGGTCGCCTCCCGTGAGAAACACCAGCAGGCTGGGGTACTTGGCGCGCAGCGACTTGATGTAGCCCTCTATCTCGTATTTCATGCCACGCAGCACTCCCGAGCGTATGGCTGTCTCAGTGTCGAATCCCATGCCGGGAACTTCCCCGTCGGCATCCACCAGAGGCAGGCTGGCGGTAAACTCGTGCAAGGCGTGCAGACGCATCTGCATGCCTGGCGCAATGTTTCCTCCCCAGTAGTTGCCCTGCTTATCCACCACCTCGTAGGTGATGCAGGTGCCGGCGTCTATTATCAGCAGGTTCTCGTCGGGCTTCAGCTCGCGCGCTCCCACCACAGCAGCCAGTCTGTCAGATCCCAATGTCTTGGGCGTGCGATAGTGGTTGGTGATGGGTACAGGCGTATCGGTGGTAAACCGCATTACGGGGAAGTCCAGGGCGTCGAGCGCCTTCTGGGCTTCGGGCGTGATGCCTGTTACGGTACCCACAATGCCTCGCGTGAAATGGTGCTTCTGCGCGAAGGCTTCAAGTCCCTCGAGTGTCTTGCCCGAGGTTTTTATCTGTTCTATAGGCTCGTCCCCATTGAATGCCACCAGTTTGGCTGCTGAGTTGCCTATGTCAACAATCAGTTTCATCGCCACAAAGGTATGACTTTTCACCCAAAAAACTGCTGTATGCCCAGCAGAATGTATGTTCAGAGCGCAAAAGAGGCCCATTCTGCACCGCTGGAAGCCCTTTGCAGCCCCTCGCGCACGCGTATTATATATAATGTGTAGCCGTTTGCTTGTGTATTTTGAATACCTTTCGGCCAAAAAACCGTAACTTTGCAGCGCTTATGAGAATCTACAGCTTCCTTTTGGCCATAGTGCTGGCCTTGCTGACGCAGCGTGCTGCGGCAGCCGATGCAGTGCGCTGCGATGCCGATAGCAGCGCGGTGCAGCAGGAGGCGCATGCCGACAGCATATTCGTCAGCCTGCTCACCTGTTCACCCGGACAGGAGGTGTATTCGCTGTATGGGCATACTGCCATCCGCTGCTGGAACAGCCGGGAGACGCTCGATGTGGCGTTCAACTATGGTGTGTTCTCCTTCACCCAGCCCCATTTCATATGGCGCTTCGTGCTTGGCAAGTGCGATTACATGCTTGAGCCTGTGCAGTTCAGCCTCTTCCTCAGAGCCTATGCCGGGCGCGGTTCGCGTGTTACCGAACAGGTGCTGGCATTGAACCAGGAGGAGGCTACGGCCATTCTGCTCTATCTGATGGAGAACAGCAAGCCCGAGAACTGCGAGTACCGCTACAACTTCTTCTACAATAACTGCACCACGATGGTGCGCGATGTGATAGAGCGCTGCGTGCAGGGGACGGTGAGTTACGAGGATGAAGGGCCGCAGGAAAGTCTGCGCGAGATACTGCATACCTACACGGCGGAACATCCGTGGGCTGCCGAGGGGGACGATTTCCTGCTGGGTGCCGAGGTGGATAAACCGGCATTGATGCGCCAGAAGATGTTTGCGCCCGAATATATGATGCGCTATGCCGACGGGGCAACCGTAAAGGCTCCCGATGGAAGCACGCGCCGGCTGGTGGCCGAAACCAGGATTCTGGCACGTGACAGAGAGGTGACAGCGGAGCCGGAGTTCTTCCTTACACCTCGTCAGGCGGGCTGGGCGCTGCTGGCCGTGTGTGTGCTGGTGGTGCTGGTGGAGGTGAGTCTGAAGCGCGTGTGCACGATGTGGAGCGCATTTCTCCTGCTCATGCAGGGGCTGGCAGGCACATTGCTCCTCTTCATGTTCCTGTTCTCCGAGCATCCGGCTGTGGATTCCAACTGGTTGGTGTGGCCCTTCAACCCGCTTGCCTTGCTGGGCATCTATTTCGCCCTATGCGGCAAACGGCACGCCAGAGCCTGCTGGTGGACTGCCTATTTCGGCGTTTTAACACTTTTCCTGTTATTTTGCCCGCTCATTCCGCAGGATTTCGGGAATATAGTTGTACCTTTGACCATGTGTTTACTCACAAGGCCAATAGGCTTTTATATCTGCAGCAGAAGAAAGAGAAAGTGAATACTCCCATAGCCCGATACAGATTGCTCTGTTCGCTCATGACCCTCATGGCTGTCATGGGCGCTGAAGCACAGACCACCACCATCGTTCCACGACTGGTGGTCAATGTGGTTATTGACCAGTTGCGAAGCGATTATCTGCAAGCCTTTATCCCCCTCTACGGCGAAGACGGGTTGGCCCGGCTCATGGAGCAGGGGCGGGTATATACCCAGGCGGAATACCCCTTCAACTCCCCCGACCGTGCATCGGCTATGGCTTGTCTGGTCACAGGCACCAGTCCATACGAGAATGGAATCGTGGGCACCAGGTGGCTCGACCGCAAGTCGCTCTGTCCTGTGCAGTGTGTGGCCGATGATGACTACTCCTGCCAGTTCACTGCCGACAAATGCTCGCCTGCATCGCTGGCTGTGAGCACCGTGAGCGATGAGCTGAAGGTGGCTACCAACGGACGCAGCAAAATCATCAGCGTGGCTCCTGACAGGGAGTCGGCCATCCTCTCGGCCGGTCATGCAGCCGACGGTGCATACTGGATAGAGGATTATTCCGGCCGCTGGTCGGCATCCTCCTATTATGGTCCTTACCCCCAGTGGGCGCTTGATTATGACCGCGACTCCTCGCTGGTGGAGCGTATCGGCAAGATGGAATGGACGCCGCTCAACGACTCTGTCGATCAGTTTGCCTATTTCGCCGAGCGAGGCACCAAGAAGGCCTTCAAGCACAAGTTCACCGGTGACCGCCGTTTTGTGACCTTCAAGTCCAGCGCCATTGTCAACGACGAGGTCATCCGCTTCGCCCGCTATGCGATGGAGCAGAACAAGCTGGGCGAGGATACCCACACCGACCTCCTCAATGTGTCGCTCTACGCAGGCACCTTTGAGCACAAGGGAGTGAGCCGCTACGGAGTGGAGATGCAGGATACCTACGCTCGCCTGGACCGTCAGATAGCCACCCTCGTGCATGCCGTGGAGCAGCAGGTGGGTGCAGGCAATGCTCTGTTTGTGTTCACAAGCACGGGCTATACCGATGCCGAGGATATCGATGACCTGAACCAGTGGCGCATCCCCACCGGCATATTCTCCATCACCAAAGCACAGCTCCTGCTCAATATGTACCTGATAGCCGTTTATGGCCCCGGACAGTACATTGACACGGTAGATAAGAACCAGCTGTACCTCAACCTCAAGCTCGTCGAGAGCAAGAACCTCAAGCTGACCGAGGTGCTCGAGCGCTGTGCCGACTTCCTCATCCAGCTCAGTGGCGTGAAGGATGTATATACCAGCCAGCGACTGGCCAACGGCGCCTGGACGGCCGGCATAAGCAAGTTGCGCAACGCCTACAACACGCGCCACTCGGGCGACGTGATGATTCAGGTCACCCCAGGATGGGTGCTCTACAACGAGAACACTTACGAGAAACAAATCTGTCGCGAGTCCTATGTGGGCTTCCCACTCGTCATGATGGGATGCGGCATAAAGGCCGAGAAAGTGCGCATACCCGTCAGCATCGACCAGGTGGCTCCCACACTGGCACAGGCTATGCGCATACGGGCTCCGAACGGCTGCCCTCTGGCACCGCTGAATTACTGACGAGTTTCGATACTATACATTATATAATATAACATTCATACAGATACATGAATTTCGTAAACATACTGACAAAGATATTCGGAGACAAGAAGTCGCGCGACCTGAAGGCTTACCAGCCCCTGGTGGATATGGTCATCCAGGCTTACCCTGCCGTGCAGAAGCTCTCCAACGATGAGCTCCGCGCCCGTGTGCAGGAGATCAGGAGAAGCATCCAGGCTTCGGCCGATCCCTTGCGCGAGCAGATCAAGCAGTTGCAGGACAGCATCCAGAGCACACCCATTCAGGACCGTGCGCCCATCTTCCAGCAGATAGACAAACTGGAGAAGGAGGTTCTCGATACCCTCGAGAAGGCTCTCGACGAGGCCCGTCCCGAGGTGTTTGCCATTGTCAAGAGTACTGCCGACCGCTTTGCGCACAACGAAGAGGTGGTGGTTACCGCTACCGACTTCGACCGCGAGCTGGCTGCCAGCCACGACTTTGTGGAGATAGACGGCGACAAGGCCATCTACTTCAACCACTGGCAGGCAGGTGGCAATGACATCAAATGGGATATGGTGCACTTCGACGTGCAGCTCTTCGGAGGTACGGTGCTTCATCAGGGCAAGATAGCAGAGATGTTCACGGGTGAGGGTAAGACGCTTACCGCCACTCTGCCCGTCTTCTTGAATGCCCTCACAGGCAACGGCGTACACGTGGTGACCGTGAATGACTATCTGGCCAAGCGTGACTCTGAGTGGATGGGCCCCATCTACATGTTCCACGGGTTGAGCGTAGATTGCATCGACAAGCACCGCCCCAACAGCGCAGAGCGCCGTAAGGCATATCTGGCAGACATCACCTTCGGTACCAACAACGAGTTCGGTTTCGACTATCTGCGCGACAATATGGCTCAGGATCCCAAGGATCTTGTGCAGCGCAAGCACAACTTCGCCATTGTCGATGAGGTGGACTCTGTGCTGATCGACGATGCCCGTACGCCTCTTATCATCTCTGGTCCTGTGCCCAAGGGCGACGACCAGCTCTTCGAGCAGTACCAGCCTCTGGTGGAGCGCCTGGTGGATGTGCAGCGCAAGTTGGCTACACAGTATCTGGCAGATGCCCGCAAGGAGATAGCCGAAGGCCAGAACGGCAAGGACAAGAAGCTGACCGAAGAAGGTTTCCTCGCTCTCTTCCGCAGCCACAAGGCGCTGCCCAAGAACAAGCCGCTCATCAAGTTCCTCTCCGAGCCGGGCATCAAGGCCGGTATGCTCAGCACTGAGGAGATCTATATGGAGAACAACAACCGCCGCATGCCCGAGGCAACTGATCCTCTCTACTTCGTTGTGGATGAGAAGATGAAGAGTGTGGATCTTACCGACAAGGGCAACGAGTGGCTGGCCCAGCAGGTGGATGACCCTCAGCTCTTCGTTCTGCCCGACATCGCAGCGGTGATGTCACAGATAGAAGCCTCTGACCTTCCCGAAGAGGAGAAGATAGCCCAGAAGGACAAAGTGTATAACGACTACGCCATCAAGAGTGAGCGTGTACACACCATACAGCAGTTGCTCAAGGCTTACACCATGTTCAACCTCAACGACGAGTACGTCATCCAGGACGGCGAGGTGAAGATTGTAGATGAGCAGACTGGCCGTATCATGGAGGGCCGACGCTGGAGCGACGGTCTGCACCAGGCAGTGGAGGCCAAGGAGCACGTCAAGGTGCAGGATGCCACACAGACTTACGCTACCATCACCTTGCAGAACTATTTCCGCATGTACCACAAGCTGTCGGGTATGACAGGTACTGCCGTTACCGAGGCTGGTGAGTTCTGGGATATCTACAAGCTCGATGTGGTGGAGGTTCCCACCAATCGCCCCGTTATCCGCAAGGATATGAACGACCGCGTATATCGCACCCAGCGCGAGAAGTACAACGCTGTCATCGCCGAGGTGATACGTATGCGCAACTCTGGACGCCCAGTGCTCGTGGGTACCACAAGCGTGGAAATCAGTGAGCTGCTCAGCCGCATGCTCTCTCTCAATAAGATTCCTCATCAGGTGCTGAACGCCAAGTTGCACCAGAAGGAGGCCGACATCGTTGCTCTGGCCGGTCAGGCACAGAAGGGCACCGTGATGGTGGACGGAAAACCAGAGGAGCGTATGCTGGGTAATGTGACTATCGCCACCAACATGGCTGGTCGTGGTACCGATATCAAGCTGTCGCCCGAGGTGAAGGCTGCCGGTGGACTGGCCATCATAGGCACCGAGCGTCATGAGAGCCGCCGTGTGGACCGTCAGTTGCGCGGTCGAAGCGGACGTCAGGGAGACCCCGGAAGCAGTGTGTTCTATGTGTCGCTTGAGGACAACCTCATGCGTCTCTTTGCCAACGAACGCATTGCCCGCGTGATGGACAAGCTGGGCTTCAAGGACGGTGAGATGATTGAGCACAGCATGATTACCCGCAGCATCGAGAATGCACAGAAGAAGGTGGAGGAGAACCACTTCGGTGTGCGTAAGCGCCTGCTGGAGTATGATGATGTGATGAACAAGCAGCGCACGGTGGTGTATGAGAAGCGCCATCACGCTCTCATGGGCGAGCGACTGGGCATGGATATCAGCGACATGATATGGGATCGCGTGTGCAACGTCATCGAGAACAACGATTGGGAGGGCTGCCGCCAGCGCTTCCTGGAGATTTTTGCCATGGAGGTTCCCTTCACCGCCGAGCAGAAGGAGACTATGAACCCCGATGACTTGGCCGAGGAGGCTTACCAGAAGGTGCTGGAGCGCTTCCGTCAGAAGAACGAGGTGATGGCTGCCAATGCCAACAAGGTGGTGACCATGATATACGAGAGCCCCGAGGGTCAGAACTATGAGATGATAGGTGTGCCCGTCATTGCCGGTCAGCACCAGTATGGCATCCGCGTCAACCTCAAGGAAGCCTACGAGAGCCATTCAGAGTCAGTGGTGACCGCTTTCCACAAGACACTCCTGCTCCACACCATCGACGAGGCTTGGATGGAGAACCTGCGCTTGCTCGACGAACTGAAGCACAGCGTGCAGAACGCCAGCTACGAGCAGAAGGATCCTCTGCTTATCTTCAAGCTCGAGAGTGTGAAGCTCTTCGATGAGATGGTAAACCGCATCAACGACCGCTCGGTGAGCATCATGATGCGTGCTATGATACCCGAACTTCGTCCACGCACCGAGGCCGACGAGATGCCTCAGCAGGCTCCGGCTCCACAGCAGCGCCCACGTCTGCAGGAATCACGCGGCGAGGAGGCCAGTGCAGCACAGCGTGCAGCAGCCGCCCGCGATACTCGTGACCGCCAGCCTGTGCAGCCTGCACGTGCCGAGAAACTGCCCGGACGCAACGATCTCTGCCCCTGCGGCAGCGGCCTGAAGTTCAAGAACTGTCACGGACGTAACCTTTGAACGCACCTAAAGATAGCATTATGAAAGCAAGCCAACAGACCATCCACCAGATTGAGCGCACTTTGCGCAAGGTGGTAGCGCAGTTTCCTGCGGATGCAGATCCCGTCATGACGGACCTGCACATACTGGTGATTCCCTATACGGGAGAGATTCGCACCTACAACGATGACGATGAGGAACTGGATCGCTGTGTGGTGGAGGACTGGATAAAGGCTCCTCAGGACGGTTTCTTCGATGAGGTGGCGCCCATCCTGCGCCGCTGCATCCAGGATATGCGTCCGGCTATCGAGGATATGAGCATCCTCAAGCCTTTCTCGTTTGTGCTCATTGATGAGGACCATGAGACTTTGCAGGATCTGGTGTTCATCGACAATGAGGAGACGATGGTGCTCGATGGCAAGCTGATTGACGGACTGACCGACGACCTCGACGACTTCCTGCAGCATCTGCTTGAGGAGGATTGACAGGTGGGGCAGTGGGGCTATTCTCCTCACTTTGCCCGTCGTAATGAGCCTATATATACAAGGGGCTGGATTCGTATAGAGTCCAGCCCCTTTGTGTTAGGCTTGCTTGCCGCATTTGATGCCGTTGTTCCGGCTCACCCGATATATCCCAGGGGATTGAGCCGCCAACTGATTCAGTATGTCTGTCACAACACTGACTACCGTTTCAGTTTGTACTGAGAAAACATGTCCAGTTAAATCTGAATAGAATCAAAGCAGGCAGGGCGAAAAAGAGCTCCTTGGATACTTGCCCGTTTATCCAAGGATAAATTGCGAAGTATCCAAGGATACTTTGCCGAGTATCCTTGGATACTTTTTCCAGGCAGTTTTCTGGCTGCATGGAGCATTCCCCCCAACATGCCGTCATCTCTCCCATAGATATGCCGGGGGGGAATCCCATTGTTCCTCCGTCCTATGATATAAGCATTACCACACGTTGAAACTTTACGAAGTAGCTTACTTGCATACTTTCACCATACGGCCGTCTTCGCGCCTGATGATGTTGATACCACGCTGTGTGCGAGGCAGGCGTATGCCTTGTAGCGAGTAGATGCTGCTGGCGGCAGTAGTGGTTGCCTTGGATGTTTCTATCGCATCGGGCAATGAGGGAACGTTGACTCCCACACGTATCAGTTGCCACTGACGGTGGTGGGCAGCTGCCGATGTGCCGTAATCCCATGTTCCTATGGCAGTTCCTGCTTGCGTCTTCTCCTGTTCCATATCCCAGCACTTTGTGCTTCCTGGTACTTTGATGCGGTAGTGTAAACCATCCACCGGCACCAGTTCATAGGCTATGCGTGCGGTGGTGCTGGGCTTCAGATAGTAGCCGCTGTTGTAGTCTGCCTGCCGACCGGATGCTGTCTCCAGCCACCATTTGCCGTCGTTGCTCTGCTTGAGTGTCCATCGCTGGTCGGGGTCGTTGGCATCTGCGTCAGCCAGCACCACCTTGTCCTTCTGGGCTTTTGCGGCTACCTGGCTGTTGGCTTGGGGTACTATGAGATAGGTGTCACCATCTGCCAGCATGGGATGTTCTTCGCTCGTGGGGCGGATGGGGATGATGAGTGTGGTGATGCTCTGTGATGGCAGGGCAACCTGCAGCGTGCTGTCGTTCAACTTCTCGTAGCTGCGCAGGCGTGCAGTGGATTCGTTGCTGCTGGTGCGATACATCGTGCAGAGCCCCTTGATACGGGCACCTGGAACAGACAGTCGGTGTACCTTTTTGGTATCATTGTTCTGCATGACCACCACCAGAGAGTCGCCTGTGGGGTTCACAGCGCACAGCGACTGGTCGCAAGTGCTGGACACTATGCTGTAGCCTGGCTTGATGTAGCGCGTCACTTGCGCCCGTACATAATAGTTCTTCACCCTCTTGTAGGTCTGGTCAGAGAATGAGGTGCTCACCAGACACCATTGGTCACCGAATTCCTCTCCGTACTGCCAGTCGCACCATACGCTGGGAGCCAGATATCTCATGTCGTCCATCAGACGCTGTGACATTGCCAGGTTGCCTCCTATACCATCGCCGTCCGAACCGCTTTCGCTCATCCACACCTGCTTGCCGGCAGCCCGCGCAAGGGCTCCTGTCTGTGCTCGCTCGTAGTTGTTGGCGGTGTAGGTGTGCGTGTTCCATTGCCCGATGAGATTGAGCACGCTGTTCTGCTCATAGGTGTTCCAGGCCTGCTTGCTGTGGGTGGTGTTGGTCTCGTCGCTGGCGCTGATGACTGTATTGAGTCCGCTTTCGCGCAGGATGGGCTCCAGCACCTTGAGGAAGTTCGCCTGGCTCTTGGCATCAAAGTGGCAGCCCTCCTGGCTTCCCGAACTGTACCAATAGTCTGATATGGGCTCGTTGAAAGGTTCCAGTGTCTTGAACTCTATGCCGTATTCGTCGCGATAGTGCTTGCATACGTCCACCAGATAGTGGGCAAAGTCCTTGTAATACTCTGGCTTCAGGTTGTCTTTGCTGCCGCTCGTGTTTCCGCCTACGCATCCGCTCACCGTCATCCACCAAGGGGCGCTGTTGCTGAAAGCCTCAAACACGGCATCTGGTCTCATCTCCTTTATCTTGAGCATAATCTTGCGCTGCGCTGCATCGCGTTCCCAGTGATATGCACCTCCGCGCTCATCCTGGAATCCTTCCATTTCGGCTCTCAATCCTTTGCCTTTGCCCATGTGATGCTTCTCGCAGTGGGTCCAGTTGGGGTCATCGCCACCACCGATGTTGTAGCGGAATACCTTCATGTTCAGACCATTCTGGCTCACCAGCCAGCGCACCAGTTCGTTGATTTTGCTATCGTCCCACTTGCCGCACATGTTGGCCCACCAGCACAGGCTCACACCCCATCCTTCCAGAGTCTGGCGTCGTGAGGTCGGGCTCACCACATAGCTCACGGTGTCAACGGATACGGCCACTTGTGCCGCATCGCTCAGCATCCATTTGTGTTTGATGTCGGTGCCGCTCTTGTCGGAGAACACGTTCGACCCTGTGTTGTTGGAGTCTGTTCCCAGGTAGCGTCCGGTTTTCTTGTTGCGCAGCTGGGTGTAGGAGCCTTGTGTCTCCAGCGTGTAACGTGCACGGCTGTCGGTAGAGTCGGTCAGGAAGAAGGTGCTCCAGTTGTCATTCGAACCCAGACTCAGATAGAGTGTGGGCTTGCCGTCCAGAGCTATCAGTGTGGAACCGTCACTTTGCTTGGCCAGTCGGAACGGGCGTGCGGAACTGGTGACAGCTCCCACGAGCACCGCCCGATGGTCGGATGTGCATCCCAACACGTTTTTGCTTGAGTGTACGATGTATTTTCTGGCATTTTGTCCCGCAGCAGCCAGCGTCATCAGCGAGCATGCGAGGGCAATGGTCATTGTCTTCATTGCAAACTTGTTTTAGTCAGTTACAGGTGTGGGGGAGAGGAGTTCTCAACGCTTGAACTCCAGTCCCACATGCATTCCTTTTTTATTCTTCATCAGAGCGCTCACGATACCCAGTGTGCTGTTCACTATGCCTGCCTTCTCTGTGATGGCAGTGGCCAGTGCCAGCAGTTTGTCGGTGCTCATGGCCAGCTGCAGCGATTTGCCGCTCAGCTTGGCGTTCATGTGAATGCTCCTGTTGGTCAGGGGGAAGGTCAGTATGAGGTTGCTCTCACTCACACTCCAGTGTACCTCCACCTTCTTCTCGTTCAGAGTCGCCGTTCCCGTGCTGTCGGCATTCAGTTTCAGTGCCAGTTTGCCTTCGTTGAATCCAAGGTGCTTCAGCTGCTTGGCCAGTGTAGCCTCCACTTTCTCGCCTACCAGTGTGTTGCCCACGTTGGCCAGCAGACTCTCGCTCTCAAAGGCGATGCAAGGCTCACTGTAGGTCCATTTGCCCACCAGATGTTTGGCATCCAGCGTGTCTGTTCCCAGAAGTTTCGAGGTCAGTTTGCCCAATGCCTCGGCGGTTCCGTTCTCGTGTGACATGTTTCCCAGAGCCTCACTGGCTGCATTCTTCAGCAGGTTTTTCAGTTGAGCGTCAGCCTGCAGACTGCTTGCCATGGCCAGCATGAGCATGACCAGGCATTTCATCATTGTTCTCATTATTTATATATATAAGTATATTGCTTTCTTTGTCCGATATTCTGTGGTGGTGCAAAGTTACATAAATCCTCCTTATCATGTACCTTTCCTTGCCTCCTCTTTTCCCTCCTGCCGGCAGGAGGCGTGTACAGTATCATCCTGAGAAGTACAATGTATGATGCAAAACGGGCTTTTAAGTTGCAATTTTTGACGAAATGACACAGAAAACACACAATTTTGTATTATATGGGAACAAATTTATACATTTGTGTTGCTGTTTGATTAAAAAACGCTAATTTTGCAGCCGTGGGGTATTAAGTTGTTAGCTGCATAACCTGGTACATTCGTCTGTCGGACAGCCGTCGGCGGGTGGGAAGGGGAACGGAAAGCACACACACAAGAAAGAAAAAGTAAGCAAACAGTATTAATAATTCAACTTATCAAAAATCAACATGGGTAAGAAAATTCTTATGTTCCTTGCTTGCGTCATGATGAGCGCAGGCTTGGCATTCGCCCAGCAGCTGGTGACAGGTACTGTCATCGATAGCGAGACGGGCGAACCTCTGGTGGGTGCCACCGTGAAGGTGAAAGGTACTACTCAGGGAGCCTTGACCGACATGGACGGTAAGTTCACCCTGAAGAACCTTCCTGCCAAGGGAAGCACCCTGGTTATCTCTTGTATGGGCATGAAGCCCGTGGAGGTGCAGGCCAAGGCAAAGATGAACATCAGCATGGAGCCTGTAAGCACCGACCTTCAGGACGTGATGGTGGTAGCTTATGGTACAGCCACCAAGGCCAGCTTCACTGGTTCGGCTGCCAAAATCGGCGAGCAGCAGATTGAGCAGCTGCAGTCGTCCAATGCTCTGGAGGCTGTAAACGGTCATGTGGCTGGTGTGGAGATGTTCAATCCCACAGGTGACCCCACAAACAACAACCCCACAATCCGTATGCGTGGTATTTCTTCTATCAACGCTGGCACCAGCCCTCTGATTGTGTTGGACGGTACTCCCTACAGCGGTGATATGAACACCATCAATACCAACGATATCGAGTCTCTGACAGTGCTGAAGGATGCTGCTGCCAATGCTCTGTATGGTGCACGTGGCGCCAACGGTGTGATTGTGATTACCACCAAGAAAGGTAAGGCTGGTCAGGGTGCCAAGGTGACTCTGGATGCCAAGTGGGGCTCCAACAGCCGCGCACAGCGTCAGTACAAGGTGCTCAGCGAGCCTGGTCTGTATTATGAGCAGTACTACGCAGGCTTGAAGAACTATGCTACCAACAAGTTGGGTTACACCGATGCACAGGCACATGTTTGGGCCAACAACAACCTGACTTCTACCAATAACTATGGTCTGGGCTATAATGTATATAATGTACCCGCAGGTCAGACTCTGATTGGTACCAATGGTCGTCTGAACCCCAATGCTACTCTCGGTCGTGTGGTTAGCTACGATGGTACTGACTATCTGATGACTGGCGACAACTGGTTGGACGAGGCTTACCACAATGGTCTGCGTCAGGAATACAATGTGCGCGTAACTGATGCTTCAGAGCGTGGCAACTTCCTGGCTTCTTTCGGCTACCTGAACAATGACGGTATCGTGGATAACAGCAACTTCACACGCTTCAATGGCCGTTTGAAGGCTGACCTGCAGGCCAAGCCTTGGTTGAAGGTGGGTGCCAATATGTCATACACCCATTACAGCGCCGACAATGTGAATGAGGATGGTACGAGTAACTCAAGTGGCAACGTCTTTGCCGCTGCCAGTCAGGTAGCTCCTATCTATAACTTGTATCTGCGCGATGCACAGGGCAACAAGATGGTGGACAAGAACGGCTTCACCATGTATGACTACGGTGGCAAGAACGGTGCTTGGATGGGCGTCGGTCGTCCTCTGCTGGGTAACAGCAACGCACTCCAGAATCAGATTCTGAACCAGCTGGGTAGCGAGGGCAATTCTGCCACAGCCAATGGTTTTGCTGAGGTTCGTATCGCTAAGGACTTCAAGATTACCAGCACCAATACCATCACTCTGGATGAGACAAGAGGTACCTCTTTCACCAACCCCTACTATGGTCAGTACGCTACTTCCAATGGCATGCTGAGCAAGTCTCACGTTCGCGACTTCACATACGCATTCCAGCAGTTGGGTAACTGGGGGCATGTATATGGCAAGCACGATGTGGATGTGATGATTGGTCACGAGTCTTATTATCACAAGTACTATACTCTGTCTGCCAGCAAAAGCAATATGTTCGACCCCACCAATATGGAGTTGGCTGGTGCGGTGACAGAGCAGTCTTCTAACTCTTATACCACAGAGTACAACAACGAGGGTTACTTCGGTCGTGCACAGTACAACTACGCACAGAAGTACTTCGGTAGCTTCAGTTTCCGTCGTGATGGTTCTTCACGCTTCCATCCCGACAACCGTTGGGGTAACTTCTTCAGCGTGGGTGCTGCTTGGGTGATGAGCGAGGAGTCTTTCCTCAAGGATGTCAAGCCCATCGACTTCCTGAAGCTGAAGCTCTCTTATGGTGAGCAGGGTAACGACAATATCCCCGACTACCTCTACACCAACACATACACCATCGTGAACTCTGTAGGTGGTCCTGCTGCCAAGCCCGCACGTATGGGTAACAAGGATATTACATGGGAGAAGGGTGGCAACCTCAACGTGGGTGTTGACTTCGAGCTCTTCAAGAATCGTTTGAATGGTACCGTCGAGTACTTCTGGCGCAAGACCAGCGACATGCTCTTCAGCTTCAGTCTGCCCACCAGCTTTGGTTACACCAGCTATTATGCCAACGTAGGTGACATGAAGAACAGCGGTATCGAGATTACCTTGGATGGTACTATCATCAAGACTAAGGATGTGAAGTGGGATCTCGGTCTGAACCTGACTCACTACAAGAACCACATCTCTATGCTGCCCGACGAGCGCAAGACCACTACCACTCCCGAGGGTTACAAGGGTTATGCCAGAGGCAACTTCTTCCTGGGCGAGGGTCTGAGCATGTACTCTTTCTATATGCCCGAGTATGCAGGTGTGTATAACAAGAACACATGGCAGATGACCAACGATACCAAGTATGATGCTTCTAAGGACGGTCTCTCAATGTGGTACACCACAGGTTACCAGATGACAACTAAGCCCGACGGTACACGTGAGGTTGTGAAGGATACCAATGGCGAGAAGGTCGAGAGCGGCAAGCGTGCCACTACCACCACTCATGCCGATGCCAAGGACTACATCGTAGGTCGTATGCTGCCTAAGGTATATGGCGGTTTCAATACACGTGTTGAGTTCTTCGGTGTTGACGTAACAGCCGACTTCGCTTATCAGCTGGGCGGTAAGGTGTATGACAGCCAGTATGCTTCATTCATGTCACCTGCAACTTCTGACAGCAGAGGTGCCAATATTCACGAGGATGTCCTCAAGTCATGGAGCGTAAGCAATCAGGGAAGCAACCTGCCCCGTTACCAGTATAATGACACGGACGCAAGCGGCCTGAGCAGCCGTTTCCTCACCAGGGCCAACTATCTGAGCCTGCAGAACCTGAGCGTAGGCTACACCCTGCCTGCAAGCATCACACGCAAGGCTAAGATTGAGAAGGTTCGTGTGTATATGAATGCCAGCAACGTATGGCTCTGGAGTGCACGCCGTGGCTTGGATCCCCGTACCGCTATGATCAACTCAGGCTATGGTTCAAGCAACGCAAGTTACTACTCTACCGTGCGTACTATCAGCGCAGGCGTTAATGTGACATTCTAATCAGAAAGGAGACAACAGCAATGAAAACAATATTCAGAAATATGCTTGTAGGCACTATGTGCGCAAGCACCATGGCGCTGACAGGCTGTCTGGACGAAACTTTCCCCACCTCTGGAGCAACCGCCGACCAGTTGGCTTCTTCAAGCAAGGCCACCGAGGCACTGATGTGGGAGATACCTGCATTCGTCAACAACCTGGGTACATACGATAAAGACATGCACTTTGACTGGGGTTATGGCTCGCTCATGCACATGCGTGATGTGATGACGGCAGATATGGCCGTTGTGTCTAGTGGTTACAACTGGTACTCCTTTTGGAGCAGCAACACCAGTCTGGGTAACCGTTATGTGGCTCCCTACATGCCTTGGGCATACTATTATAAGGGTATCCAGACAGCCAACAACCTGATTGGTGCTGTAAATGAGGCCCAGGCCAGCAAGGACCAGTTGGGCTATCTGGGTGTAGCTCACACTTTCCGTGCTCTGTATTATCTCGAGGCAGCTCAGCTTTATGAGTTCCTGCCCAGCGACAAGTATCAGGATGGAGTGAGCGATGCAGGCAAGAGCATCACCAATCTGACCGTTCCTGTGGTGACAGAGAAGACCTCCGAAGCTCAGGCTCGTAACAATCCACGTGCTACACGCGACAGCATGCTTCACTTTATCATTGAGGAGCTGGACAAGGCAGAGGCACAGATTCCCAACCTGACAGATGCTTCCAAGACACTTCCTCATCTGGGTTGTGTGTATGGTCTGAAGGCTCGCACCTACCTGTGGGTGTGTCAGTACGACAGCGCTTACGCTTATGCTATGAAGGCTATCAACCTGAAGGATAAGTACAACAACTTCGCCATCACCACTCAGGACGAGTGGCTGAGTACTACCAACGGCTTCAATGACCTGTCTTGCAAGTCTTGGATGTGGGGTTCTCAGACTTCCAAGGAAGATGCTGTGGTGAAGACTGCTATTGCCAACTGGACTTCTTGGATGAGCAATGAGACTTTGTATGGTTACAGTTGCGCAGGACCTTTCATCATGATTGCAAGCGCTCTGTACAACAAGATTGACAACAACGACTTCCGTAAGTTGTCCTTCAAGGCACCTGCCACCAGTCCTCTGAGTGGCTCTGAGCCTTACATCGACGAGGCACTCTTCAAGGACTTCCCCACTTACTCCAGCCTGAAGTTCCGTCCCGGTCAGGGCAATACCGAAGAGGCTACTGTGGGTAGCGCATGTGCATTCCCCATGATGCGTTACGAGGAGATGTTCTTCATTGCGGCCGAGGCTGCCGCTCGTCTGGGCGACGTGAAGACCTCCAAGACTATCCTCTCACAGGTGATGTCAACTCGTAATCCCAACTACAGCTGCAAGGCTTCTACTCCCGAGGATATGGCCGAGGAAGTATTCCTGCAGAAGCGTATCGAGTTCTTCGGTGAGGGTATCACCTTCTTCGACTACAAGCGTCTGAACAAGAGTGTTGACCGTACCACCAGCACCAACTGGGATGCTACAGAGAACTTCAAGACCGATGGTCGTCCTGCATGGATGGTTTGGACTATTCCTTATAGCGAGGGTTCTCAGAACCATGCTCTGGCGGACTACATGAACCCCGATCCTAGCAATCTCTACGTTCCTGTAGCTAAGTAATCATCTTCGTGTATAACTTATTAGTGAATTAAATAGATTATGAAAACAATAAAGAAACTTGGGCTTGTCCTTTGCTCTGCCTTGGTATTCGTTGCTTGCGACACCGTCAGCGATGACTGGAAGCCAGGTTCATGGGATGCAGCAGAAGGCTTCGAGGACGTTTCGTTCGTAGGCAAGACCTCTGTGTCAGATGAGTTGGATCCCACAGACCCCAGAACTGCCACCGTTACTTTGAAGCGTAAGAACACCAAGGGCGAACTGGTAGTGACTCCCGAGGTGACTGTCAATGACGACAGTGTGTTCACTGTTACCGATTTCCACTTTGCTGATGGTGATTCTTTGGCTACTGCCACTATCTCCTTCCCCAAAGCCGAGATTGGTACTCCCTATTCTCTGCAGTTGACAGTGACCGACAAGAAACTCGTGTCAAGTTACTCTCAGGCTGTGCTCTTCAACTACAGCGTGACTCGTGTGAAGTGGGTTTCTCTGGGTAAGGGTACTTATATCGACAATGTTCTTCCTACAGTCTGGTCTATTACTGATATACAGAGTGAGCCAGAGTTCTTCATCCGTGATGATGATCACACACGTTTCCGCGTGAAGTCTCCTTTGGCTACCGCTACATTCAAATATCAGGGCGCAACACTTCCCTTCGTGGGTGAGTTCCTTACTCCTGAGGAGGCTGAGGGTCTTAGTGACTGGTTCGTATTCCGTATTCTTCAGAAGGGTGAGAAGTACGGACTCGTTGAGGAGATTCAGAGTGAGGATCTGGTTGCATTCGATGAGTACTTTACTGGTGCTGTAGCGGGTGATGATGGTGAACTTTCTTATCTCCATCCTTCTGCAATCAAGTCGCTCAGTGTCGAGGCACAGTGGCAGGACAGTAAGGTGATAAGCTGGCAGTCTGCTCCTACAGGCGTTGACACAGAGTTTAAAGCGGGCGAGAAGATTCCAGCTGAAATCAACTTGGGCGCTGTGGCATACCTTGCTAAAGGCGGTGGCTTGGACAGACGTTCCAATCCTCTGGTGTTCTACTTCCCCGGTTACAAGCCTGCCCACAAGGCAGACCTGAACGAGGATTTCGAATGGGAGGAAGTTTATAATGGCGTGTTCACTTCTGAGCAGCTGGGCACAGAGTCAGAGAAGACTCTCTACAAGGGTACTTGCACAAACAAGACCGATGCTTGCGACAGCACATTCGCTGCCCAGTATGGTACTGCTTACACGATACAGTCTCCCTACGCAGAGGATTACAACCTGATCTTCACTGTGAAGGATGGAAATATCATGGTACCCGAGGGCTACGAGCTGCAGGAGATTGGTGTGAAGGCTATGGGCCAGAACGTATTTGCCAAGATCAACATGGGTAAGTCCAAATACACCAAGACTGTGGTAACTCTGAACATCACCTTCACCGACGAGACCGGTGAGAAGGAGTTCGGAACAGCCAACGAGGTGTTGAGCAATGTTCACTACAGCAAGGTGGGTACTGCCGATTGGACTTACACACTCTTCTTTGCCAACAAGGATGGAAGTCCCAACGTTGATGCCGGCCTCGAGCTGCAGCAGCGTGATGACGATCCCACCCAGTATTGCATCCTGCATGCGTTGAAAGATGTGACCATCAAGTTCAGTATCGACGCCGACAATATCGTGCGTATTCCCCAGCAGTACACAGGTCATTCCGAGGATGGCTTGTCTCTCTATGTTGCTGACGTTGCTACTCTGATGGGCGAGCAGTATCGTCCGAGCTACCCCAGCGTGTATGACCCAGAGACAAAGACCATCAGTGCCAGCTTGTTCTACAACTTGGGCGATGGTAGAGGCGTGAATCCTGGCGTGGAGACCATCAAGCTGAACTTCGACAAAACAGCTACTGTGAAGAAGGCTGCCAAGAAGCATCACAACACCAGCGTTCTGCGCAGTGTGAAGAAGAGATTCAATGTGGCTTTCCCCTGGACTTGCTACAGCGTCAAGAGCAAGGCAAAGGCTTCTCATCTGAAGGCTGTCAAGACAAGTGCTGCTCCTCAGTTCTTCCTGGGCGAGTAAGCATTCGAACCAAAGCGCCCGCAAAGGCGTGATATAAAACCCAAGGAGGGGGCAAGGCCAATGAGTCTTGTCCCCTCCTTTGTTTTGTGTGATGGCACATGCGCTGCCACGGTGAAGGCTTTCCCCATGCAATGGGTATGCCTCTGGCTGCTTACATATTCGCACTATATGGGCATGTGGGGCAACATTTTGCTTCCATTCGCTCACTTTGGCAGTCGAAAGTGTCGTTTATGTGGTTCTATAGCCGTAACTTTGTGCCCCGACAGACAATATAAGACAGTATATATATAATATGAGAGAGAGATTCAGACGACTTGCCGTGAAGGCAGTCATGATGACGGCGCTGCTCGTTGCGCCGGCTGAATTGTTGGCCGTTCCCGCCAAGCCTGTGCGCCGCACAGTGACTCTGGCCGACGGTACCAAGGTAGAGGCCACCCTGCAGGGTGATGAACATTTGCACTTCTTCCGTCTGGATGACGGACGGGTGGCAATACCTCAGGATGGCGGTCGCTATCGCTTATCCACCCTGCGCGAGGTGCGTGAGGTGTGGACAGAACGTATGCAGGAGGCTCGTGAGAGACAGACCGCACGACTCCAGAAGGCTCGTGGGGGAGAACTGCTGGCACTCACCCGGCAGGCAGACACATGGCAGGGAGCCGGCAGTAATGCTTTGCGTGCCAAGGCGCACAAGGCCAACTCTATCTATCAGGGGCAGAAGCGCGGACTGGTCATACTGGTCAACTTCTCCGACCTCACCATGTCGGTAAGCAATCCGCAGTCCACCTACAATGACTTCTTCAACAAGGTGGGCTACAATCAGGGTGGCATGACAGGTTCTGTACACGACTACTTCTACAGCCAGAGCTATGGGCAGTTTGACCTCCAGTTTGATGTGGTTGGTCCCATTACCCTCAGGAAGCCTCATGGATATTATGGTGCCGACCAGAACGGAAGCAAGGATGTGTATGTGCATGAGATGGTCAGGGATGCCTGCCAGGCTGTGGATGCACAGGTGGATTTCTCCCGGTACGACTGGGACGGCGACGGCTGGGTCGATCAGATATTCTTCGTCTATGCCGGATACGGCCAGAACTTCGGAGCACCCGATGAGTGCATCTGGCCTCACGAGCATACCATTGCCTATCAGGGGCTCAAGCTCGACGGCACAGGTATAGGCACCTACGCCTGCAGCTGCGAGCTGCGCGGAACCGAAGGCAAGCAGATGGATGGTATAGGCACTGCCTGCCACGAGTTTACCCACTGCATGGGCATCATGGACCATTACGACACCAGCGGAGACAACTTCGGCATGGGCCATTGGGACGTGATGTGCTCTGGCTCTTACAATAATGACTCCCGCACCCCCAGTGCCTACACCGCTTACGAGCGTTGGGTGAGCGGTTGGCTCGAGCCTGTGGAAATCAACAAGGCCACCTATGTGCAGGCCATGAAACCGTTGGAGGACGAGCCCGAAGCCTATGTGCTCTACAATGACTATAACACCAACGAGTTCTACCTGCTGGAGAACCGCCAGCAGAAGGGCTGGGATGGCGGTCAGGACGGGCATGGACTCCTGGTGGTGCATGTGGATTATGACGAGAATGCATGGCGGGCCAACAGTCTCAACACCATTGCCGACCACCAGCGCATGACCATTATCCCTGCCGACGGACTGCTCACTCTGGGCACACACGCAGGCGACCCTTGGCCCGGCACATCGCGCAAGACATCGCTCACCGACGTCACTTCGCCGGCTGCCACTGTGTATAACGCCGGCCCCAATGACTACTCCTTCATGGGCAAGCCGCTCACAGAGATAGCCGAGGATGAAGCACGTGGCCACATCTCTTTCGCCTGCATGCGCGGCACTCTGCCTACTCCTGTGCTCAACGCTGCAGCCACCGACATCACCTCCAGCTCCTTCTCCATAGGCTGGAATGCTGTTGAGGGTGCCACTTCCTACGAGGTGTCTCTGCGTGAGAGGCCGGCTCCCTATGCCAACCCCGAGCAGGCATGTGTGCTCCGCGAGGACTTTGCCAAGTGCTGGAGCAAGAGCACCAGCCTCAATAGCATAGCCAACAAGCTGGACAATTACACCGCCAAGCCCGGTTGGACAGGTTCCCGCCTCTTCACCTCATCCAATTATCTCAAGATGGGGCAGGGCAGCAACATGGGCGAACTCACCACTCCCATGCTCGACACGCCGCTTGCCGACGGCCTTACCATCGTGTTTACCCTCACTCCCTTTGGCAGCAGCAGCAAGATGAAAGGCTCGGTGAGCGTACTCCTCAAGAGTGGCAATATGCAGGGCTCTTACGATGCAGATGGCACACAGACGCTTATCTTCACCACTCCCAGCATAGAGGAAGCCTATCAGGTGCAGCTCTCACCCTCTACCGTATGCTATATATCCCGCTTCGAGGTGTATGACGGTGTCTTCTCTTCGAAGCAGCTCGGTATCGATGACGATGATGAGGACAGCGGCAAGCAGAGCATCCCCATGGCTGGCGGAAAGCGTTCTGTCAAGCGCAATGCCATCACCACCACCACCTTCACCACCACCGAACCTCACTACACCTTCACTGGTCTCACCAGTACCAGCAAGTACTTCGTGAGCGTAAGGGCGCTGACCGACCTCGGTCCCAGCAAGTGGAGTGCCGAGCGACAGGTTGCACTCGACCAGACTGCCATCTTCACTCCCACCGGCGAGCAGACTGCCACCTCCAGTGTATGGTACAATCTGCAGGGACAGCCCGTAGCCCGTCCACAGCGTGGAATCTACATCCACGATGGCAAGAAGGTGCTTGTGAAGTAATGTCTATCCTCTGTCCTGCCCCTGTTTGTCAGGTTCCCGTGCAGGACTGGAACATAACACAAGGTAAAGGGCGTGCTGCTTGGTCGGCACGCCCTTTTTCATCCTCTTTCCCCCGAGCCCGCTTGGTGTTCCTGCCCCGAAATCCTGCCTCTTGGTTTGGAAATGACTGCGTTTCCCTCTGCATTTGGTTTGGATTTGCTCAGGATTTTGCCTGAATATGGTTTGGATTTAGTCGGGAAATGAGGTGGATATGGTTTGGATTTGATTAAGATTTGGTTGGAAAATGGTTTGGAAATGGCCAAAACGTTGTATCTTTGTGCTTGAAAACAAATCGCTTGCGTATGTTTAGCCGAACTTCTATCAAGTACTTGCGCCAGTGGGCAGCCAAGGAAGGGCGGAAGCCCTTGGTTCTGCGGGGAGCCAGACAGGTTGGCAAGACCACTCTGGTGCGCCTCTTCGCCCAGGAATTTGACACCTTCATCAGTCTCAACCTTGAGGAAAAGGAGAATGCCGAACTCTTCTCGTCCGACAACTCGTTTGAGGACCTGCTGGCAGCCATCTTCTTCAAGGCAAACGTCCCGCAGGACAGCACCAGGCGCACGCTGATATTCATCGACGAGATACAGTGTGAGCCCAAGGCTGTGCAGTCTCTGCGCTACTTCTATGAGAAGCGCCCCGACCTGTATGTCATTGCAGCAGGTTCTCTGCTCGAGAGTCTGATGGGCAGGCATATCTCTTTCCCCGTGGGACGGGTGGAGTATATGGCCCTGCACCCCTGCACGTTTGTAGAGTTTCTGATGGCTTTGGGCATGGACGAATTGGCGCGGCAGGTGGAGGACTTCAGCGTGCCCGCTTCCTTGCACACATACACGTTGGGTCTCTTCAAGAAGTATATGATAGTGGGCGGTCTGCCCGAAGTGGTCTCCTGCTTTGCCCAGTACGGCGATTATGTGAGGATTGGCGATGTGTTCAATTCGCTGCTTTCGGGCTACAGAGACGATGTGGAGAAGTATGCAAGCAAGCCCAAGGAGCAGGACGCCATACGTTATATCCTCAACTATGGGTGGGCTTTTGCCGGCCACAGAATACAGTTTGCCAAGTTCACCAACTCTGACTTCAAGGCGGCAGATGCGGGCAATGCTTTCCGCACGCTGGAGAAGACTCTGTTGCTCGAGCTTGTCTATCCTCAGGTGACAGCCTCCTTTCCCATTCTGCCTGACTTGCGCAAGAGTCCCAAACTGCTGTGGCTCGACACCGGCATGGTTAATTATGTGGTGGGGATGCAGGAGGAACTGCTCTTCAGCAATGATGCCGACGAGTTGTGGAATGGTGACATAGCCGAGCATGTGGTAGGGCAGGAACTCCTGGGTGCCTCGTTGGCCTTCGGTGAGAAGCGTATGTTCTGGGTACGCGATGCCAAGAACTCTCAGGCAGAGGTGGATTTCCTCATCAGGTTCAGGGCTCATCTGATACCGATAGAGGTGAAGACAGGTGTCAACACCCGCTTGCGTTCCCTGCATCAGTTCATGGAGGAGTCCAAGGAGAAGGTTGCCCTTCGCCTTTGGAACGGCCCTATGACATCCGACACCATAGCGCGCTCGGGCGGCGAGCCCTTTACCTTATATAATATACCCATCTATTACACCGGCCACTTGCACGTTTTCCTGCAGAGGAAGATAGGTGGCATGGCGTTTGGCTGATGGAGCAGAAGGTCAGACACCCCGCTCATCGACTCTCACACAGGAGCGATGGGCGGAGTGTCTGGTATGTTGTCTTGTGCCTCTTTGGCTTTTGGGCTTGAGGCCAAAGAAAGGTCAACGGGCGGGCTTGATGTTGATGGGGTCGCCTTCGTGCGGAGTGGAGGAGGGGTCGCACACCGCTACACCCACAAAGGAGTCGGCGCAACCGTAATAGAGCAGCCAGCGTGACTGGTGATACACCAGCCCCTCTACAAACACCGTACCGTCCTTGTATTGTCCGCTCTTCTCGAAATCTGCCATGGGACGGAAGAATGGCTTGTCCAGTCGGGTGAGCAGTTGCAGGGGATTGTCGTTGCTGAAGAGCATCTGCCCTGCGGCATAAGTGCCCGATGGATAGTTCTCGTCGCCGTCCTTTCCGCCCCTGTTCTTGCCGTTGTAGAGCAGTATGATGCCGTCGGCAGTCTTCACGGCTGGCGGTCCGCACTCGGTCAGCCGGCTGTCAAAATACCCTTTGCGCGGGCGTGCCAGATACTTGAGTGTGCCGTCGGGCTCCGTGATGACCGTCCAGTTGACGAGGTCGTCCGATGTGGCAGCACACACCCATTCTTCGCCCCAGTACATCAGATACTTCTCTTCGCCGTTTATCTTCACCTTGGCAGCCTGCAGCCGGCCGTCGCGCACCTCGGTCACTATGGCCCCCGACTTGCATGCGAGGTCGGAGAAGAGTCCGTTGAGCGGCAGGCGGAAAGCCGGTCCGTGGTGCGTCCAGTGGTGCAGATCGCGGCTGGTGGCTATGCTCAGGCGGAACTTGTAGCGGTTCCATGCCGTGTAGGTCATCACATAGAGCGGCCGACCATCCACTTCGGCTTCCACCACGCGAGGGTCCTCGGTGCCGCCCTCCCACTCGAAGTGTCGCGAGATGAGGCTTGTGTCGGGAAACATCACCGGATCTTCCGCGCGGCTATCCACCCTCAGTCCGTCCTTCGAGGTCACCAGACCGATGCGCGAGGTGCGGTGGCCCAGTCGTGCATCGGGATTGTCCTCGGCGCGATAGAGCACACACACCTGCCCGTCACGCACCACAGCGGCGGGGTTGAAGGTGTCGGCACACTCCCATTTCACGCTTTCGCCTGTCATGGGACACAAGAAACGGCTGTCGGCTATGGGGCTCACCAGCGGGTTCACCCCCTGTGGGCGCACAAATCCGCCCAATGCCCATGAGGGGAGCACATTGTCGCCCGCATAGGCCGCTGCTGCTGTCATCATCAGGGCAGCAGTCATCAGCATCTTCATTTTCATCATCTGTTGGTTAATTTGCATGTATGGTTACTTCCACAAAGTTAGCCAAAAAGTGCCACATAGCCAAATCCTCCGCCTGCTTCTCCGCTTTTCTTCCCATAGATTGATGTTCCTCGTCAGCAGGTGCAAGTCATTCCGAATCCTCTTTCCCTCTCTCTCGTCCGCAAGGAAAGTCCTTTTCGGCGGCAGTCACACTTCGCCATGAGCATCGATGTATCATTCTTCTTTGGCCAAGGGAGTTTTGTACGGAAAAAGTGCAAGGCATTTACGAGCCTCCCACCTCTCTTTTTCCTTCACAAAAAGAAGTTCTTTCGGCAAAAGTCCGACTTCGCCGTGAGCATCCCCATTCCATTCCTCTCCATCCAACTGAGCAGACTGCCTTGATTTGGTCAAACTGCTTGATAATCAGCAGAAGTCAGTACCGCTGCTTGTGCCATGCAAGTGATACTGCAGTACCAGCAGGGAAAAACTGTAGTATCACTTGGCTGATACGGCAGTACCACCCAACTGAAACAGCCCGGTAAGCCAGCTTCCTTTTCGTACGCAGCCCGCACTTTTATGGACGACTTTCTGCTATCCTTTCACATTATATGGACGACTTTTGTGAAAACACCCACATTTTCTGCACGACTTTTGCTGCTGTGGGATAAAAGATGTACCTTTGTGATGTGACTTAAACTTAATATCAGTGGATTATGAAACGAAGTGCCATCAAGTGCCTTTATGACTGGAAACAGAGCGACAGGCGCAAGCCGTTGATCATGCTGGGAGCCCGACAGGTGGGCAAGACCTGGTTGATGCGCGAGTTTGCAAGCGAGGCTTATGAGAAGAGTGCGTATGTCAACTTTGAGGATGACGAGATGCTCAAGGGGATGTTTGCCTCTGACTTCGATATTCCACGCATCATCAACACCATTCAGTGGAGCACGGGAGTCACCATAGACGAGGATACACTCATCATTCTGGACGAGATACAGGAGGCACCGAGAGGTATCACGGCGCTGAAGTACTTTGCCGAGAAAGCTCCACAATACCATGTGATGGCAGCAGGCTCGCTGCTGGGAATAGCCATGCATCAGAATGACTCCTTCCCCGTGGGCAAGGTGGATTTCATGCACTTGTATCCTCTCTCGTTTTTTGAGTTCCTTGAAGCGGCGGGCGAATGCAAGATGGTGGAACTGCTTCAGGCCAAGGACTGGCCGATGATAACCATGTTCAGGAGCAAGTTTGAAGAGCGATTGCGGCAATACTATTTCGTGGGCGGTATGCCCGCAGCAGTCTCCGCATTTATCGACAATGGGAATTTGGCCGCTGTACGCACCATTCAGAAGGGTATCCTGGAGGCTTATGAGCGTGATTTCTCCAAACATGCTCCAGCCATCGATGTGCCTCGCATCAGGATGGTATGGAAGTCAATTCCCGCACAATTGGCAAAGGAGAACAAGAAGTTCATATATGGCGTGCTGAAGGAAGGAGCCCGTGCCAGAGAGTTTGAACTGGCCATTGAGTGGTTGAGAGATGCTGGTCTGGTCTATAAGGTAAACCGCTGCAAGAAGGCCATGCTGCCTCTGGCTGCCTACGAGGATTTCTCTGCCTTCAAGATGTTTCTGTCCGATGTGGGATTGATGGGTGCTATGAGCAATGTGCCAGCCCAAAGTCTGCTGGATGGCAATGCGCTGTTCTCTGATTTCAAGGGTGCTCTGACCGAGCAGTATGTCCTGCAGCAGTTGCTGGTGAAGTCGTCTCTGTCGGTCTATTATTGGTCGTCGGAGAACTCGCGGGGCGAACTGGATTTCCTCTTGCAGGACGAAGAGAAGATAGTACCGGTGGAGGTGAAAGCCGAGGAGAACCTTCAGTCAAAGAGTTTGAAGACTTTTGTAGAACGAAATCCAGGACTGCATGGTGTGCGCTTCTCCATGTCACCTTATCGCGAGCAGGATTGGCTCACCAATTACCCGCTCTATTCTCTGCTGGCGGTACTTTAGGCCGATTTCCATATAGAATATCGGTTTTGGGATGGAGAAAGGCGCGTGCGGCAACAAAAAACACGGAGGCCGACACAAGCAAATCCCTATTAAGATTTTTTGGCCTAAACGAATATATGTGCCATCTTCGTAAGCAGAAACATGAGTGTATGAATATGAAATCAAACACGAAGATTAAAGTTTCAGCGTAAATATACATGTGTAGTTAAAATGTAACCAAATAAACGAAGTGTTTCTATCAAAGATATGGATGTAATGAGTATGGCTTCTCGTCGTCGCAATCCTGTGCTAGCCGACATTTTCAGTCGCTTGAAGTATATGGAGCGTCGTGGTTCTGGTTTCAAAAAGATAGTCTCTGCGTATAAAGGACATGATGGCTACACAGAGGGAATGGAACCGACCTTCTCCACCCCTTGGAATTGTTTTGTCCTTACTCTGCCAATGTTTAATGTTGATGGAGTAGAAGGTCTTTATGTTAGTTCTGATGATGTTACAGAACAGGGTGGTCAGAAGGGTGGTCAGAAAGGTGGTCAGAAGGGTGGTCAGAAAGATTCTGGTAAAACAGTTGACACCATACTTCAACTTATAAAAGACAACCCGAGTATAACGAGAAAATCTCTCTCTGAAATTGTAGGTATATTTCCAAGTGCCATTCAAAAACATATTGACCGTCTAAAATCTGAAGGTATAATTGTTCGTAGCGGTGGTGATAGAGGTGGCTATTGGGAGGTTATAAACAAAGAAGAGAAATAGAATAGATGCAGAAATGTTGTTCGGGAAAAGACTATAGGTCTAAGAGATGAGTGTGGTGGCAGACGAGCAAAGCGCGAACAGGTTTATAAGCAGGCAGAACACTTATTCTGAGTGGGAGAGAAACGGAAACGTCGGGTAGGGCCGATGGCTTGGCAGACCCCAGGCAAACGTACAGACACAAAAAGAGGCAGGTGGCTGCATCTTGCGATGCTTGCCACTCGCCTCTTGACTTATCAAGCTATTGCGTGGCAGCCCAGTGGGCTGGCGCTATGTCCTGAATCAGAAGACTTCAATCTGACGCTGAGTCTTGGCCTCTTCCTTGGGAGCCAACTTAGGCAACTCTACTGTGAGCACACCATCGGCCACCTTGGCAGAGATCTTCTCCTTATCCACATCCTCGGGCAGAGTGAAGGCCTGCTCAAAGTTGCTGTAGGAGAACTCACGGCGCAGATAGTGCTCATGCTTGTCTTCGCCCTTGTGCTCCATCTTGTTCTCCAGAGCGATGTGCAGCACGTTCTCTTCATCTACATGCACTCTCACGTACTCTTTCTTCAAGCCCGGTGAAGCAATCTCCATTGTGTAGGCTTTGACGTCTTCCTTTACGTTGACTGCAGGAACCGTAGCCACAGCGGGTCTCATCAACTCACCATCCAGAAAACCATCGTTGAACCAGTTTGTCAACCAATCAGAACCATTGTTTCTACGTACATACAACATAGTTTTTACCTCCAATTATATTTTTAATTTATTATCTTGTTTGGGCTTCATCCTCAGCTTGTTGCCTTGCTTTTGGATTTCAGCTTTCACCCTTATATGTAGCAACCATCGTGCCAATGGCATGGGGCGGACAGAAGTGGACAGGATGTCCACATGAGGTGGCAGAAGCGTTAAAACCCGTTAGCAGTTCTGCCAAAAACGGACAGCTTGGAGGTGGCAGACGGCTGACGGGTACAGCGAAGCCCGCCACTGGAGCCTGATGAGACTCCGGTGGCGGGCTTCGGTATGGTGCCTGATGGCTGGCGCAGGAGGCGGCTTACTTGCCCTTGGCCTTGTTCAGCTCCTCGCGCAACACGTCTTCTCCAGGGAAGCCGATGTGCTTCTGCTGCACCTTGCCCTTGCTGTCAACCACGATGTAGGCAGGAATGCCTTGCACCTGGAACTGCTTCATGAGGGTGGTCCACTGCTTCTCGCTCACATAGAAATGGTCACCGTGGATGTCGGGCACCATCTTGCTCCATGTAGCCTGAGGCGATGTGGGGCTGGTCACATATACGAAAGCGCACTTGCCCCACAGCTCATCCTTCAGAGGCTGTATGGTCTTCATGGCCATGCGGCAGGGGCCGCACCAGGTGGCCCAGAAATCCACAAGCACGGGCTGGCCCTTGTACTTGGCCACTATCTGGCGGAAGATGTTGGAGCCAGAGAGTGTATCACTCAGCTGGATGATGTTTGCAGTTGCCTCCTTGGCTGCCTTCACCTGCTTGGCAGTTGCAGTCTTGGCGGTTGTCTGTGCGCTCACCCCCTGGGTGCAGAATGCTCCGCTGGCTATGGCCAGCAGCACGAGCAGAATACGTCTTGTCTTCATGTTGTCCTTTCTTATAGTTTTGCTATACATTATATATATACGCGCGCGAGAGAAGCCCAAGCTCGGTCTGGCAACAGTCTCCCTATCGTCGCGGCTACAAAGTTACGATTAAAATAGTCAACTTGCGCACTTTTGGGATGACAGATTTATGATTGTGCCACCTTTAATTAGTGCAGGTTGTTGTAGAACAGGTGCAAAACGCTGTTGTTGCAGCATGATTCTTCGGATTCTATTCTTCTTTCACACGGATATTCTTTATCTTTGCAATAGCATATAGATTGGTTCGGATGGGAAATAATGAGTACTTCCTGTTCCAGCCAAGGAGGAACCGAAATGTGTGAGAGAGGATTGATAAAAACGAAATGACAGATGACGAACAAACTGACACAATTTCTCGTGGATGAATGGCAGGCACATCGTAAAGGTGGGTTATATCATAAAACCCAAGTGCAACTTGCCTATAATTCCAACCGTATAGAGGGAAGCAAACTTACCGAAGACCAGACGCGCTATATCTTTGAAACCCGTACTATAGGATTCAAAGACCAGGAGGCGGTACCTGTGGATGACATCATCGAGACAACAAACCATTTCGTTGCCTTTGACCATCTGCTGCGTACCATCAATGAACCTCTTACAGAGGATTTGATAAAAGATTTCCATCGAATCCTGAAAACCGGTACTGCTGACGCACAAAAGGCTTACTTCAATGTGGGCGACTGGAAGAAACTTGCCAATGAGGTTGGCGGACATGATACGTGTCGTCCTGCTGATGTGGAGAAAGAGATGTGCGAATTACGGAAATGGTATTCAAGTCAAACGGATGTGACTATCCTGACACTTGCTGAATATCATTGGCGATTTGAAAGTATTCATCCTTTCCAGAATGGAAACGGGCGTGTGGGACGCCTTGTCCTCTTCCGTGAATGTCTGCGTAACAGCATCATGCCTTTTGTCATTGACAATGAGCATAAGTTGTATTATTATCGAGGCCTCTCTGAGTTCAAACAAGCTCCTGGGTTCCTCGTCGGTACGATGCAGTCAGCACAAGATGTGTATGAGGCTTGGATCAGGTACTTCAACGAGGAACTGCTCGAAGGATTGAAGATTTAAGACGACAAAACAAACAGGCGAATGTTCGCAGGCTGATGCTCATAGTCTCTTAGGGTCGGGCGAACGGGCCATATTCTTAAATAGGCTGTGCCAATCTTGGCACAGCCTATTTAAGAATCATTCCCGAGCAGGTCTATTTCAGTTTCACACCAGTTGTCGTGTATTCCCTGCCGTTCCAAATGATGATCACATGCCCGTCACGTATAATCTTGCGAGGTGCTTTTCCTTGGCCCTTCACTGTCTTCACGCCAGTTCCTGTACTCACAAAGCTCTGGAATACGATCACATCGTTTGCAGGCATCGTGAACGTGTAGCAGCTTCCGTCCTCCGACATGACGGTTGGCACTTCTGTTTCTCCATCCATCACGCACAGCTGCTCCAGTCTGTAGCCGGCATAAGGAACAACGGTCAAAGTGACTGTTTCGCCATAATGGGCATATAACTTGTCGTAATCCACATAACCGCCATATTGGGCAGATATTACCATCACGAGCCGTGCTATATCCTCTGCCCGATAGCCCATCACAGCTGCAAGCTGCGGACCGGCATCCTCGCCCGAAGCAAGCAACGGCATGACGGTATATTCAAACTCACCTACCACGGTCTCTGCAGAAGAATCCGTCCAACAGGTGCTGTCACCAACAAGGGCAACTTCCTCAAATGCCTCATCGGTCTGGGCTGCACGGCGGCGAACCGAATAGGACTGTACGCCATCGAGCCTGTTCCACTCTATCAACACACCATCCCTGTTGCCTTGTGTGGCAGTGAACGAGAAGTCGGGGTATTTGATGGAGGCATTCCATTCCTCGCCATTGTCAGCTTTCAGCTTGAGCGTGTTGGTTCCCCAAATGCTCAGTTGTTCCTTTCCGATGACGAAAGAGTTGTTGCTCACATCGGTAGTGGTGAACACTTTCTTGTCGTTGGCCCATAGTTCCAGCAGAGTGGCATTGGCAAACCACCGCAGGTCAGCATAGATGCGTGTCGGTTGGCCAAGTACCACCTCGGCAACCGTGCGGGTATCTATTCCAATGGCAGGACTGGTAATCGGCTGGGCTGTAAAGGCAGCGACCGTATCGGTGTTTGGATGAGGCGCAACACGTACACAGGAGATGGCAAGGACAAGACTGTCGAGCTTTCTGCCTTCACCGATGTCGGCTCCTGCATTCCACAACAGATGCTGTTCAATGCCATCGTCAGACAGGGTAAAGTCGTTAGGGTCAAGCACGTTTCCGTCAGCAAGGGTCAGTGTCTTGACGGTGATGGTATCCTTGGCATTCATTGCTGTCATCTGGAAATGCGGTGTGCCGTCACTTTCTGCATCTCGTGCCGACTTGTAGGTCACGAATACATCCACCAGTCCGTTCCATGGGAAGCGAGGCTGGAAGTCACCGAGCGAGAGCGCATCCAGTTGGCTGTAGCAGGTGACAGAGTCGCTCGTCTCAAGAATTCTGCCTTCCCAGTCAAGTGCCGTTACCTTATAGTAGTACCGCCTGGCTGGTTCTACATCGGTATCGGTGAAGGTCGTTCCTGCCGTATAGGGTACATTGGCCATCTTCAGCCAATTGCCGTCACCATTGTCGCGATAGACGTCGTAGCTGAAAGCATCAGGAACATCCGTCCATGAGAGAAGAATGCTGTCGCCGGTCTGCACATCGAGTTTGATGCCTATCGGCAGTCTGGCAGAGGCGCATAGCCCTGGAGCGGTAGTAATGTAACCAAGGGATTGGCCATTGTCGTCAACATCGGCATACTTGGGGCAAGCTGCATATTCGTAGGTGGTTCCGTAGTCGAGGAAGATATCAGGGTATGAGCCTTTACCATTTCTATCTGTGCCGACTCCCACCGTATTCTTCCATGCACCGCGTGAGCCGTCACGACCTACTGTTCGGCGTACAATCTGATAGTAGGTACAGTCACCGGATGCTGTCCATTCAACACGAATTGCCTTTTCCCCAGGAATCGGAGATGCCTTGACAGGCGTCTGCAAATAGTGGATGAACTTACTCTTGTAGGTTGAGCTGTCGTGCGTAGCACGATTGTAGAACGATGCCTTCAGCTGGATAATGCCATAATGGGATGGCTGCCAAACGGAGATGCCACCCTCGTCGGCAAGCATAATCTGATTGTCAATCTCCTCTGTTACTGTGCCCCATTTGGACACAGCAGTAATCTTCATATCTGACCCGTCCTGCATGTTGAGAGAAAGCGATGCTTCGCTTGCCCAACGTGCCGCCCATGGGAGTGATACTTGTGCATCGTCCCCTATCAAGGGAATGGCAGCCGGCTTGGTCGTGTTGAGGTCAAAGGTAGTGGTATCTGTGGTATGGGCATAATCATCGGAAGCAGTAAGCGTGAGGATTGTTCCTGGTGCATTTATTCCCAGCGTGTCTTTGTCTGCATCCCACACAAGCCGAACATTGCCAGAGCCTCTGAAAATCATGGTTCCGCTCCCGTCTTGAAAGCCATTCTGCGCAGTGGCTCGGTTGACAGTGTAGGTTCCTGTGTCCAATGGAGACTCTCTTACAAGCGACCGCACAGGGAGAATGGTGCCATCGGCAGTCTGTGCAGAAAGTGTTACATGGGATGGATACGGAAGGTTTTCCATTCCGAACAGCTCACGAAAGCGTGGGCGTACTGTCTTGTATTCAACATCAATATCGACTTTTCCGTTCCATGGATATCTCGTGGAAGCATTGAGTATCTGAAGTGTTTCGAGCACAGCATAGCCCACGGCAGCATCCGAAGGTTCGCTCTTTGTCCCGTCGGGGAAGACTGCCTTCACCGTGTAGCGGGCCAGTCCAGGTTGTGGCAGGAGCGAATCGACAAACTGAGTCTCATCGGTCGTAACGGTGCGCACCGTCCTGTTGATGGCCACATCCCACGCTTCTGCTGTCACTTCATAGCTTGCTGCATTGGGCACAGCATCCCATACAACGGTGACGGCTTCCTTGTTGTCCCTGGAAGCAGTGACGTTCTTCGGGGCATCATTGGCTACAGGACTGTCTGCTGAACGCAATCCACTGGGTGAGGCAGATGCTGCAATGGTGCACAACAGTGCCGAAAAGAACAGGACAAGAGTATTCTTCTTCATAATCATATTGTGTTTCTTTGTGTTTGCATACTTGTTGCCGTTTCTGCAAAATTAGGTTAATTATAGCAAAAATGCGTTGTGCAAATGCTTCAACCACCGTTGTTTTGTTGTTTGAGCAAAAGGTTTTGTCGTTAGGACAAATGAAACATGGGAATGAAACACAGCAAAAAGGCACAAGGGGGCTGTGCCAATCCCGACACAGCCCCCTTGTGCTTATGGTTTCTCCCTGATTACAGTCTCATGTAATCGGGAAGCTCTGGCATGGCGCCGTTCTGTGTGCATACGTAGGCACTTACCTTCACTGCGTGCTCGTGGGCGGCAGTCAGACTCATGCCTTTCAGCAGGCCGGCGCAGAAGGTGCCGGTGAAGCTGTCGCCTGCGCCAACGGTATCTGCCACCTTCACCTTGGGAGTCTCCTGGAAGGACTTGAAGTCGGGGGCGAACACATAACTGCCGTTCACGCCGCAGGTGAGCACCAACATATCCAGGTTGTACTTGCCCAGGATGAGCCAGCATTTGTTCTCCATGTCGAGTCCGGCGTAGCCAAAGAGACGACCGATGGTCACCAACTCCTCATCGTTAATCTTCAGGATATTGCAGCGACGCAGGCTTTCGCAGATGATCTCTTTGGTGTAGAAGTTCTGTCGAAGGTTGATGTCGAATATCTTGAGGCAGTCTCCAGGCGTGTGGTCGAGGAACTCATAGATGGTATTGCGGCTCTTCTCGCTGCGCTGAGCCAGTGAACCCCAGCACACGGCAGCAGCATTCTCGGCCACTTCGAGGGTTTCTTCGGTGAAGGGGATATTGTCCCAAGCCACTCCCTGCTTGATGTCGTAGGTGGGCACACCATCCTTGTCGAGGCTCACCTGCACGGTGCCAGTGGGATAATCCACTACTGGCAGCACGTGGCGAAGGTTCTTATCATTGAGCAGACGAACAGCCTCGTCGCCCAACATATCATTTCCCACTGCGCTCACAGCCACAGAGCGAAGGCCGTGCTGGCCTGCATGATGGGCGAAGTTGGCAGGTGCGCCACCCAATTTTGAACCTGTCGGGAACACGTCGAAGAGTATCTCACCCAGTCCCACAACATACCTGTTTTCCAAATCCTGTGTATTCATAGTTGCTTTCCAGTTTGCTTATATTGTATTATTATAGTCTTGTAATTCTCTTTATGTCGCCTTGTCCTTACAGCTTATGTGTATTTCTCAGGCAAATTTAATTGTATTCTTTGATTCTGTCAATGCCATGAAGGAACTTTTTCAGTAAAGAGCGGAGTCGCTTATTTCAGTTTGCCTATGTAAGAGAAGAGGTATATGACACCCACAGCCATTACAGCTATGGCTCCCATCTGACCTACTGCATCGCTGGCGAATCCCATCAGCAGGGGGAAGACAGTACCGCCAAAGAGACCCATGATCATCAGTCCGCTCACCTCGTTCTTCTGCTCGGGCATGTCAGTCAGCGCCTGTGAGAATATCATGGAGAAGACATTGGAGTTGCCATATCCCACAAGTGCTATGGATGCATAGAGCACTGTCTGGCTGTGTCCAAAGAGCAAACCTGCCATGCTGAGTGCCATCATCACCACACTGATAATGAAGAATGTGCGTGTGCGAAGCAGTCGCAGGAACAGAGAACCGGTAAGGCAACCCATGGTGCGGAATATGAAGTAGAGTGAGGTGGCGAATGCTGCCTCGTTGAGAGAATAGCCCAGCCGCTCCATCAGTATCTTGGGAGCGGTGGTGTTGGTACCCACATCGATGCCCACATGGCACATGATGCCGATGAAGGAGAGCAGCACCACAGGCTTGCCAAGCAGGCGCAGGCAGCTGGTCACCGATGAAGCCTGGCCCACGGGCTCCTCCTCGATGGGAGTGCCGGCCAGCAGCAGGGTGGCAAAGATGCCCATTACCAGATAGATGACAAAGAGTGCGCGCCAGCCCAGCCCCAAGGTGGGCAGCACGCCCATAGCGCCCCACATGGCCAGGTAAGGTGCCAGGAAGGAGGCTATAGCCTTGACAAACTGCCCGAAGGTGAGTGTAGAAGCCAGGTGGCCACCCTTGATGACTGTGGATATCAGAGGATTGAGTGATGTCTGCATGAGTGCATTGCCGATGCCCAGCAGCGAGAAGGAGACGAGCATGATGCCGAAGTTCTCGCCCAGAACAGGCAATACGAGTGACACCAGAGTGACGATGAGTGAGAGGAGCACAGTCTTCTTGCGGCCTATCTTATTCATCAGGATGCCTGTGGGCACCGAGAAGATGAGGAACCAGAAGAATACCAGCGAGGGAAACACATTGGCCACCGAGTCGGTCAGCTGAAGGTCTTCTTTCACGTAATTGGAGGCAATGCCTACCAGGTCAACAAATCCCATGGCAAAGAAGCAAAGCATCAGGGGGATAAGGACAAGTTTCTTGGAACTCATAATGAATGCATATATGGTTACACGCTTATCTGTTTGCTGTGGTTTCTTGGTAGAGTGGATTCTCAGGGTTCGAGTCGTCAGGCGAGTGCGTCAGTCAGTTTCCTGAAACGGGCTTGGAGACTTGAGGCCGGGCAGGCAGCCTGTCGGCCGGCCTGCCGCAGAGCCTCAAGTTCCTCGTTGCCCTGCATTTTGACTAACGATCTAACCTTATAAACCAAGTGTGTGAATCTTCATATTCTGGAATTCTGCCTTGCCGCCCTGGCTGTAGAGCTTCACGTTCTCGTAGGGAGCAACGGGGAACACCAGGTTGGTCATGGCTATGCGACCGCCATCCACAAAGAGTTCGATGGATGATTTGTCGGCAAAGATGTCCAGATGGAATGTCTTCTTGCCCTCCTGGCACAGGCTCAGTGGTGCCCATGTGGCCAGTGCAAAGTCGTTCTTGTAGTTGATGGAGTTCTCGATGCGGGCGGGCTGCTTGCCTTCGGCAGCACGCTGCTTGTCCCATGCCAGCTCGATGTCGTGGGGGACAGACTGCTTTCCGAAGTCGGTCAGTCCGCTCTCTGTGCGGTCCATCACCACTTTGCCCTCCTTCATGTCAATGTAGATGAGCGTGCGCTCACGCTTGTTGTTGTACAGCTCTATGCCTGCTATCCCGTTGGCGTCAGCAGTCACATCGGCCTCTATCTCGAAGGCTCCCTCCATGCCAGAGGTTGCTCCTGCGAAGGCTTTCTCGCCTTCCACCGTCTGAGAACCAAGCTCCTTGGTGCTCTTGCGCAGTGCCAGAGCTTCGGGTGCCACATCTTCCGAGATGTAGTATTTGCCGTTCTTCTCATAGAGTTTCAGCTCTCGTGGCAGACCGTTGGCACCTCTGTTCTGCTTGAAAGGAGTGAGGTTGGCGTACTGCCAGTTGCTCATCCATGTGATGGCAAGCACGCGGCTGCCGGTGTTGGAGAAGGTGACAGTGGCGTAATGGTCCTTTCCCCAGTCGAGCCACTTCACCTCGTTGGCATCGGGACAGGTGAAGTTCTTGCCGTCGAAGTCGCCCACAAAATACTCTGTAGCGCTTCCGCCGAACCAGCATCCGGGATTGATGTTCATCGTCATCACCCATTTCTTGTTCTTCTCATCCCCGTTCACAGGCAGCTGGAAGAAGTCGGGACACTCATACTGGCAGGGCTGCTGGCCCAGTCCTTTGCCGAAGGCGCTCACGTAATCCCACTTCTTCAGGTTCTTTGACTTGTAGAAACGGGTCTCCTTGTCGGCTGACACAATCATGAACCAGCACTTGTCCTTCTCATACCAGAACACTTTGGGGTCGCGGAAGTCCTTCAGCCCGTCAAAGGGAGTGAGCACCGGGTTGCCCTCATACTTGGTGAAAGTGCGTCCGTTGTCGTTGCTGTAGGCGATGCACTGCACCTCGTCGTGGTTCACGCTGTTGTTGGTGTAGATGGCAATGATGGCATCCTTGCCAAATCCAGCCGTATTCTTCTTGTCCACCACCGAACTGCCCGAGAAGATGTGGCCCACAGGGTCACGTGCGATGGCAGGATCCAGGTGCTCCCAATGTATAAGGTCGCGGCTCACTGCATGCCCCCAGTGCATGTTTCCCCACTTGCTTCCATAGGGGTTGTACTGGAAATAGAGGTGGTACTCACCATCCTTATATACCATACCGTTGGGGTCGTTCATCCAGCCATAGAGCGGTGTGAAGTGGTAGGAAGGACGATAGTAGTCGGTGTTGGTGGTGTCGAAGGTGTCGCTCAGCCGCATCAGATTGATGGCCAGAGCGTCTTTCTTCAGTCCCAGAATCTTCACTGTGGCGGTCTTGCCGTTGCCCAGCGCGAAGGGTACATAGTAGTCGGTTCCGTTCTGAGCCAGGCGGACATCCATCCAGGTGTCGTCCTTGCTGCCCGTCGAGAGCAGCACCTGGGCTTCGTCCTGCTCCTCCTGAATGGGCAGGAGCAGGTATTTGGTGGGATTCTGCACGCTGATGATGGTGGTGTCACCATGGTGCTCCACGTTCATCTTCTGTGCCTGTACCGTGTTGGTAGCGGCGGTGGCGGCAGCCATCAGCAGGCAAGCGGCCTTCATCATATTGTTTGCTTTCATTGTTTTGGATTGTTTTCTATGATTAAATGATGTGTATAGTCACTCTGGCCAGTGCTTAGAACTTCAGCGAGGCATTGAATTCCACGGTGAAGGGACGCAGATAGCTGCCCGTCATCAGCTGGTTCTTGATGCCCTTGGCTTCGTCTTTGGTAATCAGCTCAGCACCTGCAATGCTTCCCTTGGCACCGGTCTGGTTGAGGAAGTTGACCAGTGTGCAGCCCAGTGCAAGGCGCTTGGTAGCCTGCCAGTTGACACCGCCGAAGGTCTCCCAGTGGCCCTTGAAGTAGTAGGCTTCGTTGATGTTGGCATAGGTCTTGCTGAAGTAGCGGAAGCTGGCCCACACCTTGATGTCCTTCGTAATCATGTAACTCGGGTCGAGCTCGATGAGCACTTGGGGAATCTCGGCCACTGTGTTGCCTGTGGCATTGATGGTGCCTGTGTAGCCGTCATTGAATGTGACGGATGTCTCAAACTTCTTGTAGGTGGGTTTCTGGTAGGTGAAGAGGAAGTGGAAGTCGAATCCCTTGAACGGATGCATGACTGCATCGGTGGTCCATCCCCACGTCTGGATGTCGTAGGCAAGCGGTGCTGCCTTGATTTCGCTGCCGTGCTGGAGGTTGAGGGTAGAGTTGTTGTTCGTCTTGGAGATGTATGAGAAGAGCGATGTGAGGCTCAACCATGAGTTGTTGTAGTAGATGCCGGCACGGCCCAAGGGCACTGAAATCCTGTTGGTATTGGGCATGGTGGCTGGAGCGAATGCCTCAAACTTGGGATGCTGCACGATGTAGGTGAAGTCGCCGGTGAAGCCGAAGTTCTTGGTCAGTTTGTAGGTGGCTGCCAGTGAGAGGTCATAGTTGAGCCAGTCATGCTTCAGTTTAGTGGGAGCAATGACGGTGCCGTCGGCTGCCGTAGCACCCAGATAGTAGTCGGGGAAGCGGCCTACGAAGTTGCCCTGGGCATTCCTGACAGCTGCGTTCTCACCGTCCAGTCGCTGCCACTCGATTCTGCCTCCGTAGTAGAGGTTGAGCTTCTTGGTCAGATCCCAATCGTGTGTGAGGTAGAGAGCCAGCTTGTTCTCGTTGCCCTTGTAGTATTCCGAAGCATTCTTATTGAAGTCGTAGAAGTAGGTGTTGCGCTTGTTGGCATCCCACACACGCTGTGGATAGGTGCCGTCATCGGTCACACTCTGGTCATACATGGTGGTGTTGGAGCAATAGTCGATATTGTAGAACCACTCGTTGAGGCCCACTCTGAGGGTGGAGTGGTCGAACTTCTTGTGCAACTCTGATGTGAGGAAAGCCTCGTTGATGTCGCCTGCGTTGAGACATGACATGCGTGACTGCACATATTGTCCTGTGTAGGCCTGAGGCTGACCAAGCGCATCGCGATACATATAATTATATACCCCCTGGTTGTCGGCGCTGTTGAGGTCGATGATGGACATGGGTGTCTGATACACCATGGCTCCTCGCGAGTGGTCATACTTGAGGCTGGCCTTCCAGCTCAAGCCGTTGTCCCACTTGTAGTTGTTCATCAGCGTCACCTCGCTCATGCGGTTGAGGCAGGCATCGTAGAGTGTAGTCTGCTTCAGTTCACCTGTGCGCATGTCGCGGAAGGTCATCACATTGTCGGTGGGCAGGTAGGATGTGGTGCCCAGTTTGAACTTTCCGAACTCCTTCACGCTGCCGTCGCCCACATAGATGAAGGGAGCACTCTGGGTGGCATAGTTATATACGTTGTGGCTGTTGCTGTACTTGTACATCGCTGTGAACTCGCCGCGCTGGCCGCCGTAGCGCTTGGTGATGAGCGCCTTATAAATCTGTGTGCGGTCCTGGAAGGGAGTGGAACGGATCTTGAAGGTGCCTGGGTCGAAGTCCTGGTACATGCTGGCGCTGTAGAACCAGTCTTTGGGCAGGCTGCCGTTGGCATTGAGTGAGAACTCCTGCATGCCGAAGTGGTTGGTCTTGTAGTTGAGTGTTCCGCCAAATCCATTCTGCCCCTTCTGTGTGAAGGAGTTCACCGCATAGCCGATGTTGCCTGTGGTGATGGCTGTCTCGGTAATCTTCAGCAGCCCCTGATAGCTCAAGCTTGCGTCGCTGCGCCAGATTGTGTTCACTGAATGAGGGTTGGTAGCGTAGGTGACAGGCATGCCGTTCTCGAGCACATTGACGTCTGCCGACGGCAGGCCAATCTGTATCTCGCGGGGGCCATTGGCACTTGCGGCATTGAGCATCACGTTGCGGTTGCCCTCCTCCTTGCTGCTGCTCTCGTCTTCCTGTGCGTATGCCATAGGTGTGTTTGCCAGCATCAGGGCAAGCACCATGGCCGCATTCTTACTGTTAAGGACTCTCATGTCTTGATAGATTTTGTTTTGTTGTCGTGGTTGTTTAACTCTGTCGCAAAATTATATATGTATCAGAGTGACAGCAAGAACAAAGCGTTCGTCCTATACAACAATTCGTTCATTGCAACATATCTTGCATGCAATGAACGAATGTTTCTATTGGAAGAAGGGTTGCAATCGGTTTCTCACCCCCGGGGAACTCATTTTACCTCGCCGGGCAGCATGCCGAACTCCTCCTTGAAGCATTTTGAGAAATACGAGGGAGTGGAGAAGCCCACCTCGTAGGCCACCTCTGACACGCTCTTGCTACGGCTCTCCAGCAGACGTTTGGCCTTGGCGAGACGGGCTTTGCGAAGCAGTTCCACCACCGATGCACCCGTCATGGCCTTCACCTTGCGGTAGAGTTGCACGCGGCTCAAGCCTATCTCCTGGCCGATGTCCTCCACGCTGAAGTCGCAGTTGGAGAGGTTTGCCTGGATGATGTCATGCAGCTGCTTCAGGAACTGCTTGTCGCGGCTGTCCAGCTGTGACTCTTCTATCTCCTTCTCGGCAGAGCGGTTTCCCTGGAAGAGATGCTTCAGCATGCTGCGCTGGCGCAGCAGATTGTCGATGCGGGCAAGCAGCACCTTGCCGTGGAAAGGCTTGGTGATGTAGGAGTCGGCTCCGTGCTCGTAGCCTTCGGCACGCTGCTCCTCCAGATTCTTTGCCGTGAGCATGATGACGGGGATGTGCGATGTGGCGGTGTTGGTCTTCAGCTTCTCGGTGAACTGCAGCCCGTCCATCACAGGCATCATCACATCGCAGATGACCAGGTCGGGCACTTCGCGCTGTGCCACCTCCAGTCCTTCCTGGCCGTCGGAAGCCTCGAGCACCACGTAACGGTCCTGCAGGAGTGAGCGCTCATACTGGCGTATGTCATTGTTGTCATCGATGATGAGCAGTGTGGGCTTGCTGGTCTGTCCCTCCACCAGCTGCTGCATATTGCCCCGGTGACCGGTCTCGCAGTCGTCGATATACTGCAGCGCATTCTCGTCGGCACTGGTATCGACAGCCTCCTCATCCCGCACTTCACCCTCTTGCATGCGCGGCAGGATGACAAAGAAGTCGGCTCCCTCGCCCAACACGCTCTCCACCTTGGCTTCACCATGGTGCAGTTCGGCAAAGGATTTCACCAGTGCCAGACCGATGCCGGTGCCGCTGGCAGCCCCTTTGGCCTGGAAGAATCGTTCGAAAACGTTGGGCAACTCGTCCCTCTCGATGCCCTTGCCCGTATCGCGCACATCGATGCGCATCATCGGGAAACCGCCTGGCTGCCGGCTTTCATCATCGCTCAGAGATACGAAGATACTGCCGCCCGAAGGCGTGTATTTCAGTGCATTGTTGAGGAGATTGAGCACGATGCGCGCCACCTTCTCCTTGTCGGCCACCACCATGCAGCTTCCTGTGAAGGAGCCAGTGTCCAGATGCAGGCTGATGTGCTTGCGTTCGGCGGCCAGTTGGAAGTCGCCCGTCCACAGGCCGAGTGCCTTGACGATGTCGAAGCGGCAGAGTGAGAGTTTCATCTTTCCGTTCTGAATCTTGCGGAACTCCAGTATGCTGCCCACCAGCTGCTGCAGTGCCTTGGCGTTCCGCTGCACCATGAGCAGCAGTTCACGGCTTTTCCCCTTGACGGAATTGTCCTCGAGCAGCATCTCCAATGGGCCTGCTATCAGGGTCAGAGGCGTGCGCAACTCGTGACTGATATTGGTGAAGAACACCAGTCGCGAGTGTGTGAGTTCCATCACTTCGTTGTTCAGCCGCTCCAGCTCCTGGTTCTTGCGGGCAAGTTGTTCGTTGAGGCGGGCTTTCACAACGTAGCCTCGGAATATCATCACGGCAGCTATCATGATGAGGAGAAGCACTATGACGGAGCCTGCCAGCAACCACTGTTGTGTCTGATAGTCGGCCAGATAGCGATCCACTTGCTGGTGCAGGCGGTCCAGGTTGTCGTGTTGGCGCATGCTCTCTCTGGCCTCCATGAGTGTCAGTTCGGCATTGTCCCGTGTGACGAGCGATGTTTGCAGGAAGTGGTCACGCTCATAAGGTTCTCTCCGCAGTATCTTCATGGCCAGCGCTATCACCTCCTCACCCTTGGTGGGGTAGAGGTAGGTGGCCTCCAGGATGCCGTCGCGCACCATCTCCAGTCCGCCTCCCTCGTTGGCCATACCATCCACTCCTGTGTATCTGAAGCGGTTCTGGAGTCCCATCTGCTGTGCTGCCTTGGTGGCTCCAAGTGCCATGCGGTCATTGTGACAATAGACGAAATCGAAATCCTGGGTGCGTTGCAGGATGCGCATCATGGCTTCGTGGCCGCTGTTCTCCTTCCAGTCTCCAGCCTCGGAAGCCACCAACTGCATCTGCGGATAAGCCTGCAGCGCATCCGTAAACCCGCGGTGGCGGTCGATGGCAGGCGATGACCCTTCCAGTCCGCGTATCTCCACCACACGTCCTTTGCCGTTGAGCCGCTGCGCGATGAAGTTTCCCATCGCCTGTCCAATCTTATAGTTGTCACATCCGATGAAGGCCGTATAGTCATCTGTATCGGTCTTCCGGTCATAGAGGATAACCGGGATACCCCTCTCACGGGCATGTGAGATGGCGGGCGAGATGGTGCTCAGCTGGTTGGGGGATACTATCAGGAGGTCAACACCCTGGTTGACAAACTCATTGATCTGCTGTGTCTGCTTCTGGCTGTCGTCGTTTGCAGAGGCCAGAATGATGCTGAGCGAGTCATTGAGATACTCTCCCATCTTGAGTTCACGGTTGAGTTTAGAGCGCCAGATATCCATCGAGCACTGCGATACACCTATCACATATTGCTTCGTATTGCCCTTGCAGGCAGCCAGCAAAAGGACAGACAGGCACACCATGCCCATCTGCATTATAGTGGTCAAAAGTTTGTTCCTCGTTGCCATATTGCTTAAGAACGGGCCTGCATCGGCATGCCCTTTGTTGGTTGTCTCGTTGCAAATGTACGATTTATCTGGTAGAGGACAAAAAGAAGTCCGCTCTGCTTTAACCCTGAAGGCTCAATTGGGCAGTCTTGTGCTGGCATGGCGTGAGTCGGGAGGGGAACTGCGATGGATTGCGCAGCGCGTTGCGTTGCCCGATGCAGTGCACTGCGTTGGCTGATGCAGCGTGTTGCGTTGGCCGATGCAGCGCACTGCCTTTTTCCGCCTGGTTTCGTGACTGCATGCTCCCTGCCCGCTCCGTCGCGCCTGACATGGGCGTGAAGCATCCTGCAGAGGGCGCAGGCTGGAAACCAGAAAGGCGGAATCCCACACGGGACTCCGCCTTTTATCTGAATGCCACAATAGGATGTGGCGGGAGGGGATGCTGGTTAGCTCAGGCTGCGCACAGTCTCCTGCAGGGCAGCTATCTTGCTTTCGGCGTCGGCCAGCTTCTTGCGCTCCAGCTCCACCACCTGCGTGGGGGCGTTCTGTACAAAGCGCTCGTTCTGCAACTTCTTCTGTATGCCGGCCATGAAGCCCTGCAGTCGCTTGATTTCTGCTTCGGCCTTCTTTACCTCGGCTTCTGCGTCAATCAGGTTGCCCAGCGGCACTGCATACTCGTCGGTACCGATGAGGAAGGTCTGTGAGCCGTCGCTCTTCTGTGCCACGAAGTGTATTGCCTCCAGCGCTGCCATCTTCTTGATGGTCTGGCACAGAGCCTCGTCGTGAGCGGTAGAGTGGGCTGCACCATCGGCCTCAACCACCTCCAGGGTGAGCTGCTCGCGCGGAGCAATGTTCTTGCTCTGGCGAATGGCACGCACTCCACTGATGATCTGCTTGGCCTGCTCCATGCTGGCCAGTATGGCTGCATCGGCCTCAGTGGGAGCGTCCAGTGTGAGTACCGATGTCATGATGCTCTCTCCCTCGGCACGGTCGGCGATGTGCTGGTAGATTTCCTCGGTGATGAAGGGCATGAAGGGGTGTATCACCTTCATCAGGTCTTCGAAGATGTGCAGGGTAGCCTGCAGCGTCTGGCGGTCGATGGGAGCCTGGTAAGCGGGCTTCACCATCTCCAGATACCAGCCCGAGAACTCGTCTGTGAAGAGCTTGAAGGCAGTCATCAGAGCCTCGTTGAGGCGGTACTTGGAGTAGAGGTCATTGATTTCGGCCACCTCGGCACGCATCTTCGCCTGCATCCACTCTATGGCCTTGGCACTGGCCTGAGGCTGCTCTATGTCGGCCACCTGCCAGCCTTGTACCAGGCGGAAGGCATTCCATATCTTGTTGCAGAAGTTGGCTCCCTGCTTGCAAAGGTCCTCCTTGAAGAGGATGTCATTGCCGGCAGGAGCGGCCAGCAGCATTCCCATGCGCACGCCGTCGGCACCATACTTGTCTATCAGACCGATGGGGTCGGGGCTGTTGCCCAGTGACTTCGACATCTTGCGGCCTATCTCGTCGCGCACGATGCCTGTGAAATATACGTTGCGGAAGGGTACATCATGCATGTACTCCTCGCCTGCCATGATCATGCGGGCTACCCAGAAGAAGATGATATCGGGTCCGGTTACCAATACCGACGTGGGGTAGTAGTAGTTGATCTCTGCATTGCCGGGGTGTGTGATGCCCTTGAAGAGGGAGATGGGCCACAGCCAGGAGGAGAACCAAGTGTCGAGTGCATCCTCGTCATGGCGCAAATCCTCGAGCTTGAGGTCGGGCATGTCAAACTGCTTGCGGGCCTTCTCGAGTGCCTCCTCGGCGCTCATGGCCACCACGAAGCGCTCTTCCTCATCCTCGCCACCAGGCACGAAGTAGGCAGGGATGCGATGACCCCACCACAGCTGGCGGCTGATGCACCAGTCCTGAATGTTCTCCAGCCAGTTGCGATAGATGCTGATGTACTTGGTGGGGTAGAATTTGATCTTTCCCTCAAGCACGGGAGGCAGAGCTATCTCGGCGAAGTGCTTCATCGAGAGGAACCATTGCTTGCACAAGCGAGGCTCTACCGCAGTATCCTGATTGCGCTCGCTATAGCCCACCTTGTTCTCATAATCCTCCACCCTTTCCATAAGGCCGGCCTCCTGCAGGTCGATGGCTATCTGCTTGCGCACGTCCATGCGGTCCATGCCAACGTAGAGTCCGGCAGCCTCAGAGATGGTGCCGTCGGGGTTGAAGATATCTATTGTCTCCAGGTTGTGCGTCTTGCCCAGCTGATAGTCGTTGATGTCGTGGGCGGGGGTAACCTTCAGACAGCCCGTACCAAACTCGATATCCACATAGCGGTCCTCGATGACGGGAATCACGCGGCCTACCAGGGGGACAATCACTTTGTGCCCGCGCAGCCACTGGTTCTTCACATCCTTGGGGTTGATGCACATTGCGGTATCGCCCATGATGGTCTCTGGGCGGGTGGTTGCCACCACAGCATAGTATCTGCCATCGGCATCCTTGTGCAGCACCTCGCCTTCCTGGCCAGTGGGGCAAACGGGATTGGTATCCTGGTCGGCCACATAGTAGCGCAGGTGGAACAGGTGGCTACGCTCGTCGCGGTAGATTACCTCCTCGGTGCTGAGCACGGTCTGAGCCTTGGGATCCCAGTTTACCATGCGCAGTCCGCGGTATATCAGCCCCTTGTCATAGAGGTCGCAGAAGACGCGCAATACGCTCTCGCTGCGCTCCTCGTCCATTGTAAATGAAGTGCGGTCCCAGTCGCAGCTGGCACCCAGGCGGCGAAGCTGCTTCAGGATGATGCCTCCGTGCTCATGTGTCCAAGCCCAAGCATGCTTGAGAAACTCCTCACGTGTGAGGTCGCGCTTCTTTATCCCCTGTGCAGCAAGGCGGTTTACCACCTTGGCCTCAGTGGCGATGCTGGCGTGGTCAGTGCCGGGCACCCAGCAGGCATTCTTGCCATCCAGGCGTGCTTTGCGCACCAGAATGTCCTGGATAGTGTTGTTGAGCATATGGCCCATGTGCAGCACACCGGTCACGTTTGGTGGTGGGATGACCACCGTATAAGGTTCGCGGCCATCGGGCTTGCTGCTGAAGAGCTTATGGCTCACCCAGTACTCATACCATTTGCCCTCTATCTCCGAGGGAGCGTACTTAGATGCTAATTCCATGTCTGTGTTATGTCTTGTTCGTTTGTTCCAAGTTGCAAAGGTACGAAATTCCGCTGTAAATAGTAGGAAAATGTGTAAATTTGCAGGGCGGAGCGGCATACGCGCCCCTTTGTGGGGTGGTTTGCATCGCGCGCGTATGTATTATAATGTATAGAAAACCCCTTTGAAGATGGAAATGCATACGAGAGAAGAGAAGTTGGCAGCCTTTGGAAGACTGCTGGATGTGCTGGACAATCTGCGTGAGAAATGCCCTTGGGACCGCAAGCAGACCAATGAGAGCCTGCGCCCCAATACCATAGAGGAGACCTTCGAGCTGTGTGATGCGCTCATGAAGGATGATACGCTCAATATAGAGAAGGAGCTGGGCGACGTGCTGCTGCACATCTGCTTCTATGCCAAGATAGGCAGCGAGAAGGGCCAGTTCGACATTGCCGACGTGTGCAATAAGCTTTGCGACAAGCTCATCTTCCGTCATCCCCACGTGTATGGCGATACTGTGGCACAGACGGCAGGCGAGGTGGTGAAGACGTGGGAGCAGATGAAGCAGCGCGAGAAGGATGGCAACCGCACTGTGCTGGCGGGGGTGCCCGACGCGCTTCCCTCGCTCATCAAGGCTTACAGGATACAGGACAAGGCCCGTGGAGTGGGCTTCGACTGGGACAAGCGCGAGGATGTGTGGCAGAAGGTACGCGAGGAGATGGACGAACTGGAGCAGGAGCTCAAGCGGGAGGACAACCGTGAAAGGCAGACCGAGGAGTATGGCGATTTCCTCTTCAGCCTGATCAATGCCGGCCGCCTCTATCATCTGAACCCCGACAATGCGCTGGAGCACACCAATCAGAAGTTCATCCGCCGCTTCGGCTACGTGGAACAGCAGGCCAAGGCAATGGGCAAGGAGCTGCGTGATATGACGCTGGCCGAAATGGACGAACTGTGGAACGAGGCCAAGCAGGAGGAGAGGAAGGGACAATAAAGTCCAACGGATGGGATGCGGAATCGGGCTGAAGGATGTGTCGGAAGGTGCAGACTTGTCTTGAGCATCATGGCAGAAGAAAAAGAGCAGCGCACTTCGTGGTCATACGAAGTGCGCTGTATTCTTTCATGGGGCCTCCTGCTGCCATCGTGGCAGGGGCATCGGCAGGTAGTGGAGGTTTACTTCCTGTTTCTTCCCTGGCGGTTGAAGTTGTTGATCATGCGGCGGTGGAACTTGTCCTCGGCCTGCATCACCAGAAACACCTTGCGGGCAGAGATGGCTTTGCACATCTTCTTGTAGTACTCCTCTTCGGTCTCTGCCTTTTCCACCTCCAGGTTCTTTATCTTCTGTATGGCATTTGCAAACTCCTTGTCACTGGCGTTGCCGGCCGGGCCGTTGCGCTTGAGGCGGAATATTTCGTCCTGTGCCTTGATCTGCTTTTCCTTCATCTCGTGGAAGATTGGGAAGAAGGCTTTGCCCTCGCTGGCTGTCAGACCGGCCTCCTTACTGATGAATTCTTTCAGGTGCGCGCGGAACTCCTCGGGGCTGAAGCGCCCTTTTGGCGGTTGTGCAAGTGCGCTGGTGAGCATGGCCATCAGCATGATGACGATGCACGAGGCTCTCAGGAGCCATTCTCTTGTGTTATGTTTCATCTCTTTCATTCTGCTTCGGTCAGGTAATAAGCTATCTCTGAGTTGTCTATCATCGTGTAGTCGAGCGCATCGTTGATGTATTGGGCGTATGCCACATCGGTGCGTTTGGACTCCCGCGAGCTGTGGCCCAGCATGGCGAAGCCTGCCGTGATGACGCATCCTGTCATGATGGCTGCCACCGCCCAGCGTATGACGAGCCTCCTGCGCTGCTGCCCCTTGGCCTTGCGCATCACTCTGCCCGGGAGCGCGTCAAAGTATCCCTTGGGCGCTCTGTAGGGATTGTGTCCCTTGGTGAGTTGGTTGAGGATGGACTCCTCGTCGGTGTATTGTCTCATATCATTGTCCTCCTTGTCTGTTGGATATCTTTTCCTGTGGTTGGTTTAATCGTTTTGCTGGAAAAAGGCAGTTATCTTCTTCACGGCAAAGTGATAGCTGGCTTTCAGTGCGCCTATGCTTGTACCGGTGAGTTCACTCATCTCCTCGTAGGGAGTCTCGTTGAAGTACCGCATGGTGAAGACCTCCCGCTGCTTGAGGGGAAGCTGCTCGATGGCCATCTGCAGCATGCGTTCGGTGGCATCGCCGTCCATATAGGGGTCGCCTTCAACCTTGTTCACCGCTTCGCCGGCATCACTCTGTGTGTCGATGGTGCGTGCTCTCTTGCTCTGGAAGGTGAGTGCCTCGTTGCGGGCTATGCTGTAGAGCCAGGTACCCAAGCGCGATTCGCCACGGAAGGTGTCGATGGCACCCCAGGCTTTGATGAAGGCATTCTGGAGCACATCATCGGTATCGGCGTGCGACTTCAGTATGCCGCGCACCAGTATGTAGAGCGACTCCTGGTACGTCTGGACCATCAGCGTGAAGGCTTGCTCGCGGGTGTGGGGGTCTTTGAGCTGTTTTAAGAGTAGTGTCTCGTCTGTCATTCTGGGGATTGGATGCCTTTTGGGGTCAAGGGTTTAATGGGGTGCATGGAAAAAAGAAATCAGGCATCCCGCGCCGAGGTGCCTGCATGCCTGCACGGGCAATACCTGATGCGCAGCGGCACAGGTGTGCTCGTGGAATGGAAGTGGACGCATGATTTGAATGGTTGGTCCGTTTGTCATTTGTGCCGTAAGGGGCTGTGCAGCCTCTGCAGGCTTGAAGAAGAAGTAAAGGGACTGCGGCTACAGCAGGAGGTGAAGCCTGCGGCGGCTGTGTGGGACTGTGGTGCCGGAGCCCGCCTGTCAGCGGATGTAGATCTTGCGAACCAGCTTGCCCACCTTGAGCAGATAGCAACCCTTGGGGATGTTGAGGGTGATGGTCTTGTCGGCACCGTCGATGCGCGTGGTGGCAACCTCCACACCAGTGAGATTGAAGACCTTCATCACCTCACCCGAAGCGCCGCTCACGTGCACCACATTGCCGCTCACCGAGATGGTGATGCCCGATGTGGTCATCTCCACGCTCTCATGCTCAACCTGAGCCACCATGCTGATGGGGCTGAGCGCAAGGGCCAGTGGCAGTGCCAGAAGGATGATTTTCTTCATATTTCTCGTTGTTTCTATAGCAAAGTTAGGCTTTTTGAAAGTTAGCGCCAAACTTTTTCGAAAGAAATTTCATTGCGAAGGCAATATTTTTGCAGTTTGTTACGTTTGGCGCTCATTCGGCCTGCTTTTCCCCTGCTTCTGCGCAGCGGATTTCCAGACGGCAGTCTTCTGTTTTTCTCCCAAAGTGCTGTGTTCTATACATTATATATATACATGCGCGCGCGAAGGGTGCTGCCTTGGCTGTGTCTTCGGGCTGTACGGCCTGCCGGATGGGGCTGCCCGGGCTGGCGCAGAGCAGCGGCTGTGGGCTTCAAGGGTGGTGTGGAGGAGGCGAGAGGCACTTTTTGGAGGTTTCTGATGCGGTTTCCTGGCTGTGCGTGGAAGTTTTTGCCGAAAAAGCCTTAACTTTGTGTGTGGCTGGGCGTGAGCCTGGCAGCTTTGTTCTATCAAACTGATTTTTATCTCATGACGAATTTCGCAAGCCGCCTCACCATGGTGGCAATCATCGCACTGGGGGGCTGCCTCCCCACCGCAGCACGCAAGACCAATGTGCCGCAGGTTGCTCCGTATGCCCAGACAATGCTCTCGGGCGAACTCTCAACGCGCGTGCAGCGCAATATGCTCAGGCTGGAGGAGGAGAAGTACCAGCCGCAGAACGTGTTCCTCACCGAGGAGCAGTCGCTCGACTGGCCTGGTGACACCGAGGGACGCACCATACTGGCACTCACGCTGGATGCGCAGGCTTCGCACCGCACACCCAAGTATCTCGACGAAATCATACGCCTGGTGCCTGCACATCTCAACGCCCAGGGCTACATGGGCACCATACATCCCGGCATAGCGCACGAGCAACAGCTCTCGGGCAATGGCTGGATGCTGCGCGCTCTGTGCGAGTATTACGAGTGGAAGAAGGACGATGGCGTGCGCCAGGTGATAAGCAGCATAGCCCGCAACCTCTTCCTGCCCCTGACCGACAAGTTCGCTGCCTATCCCATACGACCCGAAGACCGCGTGCAGGGCAAGGGAGCAGAGACGGGCTCCATAGTGGCTTCGCGCGACGGTTGGGCGCTCTCTACCGACGTAGGTTGCGTATTCATCGGCATGGAGGGGCTCATTCATGCCTACGCGGTGCTGGGTGACGAGGAGTTGAGAAAGCCCATTGAGACACTCATCGACCGCTTCCTGCAGGTGGATCTCACGGGTATCAAAGCCCAGACACACGCTACGCTCACCGCTTGCCGCGGACTGCTCCGCTATGCAGCCCTCACTGGCCAGAGCCGGTATGTGCAGGAGGCCGAAACGCGCTTCCGCCTGTATGTGGCCGAGGGGATGACTGAGAACTACGAGAACTACAACTGGTTTGACCGTTTCGATACGTGGACAGAGCCTTGCGCCATCGTTGACTCCTACATGCTGGCGGTGCAACTGTGGCAGCAGACGCTCAAACCCGAATATCTGGAATACGCCGAACTGATATACTACAACGCCATCTGCCACACGCAGAGGCACAATGGGGGATTCGGATGTGACAACTGCCCGGGCAAGGCCATTGGCTCAATGCGGCTGGCGGTGTCGGCTCCCGAAGCCCACTGGTGCTGCACCATGCGCGGTGGTGAGGGGCTGTCGGCTGCCGTGCGCTACACTTGTTTCTCAAGGGGGAAGGATGTGTGGATGCCTTTCCTGCGCAGCGGAAGTTTCACCATGCCGCTCTCGCGCGGTGCTCTCAGCATGGAGGTGAGCACCGGCTATCCCTTTGACGGTCATGTGGAGGTGGCGGTGAAGGACAACAGCGCCGGCCAGGTGTCGCTCCGCTTGCCGGCTCCCTCGTGGACGACAGGTGCGCAGCTCACCCTCAACGGCAAGCCTGTGACGGCCAGGCATGAGCAAGGGTTCCTGGTGCTGAAGCGCAAGTTCAGGCCAGGCGACCGCGTGGTGCTCGACTTCCAGATGCCTGTGCGTGTGGAGAAACCGCTCAACAGCGCCAATATGGATGCCTCCTGGAGGCGCATCTTTGCCGGCCCGCTCATGCTCGGAAGCGACCAGCCCACCGATATCACCTTGCCTCAAACTCCCCAATGGCAGCGTGAGGGTAAGGCCGAATGGAGCGTCAAGGGCACCGGCATCCGCCTCACCCCCATCTACCACCTGCTTGACAGCCGCGTGTGGAGCGATACAGGCTACAGCAAGCAGATACTCTTCTGAGTAGGGCTGGTGAATGGAGTTCCCGTCGGAGTACACAGGGTGTTCTTCGGCAGATGAATGAGGATTCTTTCTGAGTTCTTCGGAAGGTTTCTGACAGTCGTATGGAGCTTCTTTCTGAGTTCTTTGTGAGGTCTCTGAAAGTCGGATGAGGATTCTTTCTGAGGAAACTGAAAAGAAGTGCTCAGCCCGATGCTCTTTCTGTCCAAAAGCATTGCCTCGGTTTGCCTGACTCTTTTCTGGAAAAATGGCTTGCTCCTGGACGGTCAGGTGCAGCATGATGATACAGCTTCCCATGCGCCTCTGCTAAGGATGGAGCGGTGTGGAGCACGATATGACGCAGTGCGGTGCAATGATCAACGCAGCGCGCTGCACAGGCCATCGCAGCGCGGTGCATCAGCCATTGCAGCGCGCTGCATCTTTTTACCTAAAACGATGTGAGATGATGAGAAAGACAGTTCTTACCCTTGTGGCAGCGGCTCTCATGCACTGCACTGCCCCCGTGGCCGATGCTGCGGAAACACGCTTGCAGGACAACGGACAGGCGTTGGTCAATCCCGGCATGGGATGGACCATGCACTTCTACTCCAATCTGCTGTGCAACTATGGCTCCAAACTGGCGCCGAGCGATGTGCTCGATGACTTTCCCGGGCTCAGTACCGTGTATCTGCGACTGCCTTGGGCGTTTGTCCAGCCCGGCGAGGATGAGTACAACTGGGAGGTTCTGGATACACCCGCACAGCGATGGATACAGGCGGGCAAGCGGGTGGCATTCCGCATCACCGCCACCGAGAACTGGATGCAGAGCGGTACGCCGGAGTGGGTGTTCCGCTCGGGGGCGAAGTTCTACGAGGTGAACGGCTACAAGGAGCCTGAATATGACGACCCTGTATTCCTGCAGAAGCTGGATGCCTTCCTGGAGCGGATGGCCCGGCGCTATGATGGCAACCCCAACGTGGCGTTTATCGACATAGGCCACTTCGGCATGTGGGGTGAGGGGCATACCGTACTCACTACTCCTGTACACGGCAAGAAGTGGGGGCTGGAGACGCAGAAGCGCATCATCGACCTCTATTGCAAGCACTTCCGCAGAACGCAGCTGGTCATCTCGGACGATTTTGCGGGGCATGATGCGCCTGTGGTACATTCGCCCATCATCGACTATGCGCTGTCAAAGGGAGTATCGCTGCGCGACGACAGCATACTGGTGCAACAGGCTCCCAGGCACTGGTACCACAGCGGGATGGCAGGTCTCTTCTGGCCCACCATGCCTGTGGTGCTCGAGCATGAGCACATGGGCGGCTCTATGGAGCGCGGTGCCTGGGACCGGGAGTTGCTGCTGCGGTCGGTGGAGGAGTATCATGCTTCGTATATGTCGATACACTGGTGGCCGCGTGAGGAGCTGGAGCAGAACCGCGACATCATACGCCGCATCAACCTGCGCATGGGCTATCGCCTGCACAACGTGCTCACTCAGTGGCCCGATACGGTGCGCAAGGGTGAACCTTTCACCATCCAGAGCCGTTGGTGCAACGCTGGTGTGGCTCCCTGTTATCAGGGTGGCTATCCCTGCTTCACCATCAAGGACAGCTTGGGCGGTGTGGTGTCGACACTGGTGGATGAGGCTCTGGATGTGAAGTCGTTGCCCGTGGATGCACCGGGCAGAGCGGCTGTTGTGAAGGCTCGTACCCGTTGCACAGTGGCACAAGTGTTCTCCAACTCGATGGGCAACTTTGCCCGCACTTGTCCCACAGGCACTTTCAGCCTCTATGTGTCGGTAGGCAGAGCCGATGGCACTCCTCTCTACGCTCTTCCCTATGACGGTGACGACGGGCATCACCGCTATTTGCTGGGTACCATCACGATAGTGGAGTGAGCGCCCCTGCCGCCCTCCCCATCCTCGTAACCACATCAGAAAGTCCTCTTCATCGCTAAGAAAATGGCGGTGAAGAGGACTTTTCGATGGGTGCAAGTGTGTGGTGGGGAAGTGTAAGGTTGCTGTTCGTTCCGTCAGAATACGCTGGGTGGAACTCCTCGGGCAGATAAGACAAACGATTGGCCATTCTGTGCGGACCAATCGTTATTATTTTGTTTGGACTTTCAATGTTCCTCTCCTAAACATCCAGCGTCAGTCCTTCCTTGGCGAGGATGGTTGGGGGGAAGACGGCTTGAGCCTCCTTGAGCAGAGCTTCCTCGTCGTGGATGCGGGCGCTGAAGTGTCCGATGATGAGGCGTTTGGCCTGTGCGTCTCTGGCCACTGTGGCAGCCTGGCTTGCGGTGCTGTGACAGGTTTGGGCGGCACGCAGGGCAAATTCCTCGGGGTAGGTGGCTTCGTGATAGAGGAGGTCGGCTCCCAGGATGAGCTTGGCCAGCTGTGGCAGGTAGCACGTATCGGAGCAATAGGCGTAGGAGCGTGCTGGGGCTGCAGGTGTGGTAAGCCGCTCGTGGGGCAGAAGGGTGCCGTCGGGCGTTGTCCATGAGGCTCCTGCCTTGATGTTGTTGATTTGCGAGACGGGGATGTTGAAGGCGTCTATCATCTCGCGGCGTATGTGGGGCAGTCCGGGTTTCTCCTTGAACAGGTAGCCGCAGCATGGTATGCGATGCTTGAGAGGCAGGTTCCACACTTCTATTCCACGGTCTTCATACACGAGTGAGTGCTTGGTGGTATCCACGGGAAGGAACTCCACGCTGAAGTCTATCCCCTCGCAATAGGTGGAGAGGATGCAACGGAGGAAACCTTCTATCTCCTTCGGCCCATGGATGTACAGACTGGCTGTGCGACCCAAGAGTGCCATGGTGCTGATGAGACCAGGCAGACCAAACACGTGATCGCCATGGTTGTGGGTGATGAAGATGTGTCCGATGCGTGCCATAGCCAGCCCCATGCGCTGCATCTGCACTTGTGCTCCCTCGCCGCAATCTATCATGAAGTACTTCGAGCGGAAATCCACAATCTGTGCTGTGGGCATGTGTCTGAGTGTGGGCTTGGCTGAACCGCATCCCAGAATATTCACTTTGAATGTTTCCATTGTGTTGCCTTGTTTGGGAAAGAAGAACGGGGACAGACAGATGTCCATCCCCGTTCCGTTATTTGCCGCCTCCAGGGTTGGAGGGATTAGGCTTGTTTACTTGTCAGCCTGCATCTTGGCCTTCAGGTCAGCCAGTGCGCTCAGGTCACCCAGTGTGGTGCTGGCAGCCTGGTTCTGAATTGCAGGAGTCTCCTCCTTGCGGCCGCTGTTCTGACGCTTTGCCTTCTTGGCCTCGCGAGCCTCTGCACGCTGAGCGTCCTCAAAGGTACGGCTGTGGCTCAGGATGATGCGCTTGCTGTCCTTGTTGAACTCAATCACCTTGAAGGGAAGCTTCTCGTTGAGCTGTGCCTGTGTGCCATCCTCCTTAACGAGGTGCTTGGGAGTAGCAAAGCCTTCCACGCCGTACTCCAGCTGGATAACAGCGCCCTTGTCCATCATCTCGATTATAGTACCCTCGTGAATAGAGTCCTGCTTGAATACAGTCTCGAATACATCCCAAGGGTTCTCCTCCAGCTGCTTGTGGCCAAGGCTCAAGCGACGGTTCTGCTTGTCGATCTCCAGTACAACTACCTCGATAGGAGCACCAATCTGAGTGAACTCGCTGGGGTGCTTCACCTTCTTTGTCCAGCTCAGGTCGCTGATGTGGATCAGGCCGTCAACGCCCTCCTCGATCTCAGCAAACACGCCGAAGTTGGTGAAGTTGCGTACCTTTGCCATGTGGCGGCTGCCCACGGGGTACTTCTGCTCGATGTTCTCCCAGGGATCTTCCTTGAGCTGCTTGATGCCCAGAGACATCTTACGCTCCTCGCGGTCCAGGGTGAGGATCACTGCCTCTACCTCGTCACCTACCTTCATGAAGTCCTGAGCGCTGCGCAGGTGCTGGCTCCAAGACATCTCGCTTACGTGAATCAGACCCTCTACACCAGGAGCAATCTCGATGAATGCGCCGTAGTCGGCCATCACAACCACCTTACCCTTCACGTGGTCACCCACCTTCAGGTTGGGATCCAGAGCGTCCCAGGGATGAGGAGTGAGCTGCTTCAGACCCAGAGCGATGCGCTTCTTCTCGTTGTCGAAGTCCAGTATAACCACGTTGATCTTCTGGTCGAGCTCCACAACCTCCTTGGGATCACTTACGCGGCCCCAGCTCAGGTCGGTGATGTGAATCAGACCGTCAACACCGCCGAGGTCAACAAACACGCCGTAAGAAGTGATGTTCTTCACCATTCCCTCCAGCACCTGGCCCTTCTCGAGCTTGCTGATGATCTCCTTCTTCTGCTGTTCCAGCTCGGCCTCAATGAGTGCCTTGTGGCTGACGACAACGTTCTTGTACTCCTGATTGATCTTGATGACCTTGAACTCCATGGTCTTGCCCACGAAGATATCGTAGTCACGGATGGGCTTCACGTCAATCTGTGAGCCGGGCAGGAATGCCTCGATGCCGAATACATCCACGATCATGCCACCCTTTGTGCGGCACTTCACGAAGCCCTTGATGATTTCCTCGTTCTCCAGAGCCTGGTTCACGCGGTCCCAAGAGCGGCTTGCACGTGCCTTCTTGTGTGAAAGGATGAGCTGGCCCTTCTTGTCCTCCTGGTTCTCGATGTACACCTCAACGGTGTCACCCACCTTCAGGTCGGGGTTGTAGCGGAATTCGCTGGCAGGTATGATACCATCGCTCTTGAAGCCGATGTTCACCACTACCTCGCGCTTGTTCATTGCGATTACGGTGCCATCAACCACATCGTGGTCACTTACCTTGTTCAGAGAGCCAGTGTAGGCCTGTTCCTGTGCCTCGCGGCTGTCTGATGTTGTTTTGCCACCGTTCTCAAAAGCTTCCCAGTCGAAGTCTGCAACGGGAGCAATGTTCTTGTAATCTGTCATACAGATACAAATAAATTAAAAGATTAGTAATGTGAATTAACTCGCGTGCAAAGGTAGCTCTTTTCCCGAACCCCACCAAGCGTTTTCCTCAAAGAATGATGAAGTTACGCCGGAAAATGGTCTTTGGGAACGCTTTCCGTGCCATGTGGATGGTTTCAAAGGGGTGCGAACTGCCTTTTTCCCAGTTGTTCCGCATCGGAAAGGGCAGATGTGTCAACGGGAGCAGCATAATTCCACGGCAGGTGACAACTGCATTTGAGAGCGATAGAACATGTCTCATTTGCAGGATTCATTTGACCTCTCGGGCGGATGCATTGCATACCTCCACCGTCCAACCCTAGGCTGGACGGTCAGAGAATATATACTTACTTTGCAAAGTAAGCAAGCTTCATCCACCGTCCAGCCTTGGGTTGGACGGTGGAGGACAACTCCTTCCCTGATTGGGAGACATACAGGAAGTGCCGAAGAAGCCTTCTTCTGGCTCACCCGACAAAGCAGGGGGAGAGATTCCACAAACCAAAAGAAAAGTTATAC
>OCHM01000078.1_pt1 | contig 74136 bp, 48 predicted proteins | sample 1538901 | NCBI WGS metagenome assembly OCHM01 (sample SAMN04571734, study PRJEB22368) | human gut metagenome | biome: human gut; material: stool | host: Homo sapiens | place: Luxembourg | collected 2012-11-08 | reverse complement strand
AGGTCGGAAAACGAAAGTAGGAGAAAAACTACTTCGTTTTCCTCCTACTCGATTTTGGTGCGGTCGTGAAGGCTACTTTTCGCTTGCTGGGTGGAAGAAGGGAAAGCGTTTTCTTCTGCTGGCATAGGGCCGGACGAAGGGCCTTAGAATCTGGGAAATGCAAAAAGCACACAAATTGTTTGCCTGTCTTGTCTTTTTTATGTAATTTTGGGCGCCCAAATATACTAAAAAGCCGTTTTATGCTAAAGTCTATTCAGCATTTCGCTTATATCGCTGCCCTGATGGCAGCCCTCGCCCTTCTGGCCTCTTGTACTGGCGGGAAGAAACGTTATGTCATCGGTGTCTCGCAATGTTCGGAGGACGTATGGCGCGAGAAACTCAACCAGGAACTGCGCGTGGCGGCCCTATACTATAATAATATGGATCTCGATATCGCCTCGGCCAACGACGACGTACGGCTGCAGACGGATCAGATCAACCGCTTTGTGGACAAGGGGGTCGATCTGCTCATCGTGGCGCCAGGGCAGGTATCGATCTCTCCCGCCATCGACCGTGCCTATGAGAAGGGAATACCCGTGATCATCTTTGACCGCCGCACGCGGTCCGACAAATATACGGCCTATATCGGTGCCGACAATCGTGAGATCGGCGCGTCGATGGGGGAATACCTGGCGGGTGCGCTGCCCAAGAGAGGACGGGTGGTGGAGTTGTGTGGACTCTCGTCTTCGTCGCCCGCGATAGAGCGGGCGGAGGGCTTTGATAGCGTAGTTGCCGTGCGTCCCTCGATCGACATCGTGGCTAAGCTCCACGCCGATTGGACGGAGCAGGGAGGCTTCCGGGCCATGGACTCGCTGCTGCGTAGTCCGCATCCCGATTTCGACTGCCTCTTTGCCCACAACGACCGTATGGCGATGGGCGCACGTCGGGCAGCGCAGGAGCACGGACTGGATCTCCAGCGCATCCGCTTCTGTGGAATCGATGCCATGCCGCAGAAGAGAGCCGGACTGGAACTCGTCAAGGACGGGACGCTCTTTGCTTCCTATATCTATCCGATGCGTGGCGACGAGGTGATGAGGCTGGCAATGAATATTCTTGAAGGGAAGTCCTATCAGCGCGAAAACCGTCTCTCCTCGGCCCTTGTCACCCGTGACAACGCCCGCGTGCTACTCATGCAGAACGATGAGACCATGCGCCAGCAGGACCATCTCGCCACACTCCGCTCGCGTATCGACAAGGCAGCCGACGACTTCAATACGCAGCGTGGCTATCTCCTGGTGCTCTTGTTCTTCGTCGTGCTGCTTGTCGTGGCCTGTGGTTTGGCCGTCAGGGCTTATGTGGCCAAGGCGCGCATCAATCGCCAGCTTAATGCTTCTATGGATCAACAGCGACAGATGACGGAGGAGATGGAGCGGATGACGCAGACGCAACTGCAGTTTTTCACCAATGTGAGCCACGAGCTACGCACGCCGCTGACGCTTATCGCCGGACCGACTGATCAGCTACTGGAGGACGACACCGTGCAGGGAGCGCATCGCATGATGCTGGAGATGGTGCGGCGCAACACGCGCATCCTCATACAACTCGTGGGCGAGATACTCGACTTCCGCAAGGTGCAGAACAACAAGGCGCACTTGCATCTCAACCGCTTCGCCCTGCAGCGGGAACTGGCGACATGGGCCAACGACTTCCGGGCGGTGGCGGCGCGCCGTAAGATCACGATCGATGTGGACGCCTCGGAGGTGAGACAGGATGCTGTGATCATTGCTGACCGCGACAAGCTGGAGCATATCTATTTCAACCTAATGTCGAATGCGCTAAAATATACGCCTGAGGGCGGACGGATCACAACGGCATTGTCCTACGACGGCAAGCAGTATGTGCTCAGCGTGAGCGATACGGGCAAGGGAATTGAGGCGGAGGCGCTTCCTCATCTCTTCGACCGCTTCTTCCAGGCGCGCGGTGCTGTCGGCGGGACGGGGATCGGACTGTCGTTGGTCAAGGCCTACGTGGATCTCCATCATGGCGACATTCGCGTGGAGAGCAACGAGGGAGAGGGCACAAGGTTTTTTATCTCGCTGCCTGCCGCCCAACCAGGCTACGACCCTGCCAAGGATCGCGAGGCAAGGCCGGTGGCGGAGCGGGAACTGGTAGACGATAGCTATGTGCCCGAGGATATCAATGCTAAGGAGGCGGCGGATCGCATCACCAATGCCGAAGACTTCGATGCGGACCGCCCGCTTGTGCTCATCATCGATGACAACAACGGGATGAGGGCCTATCTGCGGTCTATCCTGAAAGACCGGTATAATGTCTCGGAGGCGGCAGACGGTAGCCAAGGCCTGGAGAAGGCGCGGCACGAGGTGCCGAAGTTGATAGTCTGCGACGTGATGATGCCAGTCATGGATGGCCTGGAGTTTACGCGTCAACTGAAGGAGGACATTGCGACGAGCCATATCCCCGTCGTCTTGCTCACGGCGCGCTCGTTGCCCGAACAGCGTGAGAAGGGTTATGAGACGGGTGCCGACTCCTATCTGACGAAGCCTTTCTCAGGACAGGTGCTCCTCTCGCGTATCGACAACCTGCTGCGCTCGCGCACGCTGCTGCGCTCTCTCTTCTCGGGCGACAAGGCGGAAGCTGCCGAGGAGGAACGGCTCTGCTCGCAGGACAAGACTTTCGTGACAAGACTGCGGGAAATCATCCAGCAGCATCTCGCCGACTCCGACTTCTCGGTAGAGCGGCTGGGTGAGGAGATCGGCCTTTCGCGCGTGCAACTCTACCGCAAAGTGAAGGTACTCACGGGCAAGACGCCCGTGGAACTCCTGCGCAAGGCCAGACTGATGAAGGCGCGCACGATGGTGACGACGACCGACCGCTCCATCGCAGAGATAGCCTACGCCACGGGCTTCACCTCGCCATCCTATTTCAACAAGTGCTTCAAGGATGAGTTTGGTGTCAGCCCTGGCGGAATGAGGGGATAGTGCTCGCGCGCTTCTTCTTTCTTCACAGGCTTCCTCTTGTTGCTGCTTCTGTTATCTCTTTCCACGCAGTCTGCATTATTTCTTCTTCTGCATTCTGTGATTAAAGGGCGCAGAGGAAATTCTCCGTGGATTGCCCCTGCGCCAGTATTTATTCCTCAGTAAAATGTCTATTCAACGACGTTGAATAGACATTCGACGACATCGAATGCAGGTTCGATGACGCTGAACGCACATTCAACGTCGCTGGACAGAACTTTCTTCTAGGCAAAAGTACATCTTTTCCTAATAACAACCAAGACTATTTCTTGGGAAATGCGACAAGGGGAGGCAGGTCCGAGACTAACGGACCTGCCTCCCCTTGCATAGGTTGGTGGATGGAAATCGCCTTCAATTAGCGATCCTTACTTGTGTTTACTCAAAGCGGATGGTTCCCTCCACTTTGTCCTTGACCGGTTGCTCCTCGCGGACCTGCTCGGGAGCCGACTTCTTCTTGATCTCATTCAGCATCGGTTTGGTCCTGTTGAAGGTGGGAATCGACTCTACGTCGAGGATCACGTCCTCGTTGTCGAGGTCATCCTGCGAGAAGAGGTAGATGTGCGGACGCGGCTTGGCCAGTTTGTCTCCGTCGTTGCCATAGTATTTGCTGCGTCTGTTGCCACGCTCTGCGTCGGCTTCCTCCTGCTCAGCCTTCTTCTGTGCTTCCTCCTTGGCGCGCGCCTTGTCCAGGCGGCTATGGTAGCTGGCCACATCCTCCAAGTCGTCGAGGCCGAAGCCCGTGGCAAGGATGGTGATCTTCACCTTCTTCTCCAAGGTGTTGTCGATGGCAATACCCCACTTCAACTCGAAGTCGGATCCGAAGCGACTCATGAAGTCGTTGATCTCGTTCATCTCCTCCATGGCCAGTCCGTCGGTGCCATTCTCGCTGCTGAAGGCTATGGAGAGGAGGATCTTCTGCGAGTTATAGACGTCGTTGTCGTTGAGCAGCGGTGAGTTGAGTGCGTCGTCAATGGCCTTGCGCACACGTCCCTCGCCCTCGCCGAAGCCCGTGGACATGATGGCTACGCCGCCATCCTTGAGTACGGTGCGCACGTCGTTGAAGTCAAGGTTCATCAGTCCGCGGACGGTGATGATCTCGGCAATGCTCTTTGCTGCTACGCTCAGCGTGTCGTCGGCCTTGGCAAAGCCGTTGAGGAGGCTGAGGTCGGGATAGACCTTGCGCAGTCGCTCGTTGTTGATGACGAGGAGCGCATCGACGTGCTTTGCCATCTCATCGACGCCGTCGAGGGCCTGGTCGATCTTCTTGTTGCCCTCAAACTTGAATGGGATGGTGACGATACCGACGGTGAGGATGCCCAGTTCCTTGCTCACCCGGGCGATGACCGGTGCTGCTCCCGTGCCTGTGCCGCCGCCCATGCCCGCAGTGATGAAGTCCATCTTTGTGCCGTCGCTGAGCATTGCTTTGATGTCGTCTATCGATTCCTCGGCCGCCTGGCGCGCCTTCTCGGGTCGGTTGCCTGCTCCCAGTCCCTCGCTGCCCAGCTGGAGCCGCTCGGGGACGGGACTGTCCTTTAGGGCCTGTGCGTCGGTGTTGCAGACCACGAACGAGACGTCGTGGATGCCCTGCTTGTACATATTGTTTACGGCGTTGCCGCCTCCACCACCCACACCGATCACCTTGATGATGCTGTTCTGACGATCCGGCTCGCCGAAGTCGAGAGGATCGGCCAGCGTGGCCATTTTGTCTTTATCTTTATCCATCATTGTTGTTCAAAGTTATCTTGATAGTATTCTTCCCGTAGCCTGCGCTTGGCAGTATTCGTTCTATTCCTCAGCCTCCATGATCTTGCCGCCAAAGCGCCTTATACCCTTGCCGATTTTCGACCAGAAGCTGGACTTCTCGGGTGCGGGAGTTGGTTCTGGATCATGTGTGGGCTCTGGTGGGGGAGGTGGTGTGGGTTGGGCGTTATTTCCGCCATTTCCGCCATTGTCGCCCCCCGTGTGCGGCTGTGTGCTACCCTCGCCGTTAGTGGTCGGATTGGGGGTCGTTGTCGTAGGCGTCTGGCCAAAGAGGTCTGTTCCCGTGGTCGGATGGATTGGTCCACCAGCACAGTTCATGTCGCCCTTGGCCAGCAGGGAGATGATGGTGTTGAGCGTGGTGTCGTGCTTCTTGATGTCGTCGATGTTGGACTTGATGGCCAGGTTGACGAAGCGCGCCTTGCGTATCTTGTCCATGTGCGTGTATTTCTTGAAGGCCAGCTCGATGTTCTTCATGTTGGAACCGCCACCCGTGAGGATGATGCCACCCAGGAGTTTGCTGACATACTCCGCGGGCACCTGGTGCCACACGTTCTGTACAATCTCCTCCACGCGTGCCTCCACCAGTTCGATGAGCTGTTTGCTCTCGATGGTGCGCTCGCCGTCGATGGAGTAGGTGAGGGCAGGATCTATGTCGGCAATCTCGGTATAGGCTGATCCGTGCTTGAGCTTCAGCAGTTCTGCCTCGCGCTCCTCCATCTTCAGTGCCGTGATGTCCTTGGTGACATTGTTGCCGCCCAGGGGGATGACTGCCAGGTGGCGCAGCAGGCTCTTGTGATAGACCGACACCGTCGTTGTGTCAGCTCCCAGGTCCACCAGCACGCAGCCTCCGCGCTTCTCCGACTCGGTGAGCACGTTGTCGGCCAGCACCAGCGGGGCGGGGAAAATCTCAGCAATGGCGATGCCCGCCTTGTCGAAAGCCTCGTTGAGGTTGCTATAGAAGAGTTTTCTCTGGGCGATGTTGAGGAAGTTGCCCTCCAGCCGTGTGCCCTTGATGCCCACAGGATCGACGACATACTGGTTGCCGACCTTATACTCCTGTGTGACGACGTTGAGGATCTCCAGGTCGGGATAGTCCATACCGCGGTTGCTGTCCATCAGTCCATCTACGATATCGCCATCGACAATCGTCTCCGTGGGCAGGTCCTTGACAATCACGTTGCGCACGCTCCGCACCGACTGGCCGCCTACTCCGACATACACATGGCTGATGTTTTGCTTCATGGTCTTGCTGAGCTTGGCCACGATATTCTTCAGGCAGGTAGCGGTCTTGTCGATATTGTTGACCACTCCCTTGCGGATACACTGCGTCGCATCCTCCTTGACGAGGGCCTGCACGGTGATGCTCCCGTCGAGATTCTTCTTGCCGGCAATCCCCCGGAAAACGGACGACCCCAGTTCAATGGCTACAATAAATTCTGCCATATATATATTCCTTATTTAATTATTCTAACTGTCGTTTCTTGCAAATAATCTGGTTGTCAAACTCCACATCGATGTAGCTATACTTGTTCCATCCCGTCTGCGAGAGTCCGTAGCGGTAGAACTTCTGTATGCGGGTGAGTTTCTTGTCCATAAACTCTGTCACTGCTGTCTCGATCTGCGACCGCTGGAGACCTTCGGGCAGCCTTCCGAGGTAGAGGATGTGGTCTCCCACGCGTGGCACCAGCTCTATACCTCTGTTGGGCAGCACGTTGATCTGTACAACCTGGTTTCTCCAGAAGTCGGAGGCCATGATGGCCTTGGCCATCGGTGTGAGGTAGTTGCGGGCGAAGGACCGACTGATGTGGCCCGTGGCGATGATCAGGTCGCTCGTATATTTGGAGTTGGGCATCGGTCCTCCCTTGTCGTCGATGTAGTAGTCGTCGCCCCTGCTGCTCTTGATGCGGATGATGGGCACGCGCTGTGTGAGGGCTATCGTGACGTGGCCGTTCTGCGTGACGTGACACTCCGCCGTATTGACAAAGGGACTGGTGCGGAGCACCTCCTCGATGGATCGTGGAGAGATCCCCGCTATCGGTTTGCCAAGCGGATAGAGGCCCTGCTGCGTGAGGATATGCTTGATCTCCTCTGCGCTCAGGAATCCGACGTTGTTGGCGTCGGAGATGTTGACATCCACCTTGGAGCAGACCCTGGAGGCCGAGGCCGGCGTGTTCCACAACGTCACGGCCATGACGAGGTAGGCGGCCAGTATCAGGTCGACCACGACAAACAGCACGCGCTTCCAGTTTACATTGACTCTCACGATACCTCCCTGTTGTGCGTTATGCTTTTTCCTTCTCCTCCAGTATGCGGGTTATCTCGGGCACATAGTCGTTGAGGTCTCCCGCTCCCAGGACGACCAGCACGTCGAAGTCTCGGCTGCGCACCCACTCCGCCACGTCGTGCTTGGCTATCATCGTGCGCTCCACCCCCTCGCGCAGGTGGTCGTAGATGAGCTTCGAGGTCACACCCTCGATGGGCTGTTCGCGGGCGGGATAGATCTCTGTGAGTACTACCTCGTCGAAATGGCTCAGCGCATCGGCGAAATCTGCATAGAAATCGCGGGTGCGCGTGTAGAGGTGAGGCTGGAAGATGACCGTCAGTTTGCGGTGTGCATAGAGCTCCCTCAAGCTCTTGGCACACTGAAGGATCTCCTTCGGATGGTGGCCGTAGTCGCTGAGGAACACGTGGCGTGGGTTGTTGATCTTGAAGTCGAAGCGACGCTCCACCCCCGCGTAGGTCTCCATGCCGCGGCGCAGTTCTTCCGCCGTGCAGCCGTTGAGTTGTGCCATTGCCATGGCGGCGACACTATTCTCGATATTGATAGGGACGGGATGGCCCAGCGAGACTTGGGTCACCGTCTCCAGCGGCGATACGAAGTCGAAGACGATCTTGCCGTCGCCGATGCGGATGTTGGCAGCATGGAAGTCTCCCTCGTCGCGGCTGTAGGTGTAGGTTTTCACCCCCTCGGGGACGTGGGCCTTCATCTCCAGTCCTGTGTGGAGGATCAGCGCGCCTCCGGGCTGTATCAGTTCGGTGTAGTGGCGGAAGCTCTCCAGGTAAGCCTCCTTTGTGTCGTAGATGTCGAGGTGGTCGGGATCGGTAGAGGTGATGACCGACATCCAGGGGCGCAGCCAGTGGAAGGAACGGTCAAACTCATCGGCCTCTATGACCACATAGTCGCTTGTCAGCGAGAGGATGTAGTTGCTGCCCACATTCTTCGAAATGCCTCCGAGAAAGGCATTGCAGCCTATGTGGCTTTGGCTCATGATATGGGCGCACATCGTCGAGGTGGTCGTCTTGCCATGGGTGCCCGCGAAGCAAAGGCCCTTGTGTGTGCGGGTGAGCGTGCCGAGCACCTGTGCCCGCTTCTCGATGGTGAAGTCGTGCTCCTTGAACCACGCCAGTTCGGCGTGGGAGGCCGGGATGGCGGGCGTGAAGACCACCAGTGTGTGCTCCCTGTCGCGGCAGGGCGCAGGGATCTGGTCAACGTCCTCCTCATAATGGATCTGCATGCCCTCGCGCTCCAGTTCGTGGGTGAGCGGTGTCGGCGTGCGGTCGTAGCCCGCCACGACGAGGTGGCGGTGCAGGAAGTAGCGTGCGAGGGCGCTCATGCCAATGCCTCCCGCTCCGACGAAATAGACAGCCTTGATATCTTTCAGTTCCATAATTTCTCCTTTATTGTTCAATCAGTTTGAGGACCTCGCGTGCGATGATCTCCGCCGAATCCTTGAGGCCCATCTTGTGTACATTCTCACCCAGCTGGCGCAGTTTCGCATCGTCGGCCACAGTCTGCAGCGTCAGGTACAGGAGCTTCTCCGGAGCCTCGGCGTCCTCCACGTAGAGGGCTGCGTCGCGACGGACGAGAGCCATGGCATTCTTGCGCTGGTGGTCCTCCGCCACATTGGGGCTCGGGACGAGGATCACGGGTTTGCCGATGAGCTGAAACTCGCTGATGGAGCTTGCTCCGGCACGGCTCACGACGAGGTCGGCGGCATGATAGGCCGCTCCCATATCGCTCACGAAGTCCATCACCTTGAGGTTGGGCAGTTCTTTTCCCTGCATCTCCTTCTGGATGCTGTCGAAATAGTATTTGCCCGTCTGCCAGATAAACTGCACCTCGGGATGCGCCTTGATCAGATCCAGGTGCTCCAGCACGCTGCGGTTCATCGTTCTTGCGCCGAGGCTTCCTCCTACGATCAGCACGGTCTTCTTCTCCGCGTCGAGTCCGAAGGCGCGTCGCGCTTCCTGCGGTGTGCCCTGGGCCTCCAGGATGTTCTGTCTTACGGGATTTCCCGTCATGATGATGCGGTCGGCGGGGAAGAAGCGCTCCATCCCCTCGTAGGCCACGCAGATCTTCTTGGCACGGCTGGCCAGCAGCTTGTTGGTGACGCCCGCATAGGAGTTTTGCTCCTGTATGAGGCAGGGAATGCCCATTCGCGCGCACGCGTAGAGCGTGGCACCGCTGGCGTAGCCACCCACGCCTACTGCCACCATCGGGCGGAAGTTCTTGATGATGTGGCGTGCCATGCGCAGGCTCTTGAGCAAGTGCCACACCACGCTGATGTTTTTCAGCAGATGCCGGCGGTCGAATCCCTTGATGGGAAGTCCCTTGATCTCGTATCCCGCTGCCGGGACACGCTGCATCTCCATGCGGCCCTCTGCGCCGACAAAGAGAATCTTTGCCTCAGGGCGCATCTGCCGCAGCGCGTTGGCTATCGACACGGCGGGGAAGATATGGCCTCCCGTGCCGCCACCGCTGATGATTATCCTCAATTCTTTGTCCATTGTGTTCGTTTTAAATTGCCGAGTGCCGCCAATCTTCTGCAAAGATAGTGCAAACGAGCGTAATGAGAGTTTTACTCTCAAATTGCCGAGTGCCGCCAATCTTCTGCAAAGATAAACAAAAAAAATGTCTTTCTACTATTTTCTGTTTATTTTTCCTCTTTCACCCCTGCCAGATGCTTCCTGCGACCTTCTTTTTGGCCGAACGGCTGACGGAGAGGATCATGCCCATGTAGATGCAGTTGATGACCGTTGACGTGCCGCCTCGGCTGATGAGCGGCAGCGGTTGTCCCGTGACGGGCGCCAATCCCACGGCCACCAGCATGTTGAAGAGCGCCTGTATGACGAGCATGAGCGTCAGTCCCATGGCCAGGAATGCGGGGAAGTTGTTCTCACATCGGTTGGCGATGATGGCGACTCGGAAGAGGAGGAAGACGTAGAGCAAGGCGACGAACGCTGCCCCTATGATGCCCAGCTCCTCGATGATGATGGCATAGATGAAGTCAGAGAATGCCTGTGCGAGTCCGTCGCGTGCGGTCGAATTGCCCGGTCCCTTTCCCACGATGCCCGATGAGGCTATGGCGATGTGGGAGTAGTTCTTCTGTGAGTCCTTGTCTCGCAGGTTCACCTTGTTGGCCGGGACGTCCTCGGGGTTGGTAAACTTCACGATGCGCGACTTCCATGTGTCGAGGCGGTCCTCGAAACGATCCGCCAGGGTCTTGGGCTGCTTTGTCTTGGCTTTCGCCATTTGCTCCGTCAGCTGGTGGCGCGGGTCCTTCGCCCGCTCTTGTTCGGTCTTGCCGTATATCATGATGACCGACAGGGCAATGGTGGCTATTACCGCCATGACGCCAAAGAGTTTTCCCAACTGGTCCAGCGGCACGCGTCCGACAAACATCATCACGAAGATGGTGATGGCCAGTAGGAAGGCCGTGGATCCATTCTCCATGGCAATGGGGATGATGATCCAAGCCGAGAGCAGGAGGATATAGCGAAACGCCTTTCGGTCCGCTCCCTTGTCGGTCTGCATCGCACTCAATATCTGTGCCGTGGCGAGCACCAATGCTCCCTTCGCCAGTTCTGAGGGCTGAAACTGGATGCCAAAGAAGGTGAGCCATCGGTTGGCTCCGTTGATGGTCTCGCCGCCCACGAGCACCCATAGGATCATGATGATGGATCCGCCGAGGGCGAAGGGCGTGGCCATCTTGAAGTACTTACACTCCACGTTGAGCACACAGACGAGTGCTACCACTCCCAGTATGATCTTCTTGGCGTGGTCCATGATGGGTGCCCAGTAGTAGCCCTTTTTGAGCGTCAGCGAGCTGGATGCCGAATAGACCTCAATGATGCTAATCATACAGAGGAAGAAGAAGATCATCCAGATGACTTTGTCTCCCTTGAAAATGTTCGTCAATGACTTTCCTTTCATTTCTTTCTTTCTGTTTTTGAGGCGGATGCGAGTGGATCGAGTGTTTTTTTTGAAGATTCGCAGAATAGTTGTTGTTCAGTCTTTCCCTCCCCTTTTTCTCTCGTTCCGTGCCCGTCCGCCCTGTCTTGTTTTGTTTCTACGGTTTGTGATTGGTATGATAGAGGCTCCTTCGCCGCCCCCATCGGCACAAACATTGTGCCGATGGGGAGTCGGTGTTGGAGTGAGACTGCGACGGTGTGGCGTTATGACCTCATGTGGAAAGTGATGTTTTCAGTCCGTGTCAGAGCGATCTTACCAGTTGCTTAAACTGTTCTCCACGGTCCTCCATGTTCTTGAAGAGGTCGAAGCTGGCACAGCAGGGGCTGAGCAGCACCGTGTCGCCCGGCTTTGCCAGTTCGTGGCAGGCAGCCACACAGTCCTTCATCGAGTGGGTGTCCCGCACGGGGATTCCCAGTTCGTCGAAGTTGGCGTGGAGCTTGGCGTTGTCTGCACCGAGATAGACGATGGCGCGACACTTCTCCTTGACGAGCTCCTTGATGGGTCCATAGTCGTTGCCCTTGTCCTTGCCGCCAACGATGAGCACTGTCGGCGTGCGCATGCTCTCCAGCGCGTACCAGCAAGCATCGACATTGGTGGCCTTGGAGTCGTTGACATACTGCACGCCACCCACCTTGCAGACCTTCTCCAGTCGGTGTTCCACGCCCGGGAAGTCGCTCAGGCTCTTGCGGATGCTCTCTTTGCGGATGCCGGAGATGTTGGACGCGATGCCGGCAGCGAGCGAGTTGTAGATGTTGTGCTTGCCCGTGAGCGAGAGTTCCTCCTGCTCCATGTTGAAAGGCGTAGGCTTCTCGATGACGTACTGTCCCTCCTCGATGTAGCCGATGGAGCCCGTCTCCTTGAGTTCGGAGAACGGATACTGCACGGCCTTGATGTCATACTTCTCCAGTTCCTTCTTGATGACCGGGTCGTCGTTCCAGTAGATGAAACTGTCCTCCTGCGTCTGATTCTGGATGATGCGCATCTTTGCCGCGGCATAGTTCTCAAACTTGAAGTCGTAGCGGTCGAGATGGTCCGGCGTGATGTTGAGCAGGATGGCGATGTTGGCACGAAACTCGTACATGTTGTCCAGCTGGAAAGAACTGAGCTCGATGACATAATACTCGTGCGGTTCCTCTGCCACCTGCAGCGCCAGGCTCCTTCCGATGTTGCCGGCCAGTCCCACGTCGTAGCCCGCATCCTTGAAGATGTGGTAGATGAGGCTTGTCGTGGTGGTCTTGCCGTTGCTTCCCGTGATGCAGACCATCTTGCTGTGGGTGTAGCGGCCCGCAAACTCTATCTCGCTGATGATGGGCGTTCCCTGCTGGATGAGGCGCTGTATCATCGGGACGCTGTCGGGGATGCCCGGGCTCTTGATGACCTCGTCTGCCGAGAGCACCTTCTCCTCCGTGTGGTGGCCCTCCTCCCATGCGATGCCGTGGTCGTCGAGCAGCTTCTTGTATTGGTCCTTCACCTTCGATGTGTCGGAGACAAACACGTCGAAGCCTTGCTTCTTGGCCAGCACGGCAGCACCTGCGCCGCTCTCGCCGGCTCCAAGAACTACGATTCTTTTCATCTTTCTTTTGCGCTTGATTTTATCGGGGTGGGAGACTTTTCCGCATCCGTCTTGCCGGCCCTGGGGCCGTTGTCCGTTGGGCGCGTGTCAGCCTCCCGCTCTTCGTTTCTTATCTGATTTTCAATGTGATGATCGCCAGCGCCACCAGCAGGATCGTGATGATCCAGAAGCGGATGGTGATCTTGGCCTCGTGCTTCGCACCATGCGGCACGCGGATGAGATATTTACAGTCGGGGTCCAGTTGCGAGTCTTGCGTGCGGAAGTTGTCATGGATCGGCGTGCGCTTGAAGATGCGCTGCTTCACGCCGCGGCGCTTGCCAATCTTGTAGTACCACACCTGCAGGATGACGCTCAGGCTCTCGACGAAGAAGATGCCACAGAGGATGGGCAGCAGCAGCTCCTTGTGGATGATGATGGCTCCCACGGCGATGATTCCGCCGATGGTGAGGCTTCCCGTGTCGCCCATGAAGACCTGGGCGGGATAGGCGTTGTACCACAGAAATCCGATCAGCGCGCCGATAAAGGCACAGAAGAACACCACCAGTTCCTCCGACCCTGGTATGTACATGATGTTGAGGTAGGCAGCATACTGGATGTGGCTGCTCACGTAGGCCAGGATGCCGAGCGCCACGCCTATGATGGCCGAGTTGCCCGCACACATTCCGTCCATGCCGTCGTTGAGGTTGGCGCCGTTGGAGACCGCCGTCACGACAAAGATCGTCATGATGACGAAGAGTATCCAGCCCGCCGCCACGCTATGCTCGCCGCAGAAGCCCATCACCTTGGAGTAGTCGAGGTTGTGGTTCTTGACGAAGGGGATGGTAGTCTTGAGCGTCTTCTCCGCCTTCTCGCTGTGCTTGACGACGATTTCCTGTCCGTTTTTCTGCCCAAGCTCCATGTTCAGGTTCGACTTCACGTCGGGCGAGGCCCATAGCACCAGTCCCACGATGAGGCCGATGGAGACCTGTCCTACGATCTTGTACTTGCCCTTCAGTCCCTCCTTGTTGTGGCGGAAGATCTTGATGAAGTCGTCCATGCCGCCGAGGAATCCGAGCCATACTGTCGTGACGATCATCAGGATGAGATAGATGTTGCGCAGTCGGCCCAGGAGGACGACGGGGATGAGCAGGGCGACGATGATGATGATGCCACCCATCGAGGGCACACCGATCTTGTTGACGCCAAATGGGTCGATCTTCTCGTCGCGCGCCGTCTCCGTGATCTGCTTCCGCTTGAGGTACTTGATAAACTTTTCGCCAAACCAGGCGGAGATGACGAGGGCCAGCACAAGGGCGAGGATCGAACGGAAGGAGATGTAGCTCCATAGGTGCGATCCGCTGACGCCAAACTGGTCGAGCCATCTGAAGATGTAGTATAACATACTGTTGCTGTTTCTGTCTTTACTTTACGTTGAAAATGTCGCGCAGCACCTCGTGGTCGTCGAAGTGGTGCTTCACGCCATTGATCTCTTGGTAGGTCTCGTGGCCCTTTCCCGCCACGAGCACGACGTCACCCTTCTCGGCCATCATGCAAGCCGTGCGGATCGCCTCGCGCCGGTCGGTGATGGTGAGCACCTTGCGTCGCTGCTGCGCGTCGAGTCCGGCCAGCATGTCGTCGATGATGGCCTGCGGGTCCTCGTTGCGCGGGTTGTCGCTCGTGAGGATCACCTTGTCGCTCTGTCTGACGGCCTCCTGCGCCATGAGCGGTCGTTTGCCGTGGTCGCGGTTGCCTCCGGCTCCACAGACGGTGATGACCTTTCCCTTGCCGTTGAGCACCTCGTGGATGGCCGAGAGCACGTTGGCGATGGCGTCCGGCGTGTGGGCGTAATCGACGATGGCGGTGAATCCCTCCGGCGACCGGATCGGCTCCAGGCGTCCGCTGACGCTGCCCAGCGTGCTCATGGCCACGAGCACGGCCTGTGCGTCTTCGCCCAGCAGTACCGCCGCGGCATAGACCGCGAGCAGGTTGCTCACGTTGAAGCGTCCGATAAACTGCACGCCGACCTCCTTGCCGTCGATCTCGAGGTACATTCCCTCGAAGTGGCACTCCAGGATGCGCGCCCTGTAGTCGGCCACGCGCTGGATGGAGTAGGTCTTGACGCTCGCCTTGCAGTTTTGCACCATGAAGAGTCCGTTCTTGTCGTCAGCGTTGGTGACGGCGAAGGCCGTCTTCGGCAGCATGTCGAAGAACATCTTCTTGGCGTTGCGGTAGTTTTCGAACGTCTTGTGATAGTCCAGGTGGTCTCGCGTGAGGTTGGTGAAGAGTCCACCCGCAAAGTGGAGTCCGCCGATTCTGTGCTGATGGATGGCGTGGGAGGAGCACTCCATGAAGCAATACGTACATCCTGCGCTGACCATGCGCGCCAGTAGCTCGTTGAGGGCGATGGGGTCCGGCGTGGTATGGTCTGCCGGGACGGCCTCTCCGTCGATGTAGTTGCATACCGTCGAGAGCAGTCCCACCTTGTGGCCGAGCTTGCGGAAAAGATTGTAGAGCAGTGTGGCAATGGTTGTCTTGCCATTGGTGCCCGTCACGCCGACCAGTTTCAGCTGTCTCGACGGATCTCCGAAGAAGTGGGTCGCCACCGGTCCTACGGCCTCTTCCGTCGAAGCCACCTGTATGTAGGTCACGCCCTCGGCCTTCTCCTGCGGCATGTCCTCGCAGAGGACCGCCACGGCACCCTGGCCAATCGCCTTGCCTATGAAACGGTGGCCATCGACCTGCGTGCCCTTCATGGCCACGAAGAGGTCGCCTTGCTTCACCTTGCGTGAGTCGATTTCCACTCCCGCAATCTCGACATCGCAGCTTCCCTCCACCGTGAGAGGTTTCACTGCCTTGAGCAGTTCGCTTAATGCTTTCATATCTTTGAGTCTCTTGTTTTCTCCTTATTATATATATGAGTAGTCCATCACGTTTATAACATGGGATTTCCCATCACGTTTATATCATGGATTCCCCATCACGTTCCTATATGGGTAGTCCCATCACGCCGACAGGGCCTTGCGGTCCTCCCGACGGATGGGTGCTTTCGCTCGCTCCTTTGCCCAGCGCCTCTCTTGGGGCGGCTACGCCTGCAGCGCCAGGTTGCAGCTCATGCCGCTTCTGATGCGTGTGCCTGGTGCCAGGCTCTGGCTGACGACCACGCCGCGTCCGCTGATTCGCGCCTTGATGCCGCGGCTCTCCATGAGATAGACCGCGTCTCGCGCGCCCATGCCGCAGACGTCGGGCACGTAGGCCTGTCCCACGACGGATCCCTTCACCAGCGTGAGCCGGTTGCGGGTGGTGCTGTCATCGACGGCTCCCCAGACCGGGTCGCCACACTTGAAGTATCCCTTCCATCCGTTGATGAGGTCGAAGCCCAGGTTGTGGAGCACGAAGTCGGCTGCGTGGAGGTCTCCCTCCTTCACCCGCGGCAGCAGCACCGACGACGAGTCGCGTGCGTCCTCCATGCTCACCTTCAGGATCTGCGACATGATGCCCTCGGCAATGTTGTGGAATACCACACCACTCATGCCGCCACCCGAGGCGGGCAGTCCTTCCTTCTGTATGCAGACGATGCAGGAGTAGCGTGGGTTGTCGGCCGGGAAGTAGCCCGCGAAGGACAGCAGGTACTTGGTGCCGCCCGCCTTGTATCCCAGGGCTCCCTTCGACATCTGTGCCGTGCCGGTCTTTCCCGCCACCTCAAACTTGTCGCTGCCAGCCTTTTTTCCCAGTCCCTCGCTGACCACCTCGCGCAGGATGCGCTGTATCCACTCGATGGTCTGAGGCTTGGCGATCTGCTCCTTGACCACCTGCACCGGGAACTCCTGTACCACCTCGCCATCGCGCATGATCGCCTTGACCAGGCGCGGGCGCACCAATTTTCCGCCGTTGGCAATGGCGTTGTAGAACGTGACCGTCTGCAGCGGCGGCACCTGCGTCTCGTAGCCGATGCTCATCCAGGGCAGGGCCGTCTTGCTCCAGTTGGTATATTGTCCCCTCTTGTTCTTCTTCGGCATGCGGATGACGCCCGGCACGTAGCCCGGGATCGGGACCTTATAGTCGGTGGCCAGTCCGAAACTGTGGATCTTCTGCACGAACTTCTCCGGCTGGTCGTGGTAGAACTTGTCGATGATGCGGCTCACACCGATGTTGGAACTATACTTCAGCGTCCAGGGCAGCATCAGCGTGCCGTAGCCCCCTCTCGACCAGTTGTGGTCCTTCATGTCGCGTCCGTACATGTTCCACACGCCGCCTCCCGTCTCGACCATGTAGGTCGTATCGACGTAGCCGTCGTCGAGGGCCGCCATGATGGAGGCCGTCTTGAATACCGATCCCGGCTCCAGCAGGTCGCTCACCGCATGGTTGGCGATCTCCCTGTACTCTCCGTCGTCGCAGTGCTGCATGTTGACCATGGCCTTGATGTCTCCCGTGGCCACCTCCATGACGATCGCCACGCCGACCTTCCCGCCGATCAGTTTCAGCTCGTCCACGACGGACCGCTCCGCCAGGTCCTGCATGTTGACGTCGATCGTGGTCACTACGTCCGATCCGTTCTCAGGCGGCACGTCGGTGATGGTCAGAAACTTGCTGCGCACCATCATGCTGTGGCCAATGCCCTCCTTGCCTCGCAGCACGGAGTCGAAGGCCATTTCGAGCCCACATCGCGGTACGCGTCCGCCATACTGCTCCTTGTAGAGGTCGCCGATGGTGCGTCCTGCCAGCGACCCAAACGGATGCTGCCGGTAGGTGAACTTGTCGGCGTGGATTCCGCTTTTGTTTGCGCCCCTGCGGAAGACGGGCAGCTGCGAGACCTCCATCCACGTGTCGTAATCGACGCGCTTCTTCCACACCGGCCATACGCGGCTCCGCTTGGCATATCCCTTTTTCAGTTCGGCCTTGAACTCCTCTGCCGGCTTCTCGGGGAAGATCTCGTTGAGCCCCTTGCAGATGGCGTCGAGGCTATCGGCAAACGCCGTATCCGTAGGGTTGGACCGCAGCGTCTCGAAGTCCATGAATATCTTGTATTGCGGCATCGTGGTGGCCATCAGCTGCCCGTCGCAACTCAGTATGTTGCCTCTCGTGGCCTCCAGCTTCACGCTGTCGCGCGCCGATTGTTTGGCCGCTTCGGCCCAGTAGTCCTTTTCTGCTGTCATGATGTAGAAGGCTTTGCCCAACACACAACATGACACCAGCGTCATCAATACCGACACCAGCATGTAGCGCGGCATTACCTTTGCGTCGTTCAGTTTACTCATTGTAGTTGTTTTTTAAGTTATCAAATGGGTCCCGCGAGGCCTTCCAGCCTTTCCACGGGCCGAGTCATCACTCTCCTTGTCCTCCCTCCTCGGGCACCTGTATCTTGTAGGGCGGCTGGTCCGGGATCTTCAAGATGCTGTCCTTGCTGTTGCGCAGCGCCTGGAGCACAAAGCTCTGCCGCGTCTTCTCGGTGTATTTGCTGCCCGTGGAGAGCGCCCTGTACTTCGCGTCCTTGAGTTTCACCTCCAGCCGGTTGATCTCCTTGAGCTTCTCCTGCACGCTGTAGCGGTTGGTGACGGAGACGAAGAGAAAGAGTCCCACGACCGCCATCAGTCCCACGTTCTTGCGCATCACGCCTGTCTGCAGCATCTCTCCGCCGATGATCTGTCGGAGCGTGTAGTTGGTGGAGTGGGGATTCTCGTCCTCGCGCGCCTGCTCCTCGATGGCCTGCCTGATGGCCTCGGCCACGCGCTCCGCCTCCGCCTCTTCCGAGGGCTGCTCCGTTGCGGCTTCCTCGCGGGCTGCTCCTTGCGCCTCGACGGCCTCGCCCGCGGCTTCTCCCTCCTTGCCAGCCGGCTTCCTGACGGCCTTTCGGCCCTTCAGCGGTTCCTCCCGTTGTGGACGCACAGAGGCCTCGCCGGCAGCCTGTGTGGCCTCCGTGGCCCCCACGACCTCCAGCTCGACGGGCTGTCCCATCAGCGGCTCCTGTGTTTCCTTGTTGTTGCTCATCAGCGTTCTGTCCTTTCTGCTATTCTCAGTTTGGCACTACGGCTGCGCGGGTTGCGCTCCTGCTCCTCCGCCGTCGGCACGATCACCTTGTTGTTGACCAGTCGGTAGGGTGTTTCGGCCTTGCCAAAGAAGTCCTTGACGACCTTGCCCTCGGCGTTGCCGCTTCGCATCACGTTCTTGACGAGTCGGTCTTCCAGCGAGTGGTAGGTGATGATGCTCAGCCTGCCCCCCTCTCCGAGCACGTCGGTGGCTGCCGCCAGCAGTTCGCGCAGGGCGTCCATCTCGTGGTTCACCTCGATGCGCAGCGCCTGGAAAAGACGTGCCATTTCCTTCTTCTCCCGGCTCTTGTTTAGTAAAGGAGCGACAACGTTGGCCAATTCTATCGTTGTCGTGATCGATTTTTGCTGTCTTGCCTTGACGATGGCTGCCGCCATGCGTCGCGACTGTCGAAACTCTCCGTAGAGATAGAGCACGTCGGCGAGCTGCTCCTCGCTGTAGTCGCGCAGTAGGTCGGCCGCCGTCAGTCCGTCTCGTTTGTTCATCCTCATGTCCAGCGGCGCGTCGAAGCGGAAGGAGAATCCCCGCTCCTCGTCGTCGAAATGGTGGGAGCTGACCCCCAGGTCGGCCAGTAGGCCGTCGATATGGTCCACGCCGTAGTAGCGCATCCAGTTTTTCAGATAGCGGAAGTTGCTGCGCACAAACGTGAAGTTGTCCTCCGCCTCTGTTCCGATGTTGGCCTCTGCGTCGGCGTCCTGGTCGAAACTGTACAGATGGCCTGTGCCATGGAGCTGGCGCAGGATCTCGCGGCTGTGGCCTCCACCGCCAAAGGTCACATCGACATAGACGCCACCCTCGTGGATGGCCAGTCCGCCGATGCTCTCCTGGAGGAGCACGGGCACATGATATGTCTGGGTAGAATCGGTCATTGTCGTGGTTGGTTGCTGTCGTTCTCGCTCTCTGCCGCGCCCGGGAATGCGCTCCCCATCCGGTCCTCCAGGGCCTGGGCGAAGGCGTCGGCGTCCATGAACGGACCCTCTCCCTCGTCGCCGCTCCAGATCTCGATGGCGTCGTCCATGCCGATGAAGCGCACCTGTCCCTCTATGCCCGCCATCTGCTGGTAGCGGCGGGGGATGAGGAATCGGCCGTTGCCGTCGAGCGCCACGGGCTCCACGTCGGAGACAAACTGGCGGAAGACCATTTGGTCCTGGCGGTTCCAGCGGTTGAGGCGTGCGCGCAGGCTGTCGAGCATTTGGTTCCACACCGACTCGGGATAGAGCACCAGGCACGGCTGGAAGATGTCCTTGCGCAGGACGAGGCGCTCTGCGCCCGCCGTGCTCAGCACCTTCCGGAAGGAGGCGGGGAGAAACACCCGTCCCTTGGCATCGGTCTTGGAATCTATCGTTCCCAAAAATCGCATGTGTACTTCTTTGAAGAAAATATATTTTCGGCTTCAAAGGTACACATTTTTCCCCACATCTCCCCACGCTCCCCCACAAAAGTTTCAAAAATGTCTGTTTTTTATTGATTCAGGTATAGGACGCCCTCGTTTCCGTCCTTCGCCAGGCGGGCCTCGGAGCTGCTCGGAAGGGCCCTGCCGAGGCGGTGGAAATGTTACAACAACATGAAATAAGGGCGTCTTGACCACTTTTTCGGCGGAAATAGTTGCACACATTGAGAAAAATGAGTATTTTTGCGCATTGTAAGAGAGAATTGACGAAAAGAAAGAGCGGATGGAGAAGACTATCGACATAGAGAAAATACTCACCAGCAAACTCGGCGGCAAGGCGCGCCTCGTGCCCCGCTGCCTGATCAACTGGCTACGCAAGATAGCCCACGAGGACCAAGTGAACCAGTTCTTGTACGACCACCGCGACGAGGTCGGCACGCAATGGCTCACCTCCACCGTGGAGTATCTCAAGATGCACATCACCATCGAGGGCGAGGAGAACCTGCCCTCCAAGGATGATGGCAAACTCTACACCTTCGTCAGCAACCATCCTCTCGGCGGACAGGATGGCGTGGCCCTGGGCAGCATCATCGGGCGCCACTACGACGGTCGCTTCCGCTACCTGGTCAACGACCTGCTGATGAACCTCCCCGGCCTTCGTCCGGTCTGTGTGGGCATCAACAAGACGGGCAAGCAGAGCCGCGACTTCCCACGCATGGTCGAGGCGGCCTTTCAGGGCAACGACCATATCATCATGTTTCCCGCCGGACTCAACTCGCGGATGACCGACGGAGTGATCCGCGACCTGCCGTGGAAGAAGACCTTCGTCACGAAGAGCGTGCAGTATCAGCGCGACATCGTGCCCATCCATTTCAGCGGGCGCAACTCCGACCGCTTCTACCGCATCGCCAACTGGCAGAAGCGCCTCCACCTCAAGGTGAACCTGGCGATGCTCTTCCTCGTCGATGAGATGTATCGCAACGTCGACAAGGACTTCACGGTCAAGATTGGCAAACCCATCCCCTGGCAGACCTTCGACCGGTCGCGATCGGCCAAGGACTGGGCCCTGTGGGTGGAGGACCAGGTCTATGCGCTCTAAGGAGGCAGAAGAAGATTCAAAAGAAGAGTCGGAACAAGAGACAGAAGAAGAGAATCCCCCCGTTTTACATCAAACTCTGGAAAAATGGAAGAAGAGATTATCCAACCCATCAGCAAAGAGGTGCTGCGCAGCGAGCTTACTCCTGAGAAGCTGCTCCGCACGACCAACAAGAGCCACAACGATATCTATGTGGTGACAGCCCACAACGCACCCAACGTGATGCGGGAGATAGGCCGGCTGCGTGAGATAGCGTTCCGCGCGGCAGGTGGCGGTACGGGCAAGGCCGTAGATATAGACGAGTTTGACACGTGCGACAACTGCTACAAGCAGCTCATCGTGTGGAACCCCGAGGAGGAGGAGATCATCGGTGGCTACCGCTATCTCTTCGGACGCAACTGGCGGCTCAATGCCGACGGCCAGCCCGAGTTGGCCACCAGCCACATGTTCCACTTCTCCGACCGCTTCCTCCAGGAGTACATGCCCTACACCGTGGAGCTGGGCCGGTCGTTTGTCTCGCTCGACTACCAGAACGTGCGCAAGAACTCCAAGAGCATCTTCGCCCTCGACAACCTTTGGGATGGTCTCGGCGCGCTGACGGTCATCAATCCCGACGTCAGGTACTTCTTTGGCAAGATGACCATGTATCCGAGCTACATCCGCATCGGCCGCGACATGATCCTCTATTTCCTCAAGAAGCACTTCGACGACAAGGACCACCTCATCGTGCCCATCCACCCGCTGAGCTACGAGCACCCCGAGGAGCAACTGGCCAAGATCTTCACGGGCGCCGACTTCAGGGAGGACTACCGCATCCTCAACCGCGAGATTCGCCACCTGGGCTTCAATATCCCGCCGCTCGTCAACGCCTACATGAACCTCTCGCCGACGATGAAACTCTTCGGAACGGCCATCAACGACGGTTTTGGCGAGGTGGAGGAGACGGGCATCCTCATTGCCGTCGATGAGATCCTCGACGAGAAGCGCGTGCGCCATATCGACAGTTTCGTCAAGGAGCACCCCGAGGCCCTCCATATCACCAGCGGCGCCAACAAACTCATTTACAAGGACCGGGCCTGACCCTTCCGCGAGGACCGGGCCTGACGTTTTCCTCCATCCCCAAACTGTATTTTTCCCCTCCCGACATGGAATCCATCAAAGAAATATTCAGAATCGGCAAAGGACCGTCGAGCAGCCACACCATGGGGCCGCAGCGGGCGGCACAGATCTTCCTCAAGCGCCATCCCAACGCCCACCGCTTCGAGGTGACGCTCTACGGCAGCCTGGCTGCCACGGGCAAGGGCCACATGACCGACGTGGCCATCCAGGAGGTGCTCCGCGAGGCCGCCCCCGTGAAGATCGTGTGGAAACCGACGGAGTTTCTGCAGTTCCACCCCAACGGCATGAAGTTTGTCGCCCTCAACGGCTACGACAAGCCCACCGAGGAGTGGACGGTCTATAGCGTCGGCGGCGGCGCCCTGTCGGAGGGCAAGGGCAAGGAGGACCAGTGCTTCCGCCCGGAGCAGGTCTATAACCTCCACACCACCAAGGACATCCTCGGCTGGTGTGAGGACAACGGTCGTGGCTACTGGGAGTATGTGGCGCTTTGCGAGGACAAGGACATCTGGGACTACCTGCGCCAGGTGTGGCAGGTGATGCAGCGTGCCGTCCACCGTGGCATCGACCACGAGGGCGCGCTCCCGGGCCCCTTGCACCTGGCCCGCAAGGCCCCGACCTACTATACGAAGTTGCTTGCCTACAAGCCGTCGCTGCAGAGCCGCGGCCGCGTCTTCGCCTATGCCCTGGCCGTGAGCGAGGAGAATGCCTCCGGCGGCACGGTGGCCACGGCCCCGACGTGTGGAGCCAGTGGTGTGGTGCCGGGCGTGCTGGTCCATCTGGCCGAATTCCACAATTTCTCCGAGACGCGCATCCTCCATGCCCTGGCCACGGCCGGCATCTTCGGCAACATCGTCAAGTACAACGCCTCAATCTCCGGCGCGGAAGTGGGATGCCAGGGCGAGGTCGGTGTGGCCTGCGCCATGGCTTCGGCAGCCACCTGCCAGCTCTTCGGCGGCACGCCGTCGCAGATAGAGTATGCGGCGGAGATGGGACTGGAGCACCACCTCGGCATGACCTGCGACCCCGTCTGCGGCCTCGTCCAGATCCCTTGCATCGAGCGCAACGCCTTTGCGGCCTGCCGTGCCCTCGACGCCCAGCTCTACGCCTCGCTCAGCGACGGCAAGCACCGCGTCTCCTTCGACAAAGTGGTGGACGTGATGAAGCGGACGGGCCACGACATTCCCTCGCTCTACAAGGAGACGAGCGAGGGCGGACTGGCCAAGGAGTTTTGAGCAAGCGATTCAAACAACGCTAAGATTTGCGGTGTCATTGTTTCTTTGACAGTATCTACTCATCAAGCACCTATCTCCATGCAAGACCTTGAAATCAAGATAAAGGTGACGCTCTGTCAGATGGACGAGCTCTCTGCCGAGGACCAAGCGCTCGTGGGGCAGGCCATCGAGGCCACGCGCCACAGTTATGCCGTCTATTCCCACTTCCATGTGGGGGCCGCGGTGCGCCTCCAGGACGGTTGTGTCGTCATCGGTGCCAACCAGGAGAACGCCGCCTTTCCCTCGGGGCTCTGTGCCGAGCGCACGGCCCTCTTTGCGGCCCAGGCCCACTATCCCGACCAGCCGGTCCTGGCGCTGGCCATCGCCGCGCGCAACGCCGTGGGACTGACGGCGCAGCCCGTCACGCCTTGTGGCGCCTGCCGCCAGGTGGCGCTGGAGGTGGAGGACCGCTACCAGCAGCCGATGCGCGTGCTCCTCTATGGCACCGAGGGCGTCTATGTCGTAGGGAGCATGCACGACCTGGTGCCGCTCTCCTTCTCCGACGGGGCGATGCGCTGAGGCCGTCTGTCCACACACACACAATCACAATCGCTATGCTGAAAAACTATCATGAGCAGGGCAGGGTAGAGGCTGGCTGCGACGAGGCTGGCCGTGGCTGCCTGGCTGGCAGTGTCTATGCCGCCGCCGTCATCCTGCCTCCCGACTATCAGAACGAACGGCTCAACGACTCCAAGAAGCTCACCGCCCGCCAGCGCTATGCCCTGCGCCAGGATATCGAGCGCGACGCGGTGGCATGGGCCGTGGGCGTCGTCACGCCGCAGGAGATCGACCAGATCAATATCCTCAACGCCTCCATCCTGGCCATGCACCGTGCCCTCGACCAGCTCCAGGTGCGGCCCGAGGCCATCATCGTCGATGGCAACCGCTTCAAGCCCTACCGCGACCTGCCCCATACCACCATCGTCAAGGGCGACGGCAAGTACCTCTCCATCGCTGCCGCCTCCATCCTGGCCAAGACCTACCGCGACGACGAGATGATCCGCTTGGCGCAGGAGTATCCCGACTACGACTGGCAGCACAACATGGGCTACCCCACGCGAAAGCACCGCGAGGCCATCCGCCAGCATGGCATCACGCCCTACCACCGCCGCACCTTCAACCTCCTCGGATCCGAGGAACTGACCATCCCCTTTGACTGCTAAGCAATGGATCGGACACAATTGTTGACAAACGATGGTGTGCCAAAACCGAATAACGTGTTAGAGCTACCAAAAGGAGAAGGTCAATGACAAGCGAAAAGCTAATTGAAGCCATGTTTGTATCATTCAGTTTAGAACAGGCACCCTAAAAATTGATAAAAAAATGTTGGGTGTCAAACTTGGGATAAAGCCTAATATGAAAAAAAAGAGTATGCTGAGAACCTATCCAGTAGAACATAAGTGACACTATAGTCTAAGCATGCTAACACTCCAGTACCAAGCAAGTGAAACTCCAGTATCAGGCAGGTAGTACAAAAAGCGGTACTAAGAATAGAGAGAATAGATATCGACTGATACGCTTACGCCAAGACAACTGCCGAAGACGGAGGATATCCATCCACCCGAAGTTTTTCCCTTATGCGCGCATTGAGCTGGTACATTTCTTCGTTTCTCCTTCAAATTGTCTTTCCTCGGGGAGAAAAATTTGAAACCTCGGGAGGAAACAAAAAAACGCACCCCGAAAGTCGTCAATGACAACCCCGGGGCGCGCCCAAACAAATCTATCTTATGAGGAACTATTATATCACGGGAACCTTGATGGTGGAGCTTGTGCCGTCGGCGTAGCTTATCTTCATGATGTAGAGCGATCCGCTGAGGCCCGTCAGCGTAGCGTTGTAGCTTCTACCGTTGACGCTGAGCGTCTGCGTCAAACGCCCCGAGAGGTCGAAGACCTGGATGCGGTCGATGTTCTTGTCAGCACTGACAGCCAGGGTGTTGCCGCTGACGCGCACGGTAGCGCCGCCGGTGTATTCCTTGCTGATGATGCCCGTGCCCTGGCCGTTGACGACATAGACGGGGATATTGATGACCGAGCGCAGTGCGTCGTTGGTGCGGATCTCAATCTTTGCCTCGTAGAGGCCGTTGTCGAGCTTGGAGGCGTCCACGCTAACGTTGACCTTGCCCGTCTTGCCGTTGGCCACGTCGATGTGGCGGTCGGCCACCGAGAGCCAGCTGATAGCCGGTGTGCGCTCGCCCGTGACGTTGGCGCGGAGGCAGTAGTTGTAGTTCATACCGAGGTCAACCATAGACCACCAGATGTCCTGTCCGATATAGGTGCGGTCGCCGAATCCACACAGTCCGTTGCCGTGGTCCACGCCGATGCAGTAGGTGCCGGCAATCATGCCCGTAGCCTGGTAGCCTATCCAGAGGTCCTGATCGCCGATGGTGATGGGCTGGTCGAGGACGACGTGGTTCCATGAGTCCTTGACGGGCTGGAAGGGCTGCTCGACGAGAAGGTCGCCGTTGTTGCTCTGGTCCTTTTGGCCGAAGATGACGATGCTGTTCTTCTTGGAAGGTGTGGAGACGTAGACGTCAACGCTGCTGAGTTTCATGCCCTTCAGGCTTGCCAGCATCTCGCCAGGGAAGTAGTTGGCGTAGATGGCGGTGTCGGCGTTGGTAATACCAATGATATCATACTGTCCGTTGTCGTATCTCAGCACATACTGGGTGGCGTCGTCCTTGGCAGGGTTGGCAGACGTCTTGGCTGCGGCCTTTCTGATCACCTTCATCTGGTTGGCCTGTGCGGGGGCTACCTTGTTGGTAGAGTAATTGGCCGTCGGCGCATACGGCAGGATATAGTTGAAGTCGACGTCGGCCGTGAGTGTGCCTGCACCCTGGTTGGTGAGTTCGATGGCCGTTGCCTTGCTGTCCTGCTTCGTCTCCATGTTGATAGACTTGCCTGACAGCGTCACGGCCGGAGAGTCGTCAGCATTCTTGGTCACGAGGGTGTAGTCCTCGGTCTCGCCGTAGTAGTAGTTGCCCTCGGGCATCGGTGTCTCGTAGGAGAGCACGATGCGCATCCGCTTCTCGCCCGGCATGATGTCGGCGTTCTCGGGGACGCTGATAGTAGCCTTGTTCTCCTTGTCGAAGATATAGGCCTCGGAGTTGTCAAAGACGCCATCGTTGTTCCAGTCCACCCATGCGCGGAGATGCACCTCGGCCTCGTTGGGTTCGACCTCGAGCGTCAGGGGCTGGCCCGGCATGATGTCGGTCTTGAGGTTGGTGCGGTCGGCATAGCTCTCCTCGCCCGACTCGCAGTCGATGTCGCCGATCTTCACGTGCTTGATGAAGGTGCCGCCATAGATTGGTGCAGACTCAGGATAGCTTGTGCCGTCGCCTCTGACCACGTTGGTCACGATGGTGTCAGCGGCAATCATATCGCTATTGGGCGTGACGTTCTTGATGGTGATGTGGTGGTTGCCAATCTCGGAGCAGTTCACGCGTGCATTGAACGTATATTTGTAGGACTCCAGCGACGGTATGGTAGCGTTCACCTTCTCCGTGGCTATCAGTTTGTCCTCCTGCCAGAGCTGGAGCGTCACGTTGTCGATTGCGTCGGAACCGATGTTGAAGAGTTCCACCTGCACCTTGCCATACTGGCTCGCCTCTGAGGCCGTGGGCGAGAGGATACGCGTAAACTTCACTGCCTTCTCGGAGATAAAGCTGCCGTCGCCATCGAGGCAGTAGCAGCAGGACATCTGGGTTCCCCATGCGGGCTCGCTGCCGTCACGACTATCCATCTTGACGAGAGCATAGCCTGGCGATGTGCTGGCCTTGAAAAGCGAGAGGTAGCAGTTTATGGATTCGTCGTTCTCATCAATGGCGTTGATCTGCATGAAGCCGTGCTCCATCTTGATATCCTCGCCCAGGTCAACGTTGAAAGCATAGATGTTACCGTCCATCGTCTCCACGCCAGTCTGCTCACCGATCACGTCGAATACTTTGCTATAGATCAAATCGCCTGGCAGACCTTCTGGGCCGTTGTCATTGTAGAATGCGATCTTCACTTTGATGGGCTTGGTCATATTGCCCTTCTCGTCGATTCCGCCACGCTCAGTGCAGGGAACCCATTCGATTTCCTCGCGGTTGAAGTAGTTGAACATGCCAAGAAAGCGTACGCCGTGGAATGTATAGTAGCAGTCGGTGAAGTGCTGGTAGTAGCTTGTAGCTACGTCCTTGCGGCCCTCATCGGCGCTACAGAATCCGCTCCATGCGTTGGGCTCGTCCTTGTACTCACCTCCGAAGACGGTACCATCAGGGCAACCCAGCAGGTCCTCTACGGTAACGTCAGCTTTGGCTGGCGATTTCTGGAGGCCGTCGAAGCGCATAAGTGGCATTGACTTGCCTTGCAGTCCAGCAGCGTCCTGTCGGACTTGTGCTGAAGTTGTCAGAGCCATCGCCGAGGCCAAGACGGATAAAAGAATAGTTTTTTTCATAAGCAATATTTATAAGTTTTGTCCTGCCAACATCATTGCTGACACGTTGAAAAGAATCACGGTGCAAAAGTACGACGATAGGGACAAATAGCAAAAACGTTCTGTTCCAAATTCATGAATTTGGAACAGAACGCGTTGAAATCGAGCGTTTTAGGATGGGGCGGGCTATGCCTCCACGTCTTTTTTGGCCATATTCTGGTACACCGACGGCGAGAGGCCGACCATCTTTTTGAAGACGTTGATGAACGTGGTGGGCGACTTGAAGCCCACGCTTTCGGCGATGCCCTTGATGGTGAGGTTGCCGTAGTGGTCCACGTCTATCAGTCGTTCGCGCGCCGTCTGTATTCTGTAGGTGTTGACGAAGGCGTTGAAGTTTTTCTTAAACGAGTCGTTGATGACCTGGGAGACATACTTGCTGTTGGACCCCACGAGCTTGGCCAGTTTGTCGAGCGAGAAGTCGGTCTGGCAGTATTCCGTCGTCTGCTCCATGACGGCCATGATCTTCTGCGCGATGATCTCCTGCTGCTCCTGTTTGAGGTTGCTGTCCTGGTATTTTCCCACGGCTTCCTTGGCCGCGTGCGCCCCCTTGATCTTGCCCTGCTCCTGCAGCTGCGACTGGAGGAGGGCGATGAGCTTGTTCTTCTCCTCCAGTTCGCTGGCGTTCTCGCGGTAGAGATGCTCCATTTTCTTTTGCATCTCGAGGTTGTCCTTGTTTTGCCGGAAGAGGTTGAGGTAGCTGTCGTTGAGCTTCCTCTTCTGTCTGTAGATCACGAAGAAGAAGATGCAGACACAGAGGCAGACGATCGTGATGCCGGCGATGACCGCCTGCTGCTGGCGTATGGTGCGCTTCCCCGCCTGCTCCTTCTCGTGGAGGGTGTCGATCTCCTTCGTCGTCTGCTCCACCTCGTGGAGGAAGAGTTTGTTCTTCATCATGTCAAACTCCCGCGTGTTCTTGCTCGAGTCCTCGATAGCGATATACTGCGTCTTGTAGTCGTTGGCCTTGGCGATGTCGCCCACCTCGTCGTAGTGGTTGGCGAGGCTTCTGATGGCCCCGGTGAAGTGGAAGAGCACGCCCTTGCGCTTCGCCGTCTCGTAGCAGACGTGGAGGTATTTCACCACGGAGTCGTTTTGATGCATCTCCCTGAAGCAGAGGTATATCTGCTCGAAGGCGTAGCACGTGAACTTGGCTGGCAGCTTGTGCTTCTCCGCGTAGTCGGCCAGGTGTCTGTAGCGCGCTATCTGCTTGGCGTAGATGCCCCGTCCCATCTCGATGCGTCCCTGTGTGTAGCTGCTCATGTAGGTGGCGAGGTCGTTTTTGTGGTCCCTCACGCGCTCGCTCATCTTGTAGTAGCGGTTGGCCTCCTTGAGGTTGTGCTGCTGGACGCAGAGGTTGGTCATGTTGCAGAGGATCTTATACTCCGTCTCCCTGTCGGGATATTTGCGGCAGAAGGCGAGCGCCTTCTTGTAGTAATTCATGCCCTTCTCGTAGTCGAGGAAGTAGGTATAGGCGTTGCCAATCAAGTTGTAGAGTTTTGCGACGTGGGGCTGCTTCTCACACTCCTCGCTGAGTTTCACGCCCTCCACGCCTAAGTCGAGCGCCTTGATGTAGCTGGCGCTGGTGATATAGAGTTTGCTCACCTCCACGTGGGCGAGGATGCACGTCTGCTTCTCCTTCTCCGGCATGTCCGCCCTGAAGCGTCGGCAGACCAGCGTGTAGAGGATGATGGCCTTCTGGGAGTCGCCCGCGTCGGCCAGCTTCTTCGCCGCTTCCATCACCTTCTCGCTCGGTTGCTTGTCGTAGCGTTTGGCCTCGGCGGTGTAGGGGTTGTGGGAGTCCGCCGCGGCCCTCGCCCCCACGGAGACGATCACCGCGAGGAAGAGAAGCGAAAGGAAGCGTAAAGTCTTATATTTCATATACATATAATGATGCGAAATGTGTATGAATTCTACAAGATGCGCCAGGCTATGGCTCCGCCGTCACCTCGGTCTTGGCGGTCTGCCCCTCGGTCTTGGCCGTCTCCTCCTGGGGCGCAGGCTGGAGCGTCTGCTGGTAGCGATCCATGTCGTTGAGCAGTTTGACGGCCTCCTTCCACTGCTTGTCGTGGAGCAGCTTGTTCTCCACGCTGCCCCGCTGGAAGTAGTAGGCCGCCACGATGTCGCCCGCGAGGATGGCCTTGATCACCTCCTTGTTGTGGTCGAGGTCTTTGGCAAGGTTGTGGTTGAGGCGCTGTTCGAGCGCGTCAAACTCCGCGCGCGCCTCGTCGTAGTAGCCCTCGAACTTCGCCAGCTTCACCAGGTTCTTGAGTTGCTTCTCGCTCTCGCGGTCATACTTGAAGCCGCTCTGGATGACAAACGCCTTGAAGTCCTCGTAGTCGGCGTCGGAGAGCTCGAAGGTGGCGGCAGGTGCGATGGTCTTGTGCTCCTTGAGATATTTCACCTCCCAGTTGAGCATCGCCTCCGTGGAGTCGAGTCCTGTCGAGGCGAGGTAGAAGGCGATGTTGGGCAGCGAGTCGGGCAGTACCTCGATGTCGGGCTTGATGCCGCCGCCGTCGCGCACGATGCGTCCGTGGCGCGTGGTGAAGGTGTGGGTCAGCGAGTCGGGGATGTGCTCCGTGTAGCCTCCGCGCCCGTGGCGGTAGTTGATGGCCTGGATGCAGCGTCCGCTGGGGATGTAGTATTTGCTCGTGGTGAGCTTGATGACGCCGTTGTAGGGCAGGTCGAAGGTCGATTGCACCAGTCCCTTGCCGAAGGTGCGCGTGCCCATGACGACGGCGCGGTCGAGGTCCTGGAGGCTGCCGCAGGTGATCTCCGAGGCCGAGGCCGTCTGGTCGTTGACGAGGACGACGATGGGCATCACGGTGTCGATCGGCTCCACCTTGGTCGTAAACTCGCGGTTGGCCTGCTTGATCTTGCCCTTCATCGTCAGGATGGTCTCGCCCTTGGGCACGAACATGTTGACGATGGAGATGGCCTCCTGGACGCTTCCGCCACCGTTGCCCCGCAGGTCGAGGACGAGGCTCTTCATGCCTTGGTGCTTCATGTCGAGCACGGCGCGCCTCACGTCGCGGGCGCAGTTCTCGGTGTAGGAAGTGAGGCAGAGATAGCCGATGCCGCCCGGCTGCACGCCGTAGTAGGCCACGGCAGGCTGCTGGATCTGCTCGCGGGTGATGATCTTGCGGAAGGTCTTGCCCGTCGAGGGGCGCATGATCTTGATCTCGAACGTCGATCCCGCGTCGCCGCGCAGGTGGCTGGAGACGTAGGCCGCGGGCTTCCCCGTCATCGTGGAGTCGTCGATGCTCACGATGACGTCGCCCTTGCGCAGTCCCGCCTTGGCCGCCGGCGTGTCCTCATACGGCTCGTCGATGACCACCGTCTTGCGCACCAGGTCGTAGCGGATGATGGCTCCGATGCCGCCGTAGCGTCCCGTCAGCATCAGGTCGAGTTCCTTGGTGTCGTCGGCGGGGTAGTACACCGTGTAGGGGTCGAGGGAGTTGAGCATGGCCCCCAGGCCGTAGCGTACCACCTCGTTGGCGTTGAGCGTATCGACATACATCATGTCGAGGTATTTATAGACCGTGTTGAACACCTCCAGATTCTTCGTCACGTCGAAGTTGTGACGATCGTTGTCCTGGGCGTAGCTCGTCGTTAGCGCACAGAGGGCCAGCAACACGCCGATTATCTTTTTGGTCATTTCTCTCTATTTTTGGGTTGAATTCGTGATTTTGTATGCGTATTCCACGACCATGCCAGCGAGGGCAGCGAGGGCCTTGGCGCAGGTGGCTGGTCAGGGGAATGTCTGATTTTAGATGCAAAGGTATAATTTAATAAGGAGATTTGGATGCCTTGGGTAGGGAAAAATGAAAAAAATCGGGAAAAAGGAAATTTTCTGCCCGAAAAGTTTGGTGGTTTCAAATATTCACCGTACCTTTGCACTCGCAATTCGGAAATGCACGATTGCTTACTGCTTCAGTAGCTCAGTTGGTTAGAGCACCTGACTGTTAATCAGGGGGTCGTTGGTTCAAGCCCATCCTGGAGCGCACAAAGAGAGAGTTGGTTTTTTACTGACTCTCTTTTTGTGTATATCCCCTGTGCCCGGGGTGGAGGGCCGCTTGAATCTCATAATAACTAACTCGCAGATTTCCAAATAGATATGAAAACAGACAAACACAAACTTCAAGCTGCCCTGGTGCGCTCCTTCTTCGACGCTTTTTCCTCGGGCGTGATCGACTGTGGGCAGGGATCTGTCCAGGAACGCCGACAGCCGCAAAACGTGAAGCGGGCGATGCTCGACTACTACGAACAGATAGCCCCCGCCTTCTTCGAAACGGTCTTCTTCCCCCTGGCGGTCATCCATTCCGGCTACGAGGAGATGGAGCGCATGGTGCGCAAAGCGCATCAGCAGCGCATGGATATGAGGTCGATGCTGCTCGCGGCCTGTGGATCGGTGGCCTCCTACGAGGCGCTGGTGGCAGAGTATAAGCGCAACTTCTCCGCGCTGCTCGAAGGCGCTTGTCCCTCCGTGGCCGACCACCTCGCTGCCTGCGCAAAGCAGCAGGAGGGCGAGGGCATCGATACCGACCAGGCGATCGAACTGACCGTGCGCGCGATGGTGCGCGCCTACGCCAGCGGACTGAGGCTCGCGGGAGGGCAGGGCGCCAGCTTCCGCCAGGCCTCCCTCTACCGCTTGCTCCTCGACGCGATGAACGTGCTGCTCCACGACGAGAAGCTTGACTATTCCGACTGTGGCGAAAGCATCACCGCCATGCTTGTCAAGGCCTGCGGATCGGAGCAGCGCTTCGCCGTGGCGACTGCCGAGATGGACCGCGCGCAGCAGGATATCATGGGCTGACGCCGCCCGGGCTGCAAGCGTAAAAAAAACAATGCCGCCAACGAAAGACCCGAGGGTCCGTTCGTTGGCGGCATTCATTATAGTAGAGCCCTGAGGGCCAGTGGTTTTACTTCACGACGATCTTCTTGCCATTCTGGACATAGATGCCCGGCTGGAGGCTGCTGCGGTCGCCCGCCACGCGCTGGCCACTGAGGCTATAGATGGGCGCGTCGGCCTGGGTCGCGGTCGTCTCCGTGCTCTGGATGCCCGAACCGTTGACGATGTAGATCTTCACGTTGTCGATGGCGATGTGCTGAGCCTTCTTCGCATTGTAGAACCAAGCGAAGTAAAGCGGAGAGTTCTCGGCGAAGCAGCTGGTGACGTCAAATGAGAGGTGCTGCGGTTTGCAGGTCTCGCCCGCGGCCAGATCCTCCACGTGGTAGCCGTCGAAAGCGTCGCAGACATCGGCCCACGCCTGCTTGTTGTAGGAATACTTCAAGCCGGCCTCCGACTTCTGACCCGTAGCCTTATCGACGGTGCAGTAATCGATGTCAAAGTCGATGAAGACCTTCTCGTCGGCCTGCAGCTTGCTGTAGAGGCAGGGAGTCTCCAGGGCGGAGAACATATTGACGAGCGGAGAGATGGAAGAGCAGATAGAAGCGAAGTTGCCCTCGAAGCCACCACCGGCGACGGGGAGCTCAAACCAGTTGTCGAAGCGCCAGAGATAGTCTGTCTTCATCGACTCGTTGATGCGCTCCACGGCCCAGTCGGCGGGCAGCAGGCCGCTGTTGAAGTCTTCGTTGAAGGGCAGTCCATAGACGATCTCCTCGCCATAGCTCACGGCCACGGCTATCGGGAGAGAGACAATGCCGTCGGTATAGACCGTCTTGACATTGTACTCGTAGTCGCCCTCGGGGATGTTGGTGTCGTCGTAGGACGTGGCCTTGGTCTCGGCAATCTGCTTGCCACCACGGAAGACGAGATACTTCTCCACCGTATATTCCGAAGCCTTCGGGGCCTGCCAGGTGAGGTGGGCCGTGGCGTTGTCCTCGTCGATGGAAGCCTGGAGGTCAGAGACGGTGTTGCGCGTGCCGATGGCCACCAGCGTGCCCACCAGCTCCGACTCGCCGTCGGGGTTCTCATAGACAGCCTTGACGGCATAGTACTGCACGCCGCGGTTCACGCCCGTCTGCTCGGTGGCGCGCTCGTTGGGTTCGAGCCATCCGGCAAACAGCGCGCCGTTGGCGTAGCACTCGTAGTGGCTCGGCTGACGGTCGCCCTCGGGAGCGTCCCAAGTCATGTTGACCTTGTACTTGCCCGTCTCCTCATCGTAGGCAGAAGTCACCTGCACGTTGCGCGGGGCATTGGTGCGCGGAGCAGAGAAGTTGACCTTCACCTCCACGGGCTCCGAGACGGCGTCGCCGTTGACGGCCTGCACACCATAGGTGTATTCGCCCGACGCCTTGTCGGTCGTGTCGGTATAGGCGGTCGTCTTGACCTGCTGGGCCAGCATCTGGCCGTCGATCAGCACGTTGTAGGACGTGGCGCCCGTCACCTTGTAGGCGGAGCGCATGGGGCGGGCCACCTTCTTGCCCGTCATGGCGAAGGGACGGTAGGCGGGAAGCGAAGCCAGCGGCTTGCCCTCGCGCGGCTGCGACGGAGCGGCTGCACCCGTGGCCTCCGTATAGAGGCTCACGTCGTCGATGGCCCACGTGAAGTAGAGACCCGTGGCCTCGTCGTCCAGGTCGCTCAGGGCCTGGAAGGCCACGATGGCGTCGCCCTCGGAGGCATCGCCGAGATAGAGCGAGACGAGCTGCCAGTCGTCCGATCCGTTGCTGTCGTAGCGAGCGTCCCAGAGCGCCTTCCAGGTCTTGCCGCCGTCGTGGCTCACCTTGACATAATAATGGTCCTTGAAGTCCTCAAACTCGCCATACTCGAGCACCTTCGGGTCGATGGCGGTATAGAAGTTGAGATACTGTGCTCCCTTGGTGGCGGGCAGGATGAGCCACTCGTCCTGGTCGGCAGGCGTGCCGTCCTCGTGCTCGCCCACCTGATCCCAGGTGACCACCGCACTGCCCTTGCCCGTGTGTCTCCACAGGTTCAGGTCCTCCTCGTTGCCCGATTCTTCCATCTCGGGAGTCGGGAAGCGAAACCAGGTGTAGGTCGGATCGTAGGTGTTGGTCGTCTGTACCGTCCAGCCTTCGGGGAAGGTCTTGCCCTCGAAGCCTTCGGTCAGCAGCGTGTCGGCCTGATCCTTCGCCAGTCGGTCCCAGGTCAGCGTCACGTAGCCATCCTGTTGCACGGCACGGAGATTGACGGGCTTGGCGGGGATGTCCTGCGCGCAGGCCGCCGATGAGAACAATGCCGCCACGGCAAGCGAGGCGACAGAACGAAGCCACCTTGGCGTGGCCTTGTGGGTAGAATAATTAGCGTCCATAATCAATTTTTTTTGATATGTTTTATGGGTGCAAAGGTAGTGACAAAAAGGAGGGACGCCAACCTTTCTCCGATGGAACCGTCACTTTTTCACGAAAAAGCAATAGAAAATGCGCTTTTTAGCATGATTTTTCTATGGATATTCGCTCCCTCGAAATCTTTTGATAGATGGAAGGCTTCATGCCCGTGAGCCGCGTGAAGATGTTGATGAAGTTGGCTTGCGACTTGTAGCCGACGCTCTCGGAGATCGCCTTGATGGTATAGTGGCCATAGCGATCGTTGTCGGCGAGCCGCTGCATGGCCTCCTTGATGCGGTAGTCGTTGAGGAAGGAGCGGAAGTTCTTGCCATAGCCTTCGTTGATGGCTTCCGAGACGTAGCGGGGATTGGATCCCACGAGCTGGGCAAGGCGGTCGATGGAGAAGTCGGTACTGCAAAACTCCTCCACCTTTCCCATCACGCGTCCGATGTCGGCGAGCAGGGCGGCGCGTTGCTCGGTCGTGAGGATCAGCGATCGGGGAGCTGCCTCCTGAGTTTTTTCCTCCTGGTCGTCTCTTTGCACGTCCCCTTGCCCGTCTCCCTGATCGTCCCTCTGCTTGTCTTCTTGGTTGCTCTCCAGGTTGCCTCCCTGATGGGCCTCCAGGTTGTCCCCCTTGTTGGCAGCCTGTGGCGCCTCCTTGGCCTGGATGGGGGAGGCGAGGAAGAGCTGGCTGCGGTCGTAGAGGCGGTTGTAGGCGTGGTGGAGTTGCCGCTTCTGTGCCGAGACGATGATGAAGAGCACGATGATCAAGGCCAGGGCGATGGCGAGTGCGAGGAGCCAGCGGGCCTGGGTGCGTATCTGCTGGCTGTCGAAGATCTGCTGCTGCGTGAGCAGATTGATGGTACTGGCGTTTTTGTTGGCGTCGTAGATATACTGTGTGTTCTTCATGGCGTTGAGCTCGTCGCTGTAGTGGAGCTTCTCCATCAGGTTGGCATACTCCATGCGGCAGGTCGAGGCCCGCGTGGCGTCGCCCTGCGCGTCGTAGGCTTGTGCGAGGAGATGCATCGTCTCGGCCAGAAACTCGTCGTGATTGGTGCGGCGGGCCCACTCCTCGTTTTTCTTGAGCAGCAGGATGGCGGAGTCGAGGCGATGGGTGTCCATATAGAGCTGGGCGAGACAGGAGTTGGTGTTGTCCACAAATGAGGAGTCCATTCCCGCGCGGATGGCATACTGCCGCGCCTGGATGTAGTAGCTGGCTGCTGCCGCGGGCTGGTCCTGGCTCTTGGCCACGAGGCCGCGCCCCATCAGGATGTTGTAGCGGTAGCCACTGTTGTGCTCCACATTGGCCTCCATCTGCTGGAGAAACACCATGCCGCTGTCGGCCTGGCCGACGAAGCACGAGGCCCCGACCAGGTTGTTGAGCACGGCGTTCTGCAGCGTCTTTTGACCCGTCTTGCGACTGCTGCTTAGTGCCTTGCGGTAGAAGTAGAGGCCCATCTGGTAGTCGCCCTGCGTGCTGTAGAGGTTGCCCATGCCGTTGTAGAAGCGGGCGGTCAGTTCGCTATAGCCCTGGTGCTCGGCGATGCGGAGGCCGTCGAGATAGCTCTTCATCGAGGCCGTATAGAGCCGCTGGTCGTAGAACTTGTCGCCGGCCTGCAGCAAGCGTGTGGCAGTGGTTTGGTCGCCGCCATTGCCCTTGGCGCCTTGGGCAAACCCCAGAGTGGTGCCCCAAAGGATAAGCGTGTATATGATGTAGATGATCTTCTTGGTCATGGTCCTTCCGCATTATGGACGCAAAATTAATAATTTTTCGCTGCTTATCCGCTGATTGAGTGTTAAAAGTCATTGTTTTGCGAAAAGAATGATACTTTTTGACCTTTTTGCAAGCGAGGGACGGAATTTTCTCGCAAGAGAGTGACAAGACTTCTCGCAAAGGATATGGAAGGACTTTTGAGAAAGGATAGGGCAGGACTTTGGCGCGGCGGGCCTCCCTCGACTCAGGGCAAAAGAAAACCGCCAGCAGAGAGACGGTCGGTCTCCTGCTGGCGGAAGGGGTACATTTGTGCTTCCTGAAGCAGTAACGCTTTCTGCTTCCCGAAGCAGTATGTGTTTTACTTTCTCATGACCTTGCGCGTGTGGACGCTGCCGTCGGCCTGGATGTCGCGGATGATGTAGAGACCGCGGCCCATCTGGTCGGCCTCGATGCGCTTGCCGTCGATGGTGTAAACCTCGGAGCGCACGGTCTGGCTCTCCTTCGTCTGGGGCAGATCCTCGATGCCGTTGATGGCGTCGTTGAACTTAACACCCTCGACATTCTCGACGGCGCAGCCCTCTACGTTCTTGGAATAGTAGTTGACGAAGGCGACGATATTGAGGTTGTCTCTGTTCCACATGCGCCATGCCTCCTCGAAGTTGCCGGCCTGCACCTTGTCGTTCTTGGTGAAATAGACCGTGTTCAGACCCAGGGAGACCTCGTAGCTAAACTTGTTGCCGTCCCACTCGATGGGCTCGCCCCAGATGGAGTTGATGGCACGGGTCACGTGCTGGTGGGTGAACGATCCCTCGGCACCCATCTGGCCGTGGGCAGCGATGTTGTCCTCGGTCAGCATGACCGTGATGCGCGAACCATCCTTGGCGCTGCTGTTGCGCATACCCTCCACGCGGACCACGATGGTGGTGTCGTTGTCGCCGTAGCGTGCGGAGAGATTGGTGATGATGATATTGGCGGGATCGCTCTGGATCTGCTGGATGAGGCTCTCGATCTCCATGGCGGAACCGGGCATGTAGGTGCAGCACTTGTTGCCAGCCGTGGACATGGCGTCGAACCAGGCGTTGCGGCCGAACATCATGGCCGGAGCGTAGGTGCCGCGGTCGTTGTAGAGGGAAGCGTAGTCGTAGAGGTCGGTCTTGATATACTCGCCATTGACCACGCTGCGCTTCGTGGTGAGCCAGTCGGTGTAGTACATCACGTGGTGGGCGGCGGCAAAGACCTCGCCTTCATAATCGGGATTCTCCAGGGCGGTGTGGAGGTAGCCAGCCACGCGCGGGCAGTTGGGGCACGACTCGGTGGTAAACTCCTCCAGCAGCACCTTGCGCTTGAAGCCCATGGCGATGTCGAGCGCGTTGTTGGTCGGGTCGATATCGGTCTCGTCACCGAGGTCGGTGATGTTGACGTTGACGGCCGACTCGCCATCGACGCTTCCCAGGGTCGGGTTGATGGTCCACTTCAGGTCGAGATACTGGCCCGAGGTGATGGTCTTGTCGAAGGTCGTGGCAAACTTCTGGCCAGCCACGGTGGTGGTGATGGTGAACTTGTTTACGGGGCGTGTGGCCTTGTTGAACACCGTACCGCTCATGGTCACGGAGCCCGTCGTGGCGTTGAGCATGGCCTTGGCGCCCGTGAGGGCCAGGTCATACTTCGGCAGGTTATTGCCCACGATGACGGCCTCCACGCTGATGGCACCCTGTCCGTGGCGGTCGCCCCAGAAGGCATCAGAGGTGCTCTTGTAGTGGAAGGAACCCGTCTGACCCGGCTTCACGACGGAGAGGGCAGGAGTGCTGCCGCGCTGCTTCATGTCGAAGCCGATGTAGAGGCGCTCGCCCGTGATGGCGTAGGGCGCGTTGAGCTCCACGACGTTCCAGCCCTTCTTGATGCGCGTGTCCGTCTTCATGGTGATGTAGCCCTCGGCCAGGTTCTCACCCTTCAGCGTCTTTCTCACCCAGACGCGCAGCGTGTCGATGTTGGAGCGGGAGCACAGAGCCACCCGGACTTGCGCCACGCTGTTGCCCTGGTAGGCTTCCATGGTTTCGCCAGGAAGCTGGATCGCAGCCGATACCCAAGTGTTGCCTTTCTGGGTGGCCATACCTTCACTGGCCACTGCGCCCTTGCAATAGCCCAACGCCAGCGTGTCCGACTGAGCCAGTAGCGGAGCTACCGTCAGAAGGGCGAGGAGAGTTAGTAAAATCTTCTTCATAAGAATCGTTTTTTATTGTTAATAGAATATGTTGTTGTCGTGACTGGAAAACCATTGATGACGGCGCAAATTTAGGAGATAATTTTGATATGACAAAATAATAGTTCGTAATTTTTGCTTTCTTTTCCTCAAATAGCGGTTAGTTTTGACGGATTTTGTTACCCTTCTCAAAGTTTGATTCTTCTAAAAGTTACCATTTGACACCCGAGGTTGTTCTAAATTTCGGTAGTAGGCTCTATCTTGCCCGCATTTAACGAGATTTAACTTAGTTTCCGAGCATACTCGGTGGAAATTTGGCTATTTTTGCACTGAATCCAACTCAAAACGGTCTAACCGACCTCTTGAAAGGCGAGAAATCAACTAACAGTTTTATAAATATCAGCTTATGAAAAAACGAACCCTTCTCTTGGCAGTTCCGCTATGGATGCTGCTGTTCGTGCCCATACTTCCGATGTGGGCACAGGATTCCAAGGCGCAGCGCGTCTTGCGACCTGGCGTTGGCGACCCGGCCGGTACGCCCGCCAAGCGCGGCCCCATCGTGGGAGCCAAGCCGTGGCACCGCGAAGGAGGCAAACTGCGCAAGACACCGCGCTCGCTCGTGATGCCCAACCCCAACCAGCGCGTACGCCTCGCCAGTGCAGACGGCGTGGAGTTCTGGGGCAACGTCATTTATGCCAAGTCGTGGGACACCCTGCCCAGCGACGCCACTCCCTTCTATGTGGGACAGTTCCGCGGCACCAACCCCATCACGATCCAGAACCTCTGCAGCGGCGCTGCCCTCGACGCCAACGGTGGTGGTGTGTTCAAGGATGGCATGTTCCGCTTCGTGAGCTATTTCAGCTTCCTCGGCGAGATCATGGGTCAGTACTATGAGTACGACATGGACACCTGGGAGATGACGCGTACCGAGGATGTCAGCAACCGCCCGGACCTCTATTGCTTCGACACCGATGTCGATCCTATTACTAATAAGGTGTATGGTATCGCCTACAACAGCGATTTCTCGGGCTATGCGCTCAACGTCATCGACTATGCGAGCCTGACGACGCAGACCATCGGCAACCTGGATGTCTATTTCCTCGGCTTTGCCATCAACTCCAAGGGTAGCATGTACGGTATCAGCAGCACGGGTAAGCTCTGCAAGATCAGCCGTACCACGGGTGCCGTGACCGAGATCGGTCCTACGGGTCTCTACCCGCTCTACCTGCAGAGTGCCGCGTTCGACCGCAATACGGACAAGCTCTATTGGGCTGCTTCGTTTGAGAACTCGCCCTCGGGTCTCTACGAGGTGGACACCCTGACGGCAAAGGCTACGAAGGTGGCAGACTTCCCCGACGGCGAGGAGGTCGTCTGTCTCACCGTGGCGGAGGCCCTGACCGACGTGAATGCGCCGGCCAAGATCAACGACCTCTCTGTCTCCTTCTCCAAGGGCAGCACCAGTGGTGTGGCTACGTTCACCGCTCCGACCACGACGTTTGGTGGCGAAGCGCTGACGGGCACGCTGACCGCTTCCGTGCGTATCGAGAATGGAGAGCCCGTGACCAAGTCGTGCCAGCCGGGCGAGAAGGTGAGCATCGACATCACGGCCCCCAAGGGCGACAACGTCATCTTTGCTGCCACCAGCAATGCCGCAGGACGTAGCCCGCTGGCCAAGACCACCGCATGGGTGGGACCGGACAACCCCAAGGCTGTCTCCTCTCTGAAACTGAAGATCGACCCTGAGACGATGAAGTCCACGCTGACTTGGCGTGCGCCGACGCAGGGTACACACGGCGGCTATGTCAATGGTCCGCAGGTCACTTACGACATCGTCCGCTACCCAGGTCGCGTGACGGTGGCTAAGAACTACACCAAGGTGAAGTTTGAGGAAACCCTCGAGAAGGGCAAGCTCACTTCCTTCTTCTATGTCGTGACCCCGGTCTATGAGGGTCTCTATGGCACACAGGCCACCTCCAACAAGATTCTCATCGGCGACGCCTGCGAGGTGCCCTATGAGGAGTACTTCAATACGGAGGAGGACTTCAACCTCTTCACCGTCGTCGATGCCAACAACGATGGCAGCTCATGGGAGTATAACGCTACCAATGGCGTAGCCTACTGTACGTTCAGCTCGATGCAGGCCAACGACGACTGGCTTATCACGCCGGAGATCCACCTCACCCCGGGCCGCAAGTACAACTTCTCCTTCAGCGCCCGCCGCGGTATGACCAGCTATCTCCAGCAGATTGGTGCTTCCTTCGGCCAGGGCCTCGATCCCTCTACCTATACCGAGATCGTTCCGAGAACGAACCTTCCCGAGAACGAGTGGGTCAACCTCAAGACGACCGTAACGGTCAAGGCCGACGGTGTCTATCACTTCGGTCTCCACGACCAGAGTCCTGTGGACGGCTACCGCACCTACGTGGACAGCATCCTCGTCACCGAGGGCCCGCTGCTCAGCTCTCCTGATACCGTGACCGACCTGACCATCGTTCCGGGCGACTACGGAGTGGGCGAGGCTACCCTCACCTTCCGTGCCCCGACCAAGGCCATCAACGGACAGACGCTGTCTTCTATCTCCAAGATCGAGGTTCGCCGCCGTGCGGAGACTGAGGACCTCATCCACACGTTCACCAACGTCACGCCGGGTCAGCAGCTGACCTTCACCGACAATGGCGCCCTGGATGGATTCAATACCTATATTATCACCGCCTATTCGGGCGACGAGGCCGGCGAGCCTGCCGAGCACCGCGCCTATATCGGATTCGATATTCCCGGTATGCCGACGGATGTCCGCGCCACGTCCGGCCTCGATGCCATCACGGTCGACTGGAAGGCTCCGAGCACCCTGGGTGTCAACGGTGGCTATGTGGAGCCCGATGAGCTCACGTACAATATCTATACGCTCGACCTGGAGGCCCTCGACTTCGTGATCCTCAAGGAGGGTGTGAAGGGTCTCTCTTATCAGCCGCAGGTTCCTATGTACGGCGTGCAGGATCTCCACTACTTCGCCGTGAGCGGTGTCTCCGACGTAGGCGAGGGCGAGTATGAGGCGTCCAACCTGGTTATCTCGGGTGCTCCCTACACGCTGCCGTTCAGAGAGTCCTTCCGCAAGGGCAACCTCGACAACAGCCTCTGGTGGGTGGATACCGACGACTGCTTCTGGCCGAAGAGCTACAACTCTGCCGACGATATCATCGGTTCTGCCGACTGGACGCCGAAGGAAAAGGGAACAGTGGCTTCCTTCAACTCGGGCAAGATCTCTCTCAAGGGTGCTGCCAATCCTGTGCTGCGCTTCTGGCACAATGGCGTACCGGGCCTGGACTACCACCTGCGCCTGGAGATCATGACGCCGGACAACAAGACCGTCGAACTCAAGGACATCGACTATAGCAAGCTCACGGGCGACCGTCAGTGGATCGAGGAGGTTGTGGACCTTGGCGACTATGCCGCCTACGACTTCATCGTACTGAAGTTCCTCGGTGAGTGCAACGACAAGGAGCTCCAGCGCCTCAGCTTCGACGCCGTGGAGATCTACGACGTGCTTGGCCACAACCTCTGTGCCGTCAGCACGAAGCCTACGCTCACGGGTACGGTCGGCAACGTAATGGAGGCTGGCGTCACCGTCCGCAACATCGGCGAGAACGTGGAGGACAACTTCACGATCGACCTTTACCTCAACGGTCGCAAGGTGGCCAGCCAGAAGGGTGGTCCGCTGGATCCGTTCCGCTCAGAGACCTACTACCTCAACTTCACTCCGAAGGTGGAGGATGCAGGCCAGTGTGAGGTCTATGCTACCGTACAGCCCGCCAGCGAGGATGATGATCCCAGCGACAACACAACGGCGAAAGTCAACATCAACGTCAAGGAACCGGAGCTGCCCACCGTCACCGACCTGTCGGCTAAGCGCGAGGGCAACAACATCAACCTGGCCTGGACGAAGCCGACGAATACTTCCCGCACCGTCGTGGAGGACTTCGAGAGCTACCTGGCTTGGAGCAATGGCGAGAAGATCGGCGACTGGAAGACAGTCGATGGGGACAAGCTGCCGACGATCGGTATCAGTGGCTTCCTCTTCCCGCATTGCGGAGATCCGATGGCCTACATCATCTTCGATCCCGTCGAGATGGGTCTCAGTTCTCTCCCGCGCTTCGTAGCTCACTCGGGCACGCAGTATATCTCTTCTTGGGGTACCTACAATGAGTCTGCCGACGATGGTGGCAAGAGCGACGACTGGCTGATCTCTCCGGAGCTCGACGGTCGTGCACAGAAGATCGACTTCTGGGCCAAGGCTGCTTCCCTGACCTACGCACCGGAGGCCTTCGAGATCCTCTACTCCACCACTGGCGACAACGTCGAGGACTTCAAGCTCATCAGCACCCACGAGGCTGAGGGTGACGCTTGGTACAACTACGAGGCCAACCTGCCCGAGGGCACGAAGTACTTCGCTATCCGTTGCGTCAGCGAGAACAAGTTGGCTCTCTTCGTCGACGACATCACCTATCACGAGGGTCAGTTGACCATCCTCAACTACAATGTCTATCGCAACGGCGAGAAGATCGGCACGGCCAACGCCAACGCCACTTCTTTCAGCGACGCAGGCAACGATGGCGACATCTACACCATCACCATCGTCTATGACGAGGGCGAGTCAACCTTCAGCAACGAGGCCGGCATCACGCTCGGCGTAGAGGAGCTGACCCAGGGCCGACTCAATGTGATGACAGGTCGCGGCACCGTGACCGTCAGCAACGCCAATGGCAGCGACGTCACCATTCTCACTACCGACGGACGTCAGGTGGCCAAGGCCGACAACGTCGATAAGAAGACCTTCCATGTGCAGCGCGGCACCTATCTCGTGCGCGTCGCCGAGCATGTCTTCCACGTGGTAGTCAAGTAATCGGATTCATAGCAAGAGGACAAGCAGACCAACCAACGCTCCCAGAGCGGGTCTGCTTGTCCCTTTAACCAATCATTAAAACAATAATAACTATGTACAGAATCAGACATCTGCTGCTCCTGCTCACCGTGCTCTTTGCCGGATACAACGTACAGGCGCAGACACAAAGTCCGTACAAGTACGACTTCAACTCGCCGATCGACACCTCCGACCCGGAGTTTGCGCCCTTGGGCTGGGGCCATATCGTCGATGCGATGGTGGTTCGCTCCAACACCTACTACGTCCAGTACGCCTATCAGGCTACGGGCGGCGTGGACGATTCGGGCTGCCTGCACATCGGTTCGCAGACGGTGACGGACAGTCTCACCCAGACCCAGACGCTCAACGACATCTTGGTGCTTCCTCCTGTCGGAGGTACGGTCACCGTCGATGTGAAGGCGTTGAACTATGGTAGCGATATCAAGTTCTATTATGTCAACTTCGAGGACGGTAAGTTCACGACCGATGGTCTCATCGACATGCCGGTTCCCGAGCTCTCCGAGGACAACTTCTGCACCATCACCGTGCCGGAGATGGCCGAGGGCACTTACATCGGTATCCGTGGCAACAGCGTCCTGATCGACAATGTGACGGCCACGACGGCTGAGGTGACTCCGCTGCCTCGCATGAAGGTGCTCAAGGTGAGCGATGCCAATCCCGAGTATGTGGATGCGGCAAGCGATGGCAACTTCACGCTCAACTACTCCGTCCAGCTCCGCAACAACGGACAGCGCGACCTCAAGGTGGGCGATGAGAACTACTCGCTCTCCCTGGTCAACACCACGCTCAACAACCGTGTGGTGGGCACGACGGCCATGACGGAGGATCTCGCCCTCGGCGCTGAGACCACCGCCACGCTGACTGTCACCCTGCCTTACGCTTCTTATCCCAAGAACTACTCTTACGCCGTCCGCGACAACCTCACGGGCGAGCTCACGCCTTGTGGCGAGCGCCAGGCCTATCCCTACGAGCCCGTGGCAACGATGCTCGACCGTAGTGGCAAGCCCGTAGGCGACGCCATCGACCTGGGCATTGTCCAGGGCGAGGTCACCTACTCCTATCTCCTGCGCAACGACGGTGCTACGCCGCTCGATATCACCAATGTCTCGATGACGGGTGGATTCTCCACCGCCTTCAAGGCCCAGCAGGTCGCTCCCCATGCCGCGCTGACCTTCCCCATCACCTTCGGACAGGTGGGTACGGAGAACCAGGGCACGCTGACGCTGGAGACCAACAGTGGCACCGTGGAGATCGCGCTCTCGGCTACCTCTGTGGCAGCAAACGAGATGTATGCCAACTTCGAGAATGGTAAGATGCCGGCTGGCTACATCGTCGGCGATAGCTGGTTCATCAGCGATTTCCCCCTGCAGGCCAACCTCCCCAACAACATCTATTGCGCCCAGGCGCAGTATGACGTAGAGCCTACGCGTCTGATCACGCCGATGCTGAAGGTGAAGAGTGGCGACGTGCTCCATTTCGATGCTGCCCGCCGTGACGACGCTACCTTCCTCCGCGTTTACTATTCTACCGACAGAAAGAACTGGACGCTTGCCCACACCATCGAGGGTACGGGTACCGACAACAACACGTTCAGTCCCTTCAACCTCATCTCCGACTCTCGCTACAGTGGCGAGTTCCGTTCCTACACGGTCGAGAACCTGCCCGCAGGCAATCTCTACCTCGCCTTTGAGTCGGCTGGTGCGCGCCTCGACAACATCTACGGCATGGGTTATGCGAAGATTTCCCACGACGTGATGTTCCAGCTTCTCAACCTCCCCACCGTGGCTACCGTCAATAGCGAGAGCCAGGCCAGCGTGAGAATCGTCAACAACCACCCGGCCGATATGGCCAAGGGTGCCTACGCCGTCAGCCTCTACCGCGACGGCAAGAAGGTGGCTACGGCTGCCGAGGCTGAGTTCCTCGCTGGCGAGAGCCGCCTGTTCGACCTGACGTTCACGCCGCACGAGGGTGGCACGGCCAGCTACTATGCAGCCTTCGAGGTGGGTGGTCAGATTCTGTTCACCTCCGACACCGTGGCAGTGCAGGTACTTGCCGAGACGAGCAACAGCCTCGTCCAGGTCGGCAACCCCACCTTCCCCGTCACCAACAACAGCACCCCCGTTGCTCCTTATTATAAGCACAGCGAGAGCGACGCCATCTACAAGGCCGCTCAGTTGGGCCTGGAGCCTGGCACCCGCATCAAGGGTATCATCATCCGTGGATGGAACGAAAGCAAGGAACTTCCCACCAACCTGAAGGTGTGGATGTGCAACACCGACGATGCCGTGTTTACCTCGCCCTTCGCTGTCCACAATACCGACACGATGCAGCAGGTCTTCGACGACGTCTGCACCTTCCCGATCGCTGGCAGCAAGACCGAGACCGCGGAGATGATGAACATCACGTTCAAGAACTCCTTCGTCTATGACGGCCGCAACCTCAGCATCTTCATGCACGCCGACGTGCCGTCAGGCTATTCCAACGTACGCTTCGAGACCGACAAGTCTTCCCTTCAGGGACAGTCTGTTCATCGCAAGTCTGATTCCGACCTCGCCGACAAGGACTTCACTCTCTCCGAGGATGGTGCTCCTGTCATCACCTTCGTCACGGAGAGTACGGCTTCCACGCCGCTCACGGGTGTGGTGACTGCTGAGGCCGACGGTACGCCTGTCGCTCATGCCAACGTCACGCTCACTGCCGACAACGTGCAGTACGCCGCTACCACGGCCGAGGATGGCAGCTATCAGCTCAACGTCTTCAAGACCGACCGCGCCTACACCTTCCGTGCCGAGGCCATCGGCTACGAGCCCTACAAGCAGGAGGTCAGCAGCTTCGCCGATGCTGTCAACGCTTCCCTGAAGGAGGGCCACGGAGTCTATATCGACAACGTCACGATGCCGGAGACCTTCACGGTCAACAACCGTTCCAACATCTTGGTCGATGTGATGAACATCGAGCCTACCGACCTGGAGGCTGGTGCCTGGACGGCCAGCCTGGTGGACGGCGAGGGCTATGAGAAAGTTTCCTATGCCACGCCCGCTCTGAAGGCAGGCGAGAAGGCGACGCTCAACTTCCGCTACACGCCGCACGCCGAGGGCGAGATGGTCCTCCGTGCCAAGATCGTTGCCCATGGCACGACCACTCAGTCCGCGCTCTTCCAGTATGTCGTTGCTCCGGAGTCAACGGGTGGCAGCGTGCAGGTGCTCGACTCGACCAACCTTGCCGACTATGCCGTGCCTGTCCGTCTCTACGACAAGAACTCTGAGAGCCAGACCATCTACACGGCCGACCAGCTCGGCATCCCCGCTGGTTCTACGATCCAGCGCATCGCCTTCCGCGGCTACCAGAGTGGCTTCACCACCAAGGAGTATGAGGCCAACCTGCGCGTCTATATCGAGAACACCGACGACGACTACGAGCTTGGTTTCGTCGCTGCCGACACGACCGCTATGACCCGCGTCTATAACGGTACGCTCGAGGTCAAGAAGGATGGTACGAAGAAGAATCCTGCCGAGGTGATCGTCGTTGAGATCCCCGAGGGCTTCCGCTATACGGGCAAGAACCTGCGTCTCGCCTTCCATGTTGAGGCCAGCGAGTACACGAAGATGGCCTTCGTCACCGACAAGAAGGTGAGAAACTCCTTCTACCGTGGCGATGACAACCTCGACAAGTTGGCCAATGCCTCTTGGGACCAGAACGAGTCGCCGGTGATGTATCTTGAGGTACAGAGCACGAACGAGCTCTCAGGCCATGTCACCAATGGCAAGGGTGTGGCCCTCGCCAATGTCTTCGTCCAGCTCCAGAGTGGCGACGTCGTCTATAACAGCATGACCAATGAGGAGGGCTACTACCAGATGAAGGTTGCTCAGCCGCTGCTGAAGTACAACGCCATCTTCAAGCTCGACACCTACAAGACCGATACCGTCGCCGTTGACTTCCTCAAAGGCGATGTCGTCCTCGACCACCAGATGGCTCGTCCGTTCCGTCTCACGGGTTGCGTGAAGGGCTTCAATGGTGCCACCACCGACGTTCTTGACGATGTGACCGTGAAGCTCGTCCAGGGCGACATGGTGCTCATGACCGAGACCAACGACAATGGCAATTACGCACTCGACGTCCGCGACGCTGAGGGTGAGTACCAGCTCATCTTCGTCAAGGAGAAGTATCAGAGCGACACGACCGCCGTCACCTTCGACCAGCAGTCGCTCGTCCGCGAGGCTACGCTCCTCCGTCTGAACACGCTCTCTGGCACGATCTACGCCAAGCGTGGCGAGGCCGATCCCGAGCCGCTGATGGGTGCCACCATCAATGTGCTGGGTCTTGCTGGCGCCACGGGCAACTTCCTGCTCGAAAGCGATGCCGACGGCCACTTCTCTGTCGATATTCCTGCTGGCAACGGCCTCTATGGCATCTATGTCACGATGGTGGGTCTCAACGCCGCCAACAAGACGGTGACGATGAGCGCCGACGATTTGCAGGCTCCCGACATCATCCTGCTCGATGCTGCCGCAGCCGGAGTTGATGGTGTCGAGATCAACGACGCTGCCCGCCAGGGCGATATCTATACGCTCAATGGTGAGCTGGTGGGTCGCAACCTCGACCTTAACACGCTGCCGAAGGGCCTCTACATCGTCAACGGCCGCAAGGTGGTTGTCAAGTAATCGACTTCATTTGTAGTCTGGGCGACTACTATGCGCGCCCATGACTTCCTTCTATTTCCCTTCCCCTTTCGAGGCATCAGTCCTCGGAAGGGGATTTTTTAGTATGCGCCACTTGAAATAATTCTCCATTTTCCTCGTTTATATTACGACGTAGTATGTCGATAGTCTATATTACGCGTAGTAGATCGATTGCCTATGTTATGACGTAGTAGGTCGATAGCCGAAGGTCCGCCCTTTTGCCGTGGTGGCAGGGTAGGGGATCGTTTGGCACGAAACGAACAAGAAAGAATGGAAAAAGAAATCAAAGGTTTTGTCCGCGACTTGGTGTCGCTGGAGAAGAAGCCCGTCCGCGGCCTGCTGGTCGTCGAGTGGGTGGTGATGGCCTACCTTGCCCTCACGCTTTTGCTGATATTGTTCTTATACACGAAGTTGCCCGAAGCCAATCTGCTGGTGATGGGCCGTGTGCGCGTGCTTGCCATGACGGCTGCCCTCTGGCTGGTCTATCGTCTGTGGCCCAGCCGTCTGACGCGCCTCTTCCGCATAGCGGGCCAGATGAGCCTGCTCGGCGTGTGGTATCCCGACATCTATGAGATCAACCGCGTGCTTCCCAACCTCGACCACGTCTTCGCCACGCTGGAGCAGACGCTGTTCGGTTGCCAGCCCGCCTTGCTCTTCCACGAGTGGCTACCCTCACCATGGTTCAGCGAGGCTTTCGATATGGGCTATTTCAGCTACTACCCCATGATCGCCCTCACCGTGTTCTACTACTTCTTCTGCCGTCCCCGGGAGTTTGAGCGCGCGTCATCGGTGGTGATGATCTCCTTCTTCCTTTTCTACCTGATCTTCATCTTCGTGCCCGTCGTGGGCCCCACGTTCTACTATCATGCCATTGGCATGGAGAACGTTGTGGCGGGCGTCTTCCCCAGTCTCCACGACTATTTCAACACCCACACCGCCTGCCTCCCGTCCCCTGGCGACCCTGCGGGCCTCTTCTACCAGCTCGTCGAGGAGGCCAAGGAGGCTGGCGAGCGTCCCGTGGCCGCCTTCCCCAGTTCCCATGTGGGCATCAGCACGGTCTGCATGCTCCTTGTCTGGCACGCCCGCAACTACAAGCTGCTCCTTGTCCTCGCCCCGTTCTATATCCTCCTTTGCTGTGCCACGGTCTATATCCAAGCCCACTACCTCGTCGATGCCCTCGTCGGACTGCCTACGGGTGCGCTCTTCTTCGCCCTCTCGATGTATTTCACCCGCAGGATGGGCAAAGCCCAGTAGATCTTATGCCATAGATATAAAAGACGAACCAACGAATGGAAATGATAGATAACAACATGAAGTCCACGAAGACCAGCGAGACGCATCCCAGGGTGTCCATCATCACCGTCACCTACAATGCCGAGCCCCTCTTGGAGCGCACCCTGCAGAGTGTGCTTGCCCAGCGCTATGCCGACAAGGAGATTGTGGTGGTCGATGGCCAATCCTCCGACGGCACAGTGGCAGTCATCAAGCGCCATGCCGCCGCTATCCAGTCGTGGATCAGCGAACCCGACAAGGGCATCTATGACGCGATGAACAAAGGCGTGCGGATGGCCACGGGCGACTGGATTCTCTTCATGAATGCAGGCGATACTTTCGCCAGCGACGACGTCCTTCAGTGTCTCTTCGACGCTGTGGATCCAGCGCAGGCCGACGTGATCTATGGCGACGTGGTGAAGGGTGGGCAGGTGAAGGCTGCCCCCCGCGAGTACCGACTCTACCATCGGATGTTGTTCTGCCATCAAAGCGTGTTGACCCGTCGCTCCTGCCTGCTCGACACTCCCTTTGATATCCGCCATCGCCTCTCTGCCGATTTCAAGTTCTTCCTCCTTCAGTATCAGCAGGGTGCCCGCTTCCAGTATGTCCCTCTCCCCGTGGCCGTGTTTGATACGGGCGGCGTCTCCAACCGTTCCCGTTCCAAAGGCTTGCTCGACAATATCCGGGTGGTCTGCGAGGTGATTCCCTTCCCCCAACGCCTCCTGTTTGTGGCGCGCCTGGCCGTGCCCTATCTGATGTGTCGCCTGCGGGGCAAGTGACCTTTCCCCCTTCGTTCCCTCCACTCCTCCTCCAGCCCCCCGCAGAAAGTATTTGGCCCAATTATTTGTGTCGTTCGGCGATAATTCGTACTTTTGCAGATGATATTGCCGTATATGATTTCAGTAGTCATCAACACTTATAACGCCGAGCGCCACTTGGCCGAGTGTCTCGAAGCAGTCAAGGACTTCGACGAGATCGTGGTCTGCGACATGGAATCGACCGACCGTACCGTAGAGATTGCCCAGCGCTATGGCTGCAAGATCGTGACCTATCCCAAGGGCGACTGCGTGAGTGCAGAACCAGCCCGCACCTTTGCCATCCAGAGTGCGTCGAGCGAATGGGTGCTGGTGGTCGATTCCGACGAGATTATCACTCCCGAATTGCGGAAGTATCTCTACGAGCGCACCCAGGCCGATGATGGCGTGAAGGGACTTTACATCGCCCGTCTCAACAAGATCTTCGGTGTCTATAACCGGGGATGGTCCAACGACTATCAGTTGCGCTTCTTCATCCGCGAGGGCACCGAGTGGCCTCCCTATGTCCATACCTTTCCCAAGGTCAACGGCGGGTGGAGAAGGCCCCGCGACAATACAAGATGCTGCACCTGGCCGATGAGACCACCGTCCAGTTGATAGCGAAGATGAACCAATATACCGACAGCGAAGTGGACAAGAAGGCCGACCGAGGCTTTGGCATTGTGGCGTTGTTCACCCGCCCGTTGTTCCGCTTCATCGCCAGTTTCTTCTTCCGTGGCGGTTTCAGAAACGGCAAGCGTGGCCTCCTTGGGGCCATTCAGGAAGTGATCTACCAATTGGTTTTGGTGTCCAAGATAATAGAGAAAAAGCTTAGGGAACAAGCGTGATCGAGTCGTGCGCCACGAGCCCAACTCCTGTGGCCGTCGGCGTGGTGCTTTGACCTGCCCACCATGACGGGTACAGCATTCATGCTTTTCTCTCATTATATATATAAGACAAAACTATGGAGCATATTTGGGGACAAATAGGGTTGGCATGCTTGCTCTGGCTGGGCAACTACGCCCTCTATCGTGCCTGCAACCACGGCATTTCGCCCAGTGCCAAACTACAACAACTGTTGAGATACCTGCCCGCTTCCCTCGTGGCCGTGCTTCCGCTGGCCGTGACGGAGACCTGCGTCCTGCAGTCGGCGGTGCTGAAACTCTGGATCGTCGCCGAGCTCTGGGCCACGGCTTTCCCCTTGACCTACCATCTGACCTACCGCAAGATCTCCCCCGACTACGACAACCAGATCGACCCCGCCTTTGCCATCTATCTCTTTGGCATCCTGGCTGGTCTCTCCGTCCTTCTTCCCTCCCTCTGCGTGGCTCCGCTGCTGGTGCTGGCCCTCGTCGCCCCGCTGTTTCTGATAGGCTATTACCTCCTCTACCATCACGTCATCGACATGAATGGCATGTTGCTGATCCGTCAGACCAATTACAACGAGATCATCGAGTTTTTCCGCTCCAGCCCTTTGTGGAAGACCCTTGCCGGCCTCGTCTTGTTGTCGTGCCTCGTCCTGGCCTTTGTCTTGATCGGCCAACCGTTGGCCGTCGGTGCTGCCTCGCTATGGAGCAGCGCCCTCATCGTCGTCCTGCTGGGCGCGGTGGCCCATTATCTTTTCAAGCCCCGCCACAGCCTCTTCTCCCGCACCGGACTGGCCAAGCTCTACCTCGACGTGAGCGAATACGCGCGCAGCAACAGTCGCTACGTTCAGAATCAGCAGCAGCGCATGGAGCACCTGGAGGCCCGGGCCCTCCATCCTTTGTCCGCCCCCCACACCTTCCTGCTGGTCATCGGCGAGTCGGCCACGCGCGAGTATATGAGCGCCTTTGTGCCGATGGCGGAGGACACAACTCCCTGGATGCGCGCCCTCAGCGAGGACAGCGCCCACTGCGTCCTCTTCCCCCACGCCTACAGTTGCGATATCCAGACCGTGCCCTCGCTGGAGAAAGCCCTCACCGCCTTCAACCAGTATGATGGCGGCCAGTTCTACACCTCCACCTCCATCGTCGATATCGCCAAGCGCCTGGGCTACAAGGTCCACTGGTACAGCAACCAGGGCCATCTCGGTGCTGCCGACACCCCCGTCACCTTGGTCGCCGAGACCTCCGACGTGGCCAAGTGGACCAACCAGCAGTTGGGCAAGAAATATTATGACGAGGCGCTGCTGGACTTCCTCGACGAGGTCGATCCCACCCGCAACAACCTCGTGGTGCTCCACCTCAAGGGAAGCCACTTCAACTATGAGAACCGCTTCCCCGAGGCCTGCCGCCAGTGGGGCGATGCCGACAACCACGACCTGGTCCTCAACTACAAGAACTCCCTCCACTACACCGACAGCGTCCTTCGGCAGGCTTTCGACACGCTGCGGGCGAAGTGCCACCTCCAGGGCATGATCTATTGCAGCGACCATGGCGTCGTGCCCAACCGCCAGCGGTTGCCCAACTTCTGGGGCTTCGGCTACACCTACATCCCCCTGATGGTGTGGATGAGCGAGGAGTATGTGGCGCGCCGTCCCGAGCGGGCCAAGGCTCTCCGTGCCAACAAGGACAAATACTGGACCAACGACCTGCTCTACGACCTGGTGTGCGGCGTGCTCGACGTGGCCAGTCCCGACTATAAGGAGGAAAACTCCCTGGCCTCGCCCACCTATCGCTTCGAGCGCGACGACCTCACGATCATGAAGGGGACGATCCGCATTGCCGACGACCAGGACGGCGCCCCCGAGGCCGCCTCCACCAACTAACCCATACCGACTTTTATGCAGAAGATACTTTACTATACGGTCTATGGCCTCCTCTATGGCCTCTCCTTGCTGCCGTTGCGCTTGCTCTATGTGCTGAGCGACGCCATCTATCTCTTGATATACCACGTCGTCCACTACCGCCGCCGCGTCGTGTGGAAAAACCTGCGCAGCTCCTTCCCCGATCGCACGGAGGCCGACCTGCGGCAGATAGAGAAAGACTTCTACCATTGGTTTTGCGACTATGCGGTGGAGACCATCAAGTTGTTCTCCATCAGCGAGAAGGAGATTCGCCGCCGCATGGTCTTCAAGGGCTCCGACCGTGTGGACGAATGTCTCCTTCGGGGCCAGTCCTGCGCCATCTACCTGGGCCATTACTGCAACTGGGAGTGGGTCACGTCCCTGCCCCTGTGGGTCTCGCAGAAGGGTCAGTGCGGCCAAATCTACCATCCGCTGGAGAATGCGGGCATGGACAAGATGTTTCTGACCATCCGCCAGCGCTTCGGCGCGGTGAGCATCCCCATGGCCGAGTCCATCCGGCGCATCATCGCCTATCGCCAGAAAGGCATCCCGACCGTCGTCGGCTACATCTCCGACCAGAAGCCCTTCTGGTTCAACATCCACCATTGGTGCGACTTCCTCCACCACGACACCCCCGTGCTCTCGGGCACGGAGCGCATCGCACGCAAACTGGACCAGGCCGTCTTCTACCTCGAGGTCAGCCGTCCGCGCCGTGGCTACTACGAGGCCGAGTTCAAGCTCATCACCCTCGACCCCAGCCAGTTTGAGGAAAACCAGCTGACCGACCGCTATTTCCTGATGCTGGAGCACACGATCTGCGAGCACCCGGCCTATTGGCTCTGGAGCCACGACCGCTGGAAGCGCACCCGCGAGCAGTTCAACGACCGCTACTATGTGAAAAACGGCAAGGTCTTCGAGTACGACGTGCCCCTGAGCAAGCGGAAGTGACAAAAGGCCTCGCAGACGCCGTCCCCCTCCGACTTGCCCAGGCTTCTGCGCCCCTTCGGCGCTTCATGGCTAAATGGCTGAAAAACATGCCTTCTGATGCGTTTCTTGAGCCCGAATTCCCCTTATTAAGATTATTTTGCGTTTTGTATTCAAAAAAGTTGCAAAAGATTTGGTGGTTTCAAAAAAACGTTGTTAATTTGCACCGTGATTAGGAATCACGGGCGATTGTACGCAATCTGCCAGCAATGCACTACTCGCGGGAGCGTAAGGTAATTGATGAAAGGTAACAGCAGAAATCCACTACAGGGATGGGCGGTTGTTCTCGGTCATTCATTTCCCCACGCCTCCGCGTTTTTTTGTGCAGCCGTATTTCCTTAATAAAATAGAATACGTTTAAACCAAATAACGACGATATGGAAGTAAAGAATGCATTCGCGGGGACTTTGGAGTCAGGTGACATCCTGGTTCAGATTACCCCCTCGGAGGAAGAGAGCCTTCAGATCGACCTCGACTCGACGGTAGAGTACCAGTTCGGCGGCCAGATTCGCAAGGTCATCAAAGAGACATTGGAGAATTTGGGCGTGAAGAAGGCCCATGTGAAGGCTACCGACAAGGGTGCCCTCGACTGCACCATTCGTGCGCGCGTCACCGCTGCTGCAGTCAGAGCCACGGGCAAGGATGTCTGGGAGGATTAGTCCTCGACCACGTATCCTTGGAATCTATACTAACGGAAGTCTAAACAGAACAAAGTAACCGACAGAAGAAGTATGCAGAGATTAAGAAGAACTATGATGTTCGTGCCGGGCAACAACCCCGGTATGATGCAGGACGCCTTCATCTACGGTCCCGACTCGATTATGCTCGACTTGGAGGACTCTGTGACGATGGCTGAGAAAGATACCGCACGTTTGCTCGTTTACAACGCGCTGAAGACCATCGACTACGGCACGACCGAGATGGTGGTGCGTGTCAACCCGCTCTCCACGCCGTATGGCAAGAAGGACATCGAGGCCGTCGTCAAGGCTGGCGTCGATGTGGTTCGTATGCCGAAGACGGAGACCGCCGATGAGGTGCGTGAGATGGAGGCCGAGATCGAGCGCGTGGAGAAGGAGATTGGCTGCCTTGGCCGCACGAAGATCATGGCTGCCATCGAGAGCGCGCTGGGCGTGGTCAATGCCTACGCCATCGCTACCGCCTCCAAGCGCATGATGGGCATCGCCCTTGGCGCCGAGGACTATTGCGCCAACCTCAAGACGCAGCGCACGCCGGAGGGCATCGAGTTGCTGCTCGCCCGTCAGACCATCGTCGTGGCTGCCCGTGCTGCTGGCATCGACGCCCTCGACACGGTCTATTCCAACCTCAACGACATGGAGACTTTCCGCAAGGAGGTGGAGCAGATCCACAAGATGGGCTTCGACGGCAAGTCTATCATCAACCCGCGCCAGATCGATATCGTCAACGAGGTGTTCACCCCGTCTCAGAAGGCCATCGACAAGGCCATGGCCGTCGTCGGCGCCATCAAGGAGGCCGAGAAGCGCGGTTCGGGTGTGATTGCATTGAACGGTAAGATGGTCGACCGCCCCGTCGTCCTTCGCGCACAGAGAACGATTGATTTGGCCGTTGCGGCAGGAGTTATAAAGAAGGAGGATTTGGCATGAGCAATTTAGAGGAAAGACAGGCTTTGATCGGCGAGATGGCCGAGCACCTGAAGAAGAATATTTATCACAGCGAGGAGCGTAAGATCACCACGCCCCGCAAGGAGTATCAGGCTGAGAGCCAGAAGGTGGTTTCTCTGGAGGAGGCTATCCGCCGTTCCGGCCTGAAGGACGGCATGACGGTATCCTTCCACCACCACTTCCGTGGTGGCGACAAGGTGCTCAACATGGTGATGGACAAGATCGCCGAGATGGGCATCAAGGACCTCCACGTGGCTGCTTCCAGCCTGAACGACGTCCACAAGCCCCTCATCGAGCACATCAAGAATGGCGTCGTGACCCGCATCTCCACCTCCGGTATGCGTGGCGAGCTGGCCAAGGCCATCAGCCACGGCATCCTCAAGGAGCCGGTGGTGTTCCGTTCCCATGGTGGCCGTGGCTCTGCCATCGCCAATGGCGACATCCATATCGACGTGGCCTTCCTCGGCGCTTCTTCCTGCGACCCGATGGGCAACTCCTGCGGTTTCTCCCGTTCCGAGAATGCCAAGAGCATCTGCGGCTCCCTGGGCTACGCCCTTCCCGACGCCCGCTATGCCGACAACGTGGTGATTCTTACCGACGACCTCGTGAGCTATCCCAACACGCCGACCTCCATCTCTGAGCACGATGTGGACTGGGTGGTCGTCGTCGATTCCGTCGGCGATTCTTCCAAGATCGCCTCGGGTGCCATCCGCGATACGAAGAACCCGCGCGACATCCTGCTCGCCAAGGAGGCTTGCAAGGTGATCGTCAATAGTGGCTACTTCAAGGAGGGCTTCTCCATCCAGACTGGTTCTGGTGGTGCCTCGCTGGCCGTCGTCAAGTATCTGCGCCAGACGATGATCGACCAGAACGTGAAGGCTTCCTTCGCCCTCGGTGGCATCACCGCCCACATGGTGAAGCTCCACGAGGAGGGACTCATCGACCACCTCATCGACGTGCAGTCGTTCGACAAGGTTGCTGCCGAGTCCATCAAGGTCGATCCGAAGCACAAGGAGGTCTCTGCCAACGAGTATGCCTCTGCCGACGAGCCCGGTGCCGCCACGAAGTTCCTCGACATCGTGATCCTCTCCGCCCTGGAGGTGGACGTCAACTTCAACGTCAACGTGCTCGTGGGTAGCGACGGTATCATCCGTGGCGCCATCGGTGGCCACCCCGACACCGCTGCCGATTCTGCCCTGAGCATCGTCGTCTGCCCGTTGCTTCGCGGCCGCATCCCGTGTGTCGTCAATGAGGTGACCAACCTCATCACGCCGGGATCCACCGTCGATGTCGTCGTGACGGAGTATGGCGTGGCCGTCAATCCGCGCCGTCCGGATCTCGCCGAGCGCATGCAGGCTGCCGGCATCAAGCTCGTCACCCTGGAGAGCCTCCGCGACCGTGCCCTCCGTGTCATCGGCACGCCCGCCCCGCTGCCCTTCGGCGACAAGGTGGTCGGTGTGGTGATGAACCGCAACGGCGAGGTGATGGATGTCATCAAGAACATCAAGGACTAATCCTTCATACAAAATAGGAGAAGATGGCGATTGGCCTGCCCTGGTGCATGGCCAATCCCTCTCCTCCCTTATTGATTTAAAAAAAACAACCATACGTTGATGGAAATCACGCTCGAACAGCTATTGAAGAGCCGCGACCAGCGGTGGGACAGGGAGAGGCGCCTTTTGCAGGAGTTTCCTGGCCAGACGCTTGTCGTGCTGACCGTCGTCATGCCGGGCCGCGTCAAGCGCAATGCCCACACGCGCGTCATCGCCCGTGCTGCCGAGGCTGCCGTCCAGGCCTTTCTGGGTCCGAAAGTGGTGCTCCGCTACACCAACGACGCGCCGACGGGCTACGAGGCCTATTGGATCGTGCGTGCCGAGGCGCGCAGCGTGAAGCGCCAGATGTGCGGCATCGAGGATTTCCATCCCCTGGGTCGGCTTTTTGACCTCGATGTCATCCAGTCCGACGCCACCCCTCTCTCGCGCACCGACGTTGGTTTCGCGCCGCGCCGCTGCCTGCTCTGCGATCAGGAGGCCCGCTGGTGCATGCGCAATCATACCCACACGCAGGAGGAGATTCTCCAGCGCATCGACGAGATGGTGAGAGAGTTTAACGCTGAAAACTGACGCTTATGTATGCCGACTACGAGATAAGAGAAGTGCCCATCGGTTATGGACCGGCGCGCCGCAAGGTGGAAGAGTTTCTCGGGAAGCGCACCTTGCGACTCGACAAGGTCGATTACTACGAGGCCATCTACCCCTGTGGTGGCGACGAGATGCTGGCCGTCGGAGGCCTCTTGGGCGACGCCATCCGTTGCATCGCCGTCAAGGAGGGCATGGAGGACGAGCACCTGGCCAACCGCCTGGTGTCCCATCTGATGGTCATCGTGCAGCGTCGGGGCTACCCCACGGTGAAAGTCTTCACCAAACCCAGCAACAAAGCCGTTTTCGAGAGCCTGGCCTTCGAGACCCTGGCCGAGACCGACAGCGTGGTCTTCATGGAGAACGGACAGATGCCGTTGCGGGACTATCTGCTGAGCCTGGAGCGGCTGGCACGCCCCGGCAAGTCGGGCGTGATCGTGATGAACTGCAACCCCTTCACCCGCGGCCACCGCTACCTCATCGAGGAGGCTTCCAAGCAAGTGGACAACCTATACGTTATTCCCCTCAAGGAGAATAATCGCAACTTCAACTACGAGGAGCGGCGGGAGATGATCCGTCTCGGCACCGCCGACCTCGCCAATGTGACCGTCTGCGAAGGCAGCGCCTATGCCATCTCCCAGGCCACATTCCCCACCTATTTCCTCAAGCAGCTCGACAAGGCTTCGGAGAATCAGATCGAACTGGATCTCCAGATCTTTGCCCGCTACCTGGCCCCCGCCCTGGGCGCCACGGTGCGCTTCGTCGGCACCGAGCCTTTCGACCCGCTGACGCGCCGCTACAACGAGATGATGACCGAGCTGCTGCCGAAGAGCGGCATCGAGGTCGTACAGATCGAGCGCAAGGAGCTGGAGGAGAAGCCCATCAGCGCCTCGCGCACCCGGGCCTTTATCGAGAACAACAAGCTCCATGCCGCCATGCAGCTCGTGCCCCCCACGACCCAGCCCTACATCATGGCCAAGTTTGCCGTCGATGCGCTCCAGCAGGAGCTCGACACCACGCCGAAGCCCGGACTGGTCGACAAGGACAACTCCGGGGCCCATACCGACATGGACTATATCCTCATGGAGCGCAGTATCAAGTCGCTGCGCCCGTATTTCGTCCGGCTGGCCCAGCTCGGCCTGTCCGCGGACCAGCTCACCACGGCCGACGTGCAGCGCATCGGCATCGAGGCCGAGGCCGCCATGCTGCGCACCACCCACGGGGTCAACACCCACCGCGGCGCCCTGTTTGCTCTCGGCATCACCGTCGCCGCCGCCATGTGGCTCTACGCCCACGAGGGCCAGGAGGTGCGCAAGGAGCGTCTGCAGCAGTTGATCCAGGAGATAGCGGCGGGCTTCCCTCCCTCCGCCGACACCCATGGCGCCGAGGTCGTCGCCAAGGCCCGCGTCAAGGGCGCGCGAGAGAACGCCGTCGAGGGCTATCCCGACCTCTTCGAGACCTGGGGCCCCTACTACCGCAAGCTGCGCGAGGACCCGCACCGCGCCCACCGCACGCTGCTCAAGATCATGTCGATGCTACAGGACACCAACATCTATTACCGCACGGATGCCGAGACAGCCGAGATCGTACGCCAGTCGAGCGGCCAGTTGCTCCAGCGGTTCTCCGTCAATTCGCTCCGCGAGGCCGACGCCGAGTTCATCCGCCACAACATCTCGCCGGGTGGCTGCGCCGATATGCTCTCGCTGACGATTCTCATCAACGCCATCCTCCGATAGGGGCGGGCGCCTTTCATATCAAAAACAGATAATAATAATTCTATTAAATAACAAAAAGTCATTATCTATTATGGTTGAACTGATCAAACATGGAGTGTATCTGCTCGACGGCCAGAAGGTGGTTGAGGATACAACGGGTATGCCCTCGGCCGACGAGGCTCGTGAGAACACCATCACCTACGGCATTCTGCGTGCCCATGACGTCAATGGTGGCAAGGGCAAGGAGATGCACATCCGCTTTGATGCGATGATGTCGCACGACATTACGTACGTAGGTATCATTCAGACGGCTCGCGCCAGCGGCCTGACGAAGTTCCCCCTGCCGTACGCCATGACCAACTGCCACAACTCTTTGTGCGCCGTCGGTGGTACCATCAATGAGGACGACCACGTCTTTGGTCTTTCTGCAGCAAAGAAATACGGCGGTATCTACGTACCCGCCAACCAGGCCGTCATTCACCAGTTTGCCCGCGAGGAGATGGTGAAGTGCGGCAATATGATTCTCGGTTCCGATTCCCACACCCGCTATGGCTCTCTGGGCAACATGGGTGTCGGCGAGGGTGGCGGTGAGCTCGTCAAGCAGCTCCTCCGCAACACCTGGGACATCAACGCCCCGGAGGTGGTCCTCGTTTGGCTTGAGGGCACGCCGCGCCACGGTATCGGTCCCCACGACGTCGCCATCTCGCTTGTCAAGGCCGTCTTCGAGAGTGGCTTTGTCAAGAACAAGGTGCTGGAGTTTGCCGGCCCTGGCGTCGCCAACCTCTCTGTCGATTTCCGCAACGGCATCGACGTGATGACTACCGAGACCACCTGTCTGAGCTCTATCTGGGTGACGGACGAGAAGGTCCGCGAGCACTATGAGCTCCACCGTCGTCCCGAGGCCTACAAGGAGCTGCGCCCGGGCAAGGTGGCCTACTACGATAGCATGGTGCGCATCGACCTCTCCAAGCAGGAGTCTATGATCGCCCTGCCTTACCATCCCTCCAACGCTGTCTCCATCCACGAGCTGCAGGCCGATCCCGAGACCGTGCTGCGCCGTGTGGAGGAAGACACGAAGCGCCGCTTCGGCGACAAGGTGCAGCCCGACCTGGTGAGCAAGATCCGCGACGGCAAGGTCTATGCCGACCAGGGCATCATCGCCGGCTGCTCCGGTGGTACCTATGAGAACCTCTGCGAGGCTGCCGCCATCCTGCGCGGCCAGTCTGCCGGCAACGATTACTTCTCTTGCTCGGCCTATCCGCAGTCTTCTCCCGTCTATATCGCTGCCAACCGCGCCGGCGTGACGAGCGACCTCATCGAGGCTGGTGTCGTCATCAAGCCCGCCTTCTGCGGTCCGTGCTTCGGTGCCGGCGACGTGCCTTCCAACAACGGTCTGAGCATCCGCCACACCACGCGCAACTTCCCCAACCGCGAGGGTTCCAAGCCGGGCCAGGGTCAGATCTCCATGGTCGCCCTGATGGATGCCCGCAGCATCGCTGCCTCCGCAGCCAATGGTGGTGTCATCACCGCCGCCACCGACATCGACTACGAGGCCGATTACAAGCCCTACAGCTTCGACGACAAGATCTACGAGCATCGCGTCTATAGAGGCTATGGCAAGGCCGACGCCGAGCAGCCGCTCCGCTACGGTCCCAACATCAAGGACTGGCCCGAGATGTACCCGATGCAGGAGAACATGCTGGTCGAGCTGGCTGCCGTCATCCACGACCCTGTCACCACGACCGACGAGCTGATTCCCTCCGGCGAGACTTCCAGCTACCGTTCCAACCCGCTGCGCCTCTCCGAGTTTGCCCTCTCCCGCCGCGTGCCCGAGTATGTCGGCCGTAGCAAGGAGATCCAGCAGCTGGACCGCGACCGTCGCGCCGGCAAGGCCTCTGACCACATCCTCGCCGCTCTCAAGCAGGTCGGCGCCTCTGTGGAGACCACGTCCTTCGGTTCTTGCGTCTTCGCCAACAAGCCCGGCGACGGTTCTGCCCGCGAGCAGGCTGCCTCTTGCCAGAAGGTGCTCGGTGGCGACGCCAACATCTGCTACGAGTATGCCACGAAGCGCTATCGCAGCAACTGCATCAACTGGGGTATCGTTCCCTTCACCATCAGCAAGGACACCGAGTTCCAGTATGAGGTGGGCGACATGGTCTTCGTGCCCGGCATCCGCCAGGCCATCCTCGACGGCAAGGAGGAGATCGACGCTCAGGTCATCACCAAGAACGGCGTGAAGCCCATCCACCTGCTCTTCCAGAACCTCACCGAGGACGAGCGCACCATCCTGGCCGATGGTTGCCTGATCAACTATTACAAGGAGCACAACAAGTAAACAGCAAAAAATATGTTTGTCTGGCCACGGGCGGGACGGGCCCCTGACGGCCCTCCTGCCACGTGCCAGCACGAAGATATCATCAAAGAATCAATCAATTACTAATAAAAAAGTAAATTCCTACAAAGCAATGGAAAAAATTCAGATGACCACCCCTATCGTTGAGATGGACGGTGATGAGATGACCCGAATTCTGTGGAAGATGATCAAGGACGAGCTGATCCTTCCGTTCGTTGACCTCAAGAGCGAGTACTACGACCTCGGTCTTCCCTACCGCGACCAGACCAACGACCAGGTGACGATCGACGCTGCCAACGCCAACAAGAAGTATGGCGTGGCCGTGAAGTGCGCCACGATCACTCCGAACCACCAGCGTATGGACGAGTACAAGCTCCACCAGATGTGGAAGAGCCCCAACGGCACGATTCGTTCCATCCTCGATGGTACGGTGTTCCGCGCTCCGATCCAGCTGCCGAGCATCAAGCCGCAGGTTCGCTCTTGGGAGAAGCCCATCACCATCGCCCGTCACGCCTATGGCGACGTCTATAAAGGCGTAGAGGTGCGCTGCGAAGAGGCTGGCGTTGCCAAGCTCGTCTTCGAGGGCAAGAGCGGCAAGAAGGAAGAGGTTGTTATCCACGAGTTCGACGGCCCGGGCGTCATCCAGGGCATGCACAACGTCGATAAGTCTATCCGTTCCTTCGCTCACGCTTGCTTCACCTACGCGCTCGACGTCCACCAGGATCTCTGGTTCGCTACCAAGGACACGATCTCCAAGAAGTACGACGCTCAGTTCCGCATCATCTTCAACGAGGTCTATGAGGAGTGCTACAAGGAGAAGTTCGAGCAGGCTGGCCTGGAGTATTTCTACACCCTCATCGACGACGCTGTTGCCCGCGTAGTACGCAGCAAGGGCGGCTTCATCTGGGCTTGCAAGAACTACGATGGCGACGTCATGAGCGACATGGTCTCCACCGCCTTCGGTTCTCTCGCCATGATGACCTCTGTCCTCGTCAGCCCCGATGGCAACTACGAGTACGAGGCTGCCCACGGCACCGTCACCCGCCACTACTACAAGTACCTCGCCGGCGAGGAGACTTCCACCAACCCGATCGCTACGATCTTCGCTTGGAGCGGCGCGCTCCGCAAGCGTGGTGAGAAGGACGGCATCCAGGCTCTCGTCAACTTCGGCGACCAGCTGGAGGGCGCTTGCTTCGACACGATGAACAGCGGTATCGTCACCAAGGACCTCGTCAACCTCATGGAGGGCGTCGAGGCCAAGGCTGTCAACTCGCTCGTCTTCATCCAGACCATCCGCAAGCACCTTGAGGAGCGTCTGAGCAAGTAAAAAGACGATCTATTGGGATTATAATAAAAATCCGACCTGCCGCAGTGTGGTAAGGTCGGATTTTTATTGTTATACCATACTTTTATTTTCCCCGAAAAGGTTTGTCTATGGTCCATCCGGAAAATGAAGTGAGAACCTATCCAGTAGAACGTAAGTGACACTATAGTCCAAGCATACTGACACTCCAGTACCAGGCAAGTGACACTTCAGTACCAGGCAGGTAGTACAAAAAGCGGTACTGAGAATGGAGAGAATAGATGTCGATTGATACGCTTACGCTAAGACAACTGCCGAAAACGGAGGATGTCAAGTTCAGCTATTTCTCTTTTTCCCGAAACTCAATAGGAGACATTCCTACGTTTCGTTTGAAAAGTTTTATGAAGTAAGAATCATCCTTGAATCCTAAGTCGAAAGCGATCTCTTTTATTCTCAAATCGCTGTAGCGAATCATACGCTTGGCTTCCAAGATAATACGGTCGTTGATTAGTTTTAAAGGGCTTGTTTTTGCATATTGTTGAGTATGTGCTGCAAGTGTTGTTTGCGAAATTCTCATCGTTTCTGTGTAGAACTTCACGGAATGATGTTTCGCGAAGTTCTTCTCGATCAAATCGACAAAAAGCCAATAGGTTCGATGAGGGTCTGAGTTTACATTTAGTTTACCGGCCTCTTCCCAGTCTCCCCATCTTATGATGTCAATGAGAAATAGTGACAGAGCCGAGGCTAAGAAGTTGTCTTTTAGCGAAGTGTCCTTTGTGTTTGATTCAGACTCTTCTTGTAGAAGTTTGGCGTAACGTTCTATTTTCTTTTTTGCATTTTCCTGAAGGGTGCAATGTGATACGCCATGGATGGGATAGAATAGTTTCGCTTTTATGCAATTGAGCAGTTCGGTGCCTAAATGCAATAACAAGTCTTCCGTGAAAATAATACATATCCCATTGATGTCTTTGAGGTGACGGAAGGTATGGAGGTGTTTCGGAGACAAGAAGAAAATGGAGTCTTTTTCTATATTATACTCGTCAAAATCTACGATATGGGTGCCCTCTCCCGAGTGAAACCAGAAAATGCTGTAAAAACGATGTGAGTGCATTTCGTACCAAGGATCTGGGTACAACTCTATTGCGTCTTGAATGGTTGTGATGCAAAAAAACGAGGATTTAGATAGCGCTGAAGCCAGGCTATACTGCAAATATGTGTATTTCTTGGATGAAATGGCTCTTTTTTCAAGTATATGCTGGTCCATTTTTTCGATTGTTATTTTTATACGGTGCGAAATTATAAACTTTTGCGGTAAAAACAAAGGAAAATATGGTGTATTTTGTTTGTGCGTTAAAAAGTACCGTATTTCCGTTATTTTTTATTATGAGCTACTGCTTTGTTGTGCGTATTTTTGCGGCATTAATAGGCTTAAGGCCATAAAACTTAACAACATGAAAACAAAACTTTTGGCATCAATGCTGGTGTTTGGCGCAATGAACGCCTCTGCCCAGCTGACCGTTTATCACAACGGCAACGTGAACATTGGAAGTGAGCAAGCGACATCAAACGTGTCTCTCTCTCTCTATAGGCAAAGTTGCATACAACGACACGGCCTATCATGTCTCCGTATTAGAAGTTGAACGCTGTTGTGAAGTGCAATGGAGCGTCATTTTTTGGCGGTTCTGAATATTTTGCGGTAAAAACTAAGATATCTTCTTCATGTAACATAATTTTAATATTTCTGTAATTATTTCGCAATATTGCTATAGTACTTTTGCAGCGTCATAATTCCTTAGATATACTGAGGATAGATTAGACCATAGTTGATAAGCAATAAGAAATATAGCATACAATGAACAATGGAATCGTTTCTCAAGATAAAAAGAGGTATCCGAAAATCTTTAACAGAGTAGGAATGTGATGTAAACGGCTTAAGGCCATTTTTTATGAAAAAAGCAATTTTATCATCAATGCTGGTGTTTGGCGCAATGAACGCCTCTGCCCAGCTGACCGTTTATCACAACGGCAACGTGAACATTGGAAGTGAGCAACCAACTTCAAACGTGTCTCTCTCTGTAGGCAATGTCGCATACAGCGACACCGCCTATCATGTATCCCTTGGCTTGCACAATCCCGCCTCGGGTTGTTATAATATTGGTGGCGAGGGAGTGGTTTACAGCCCCACGACGAGGAACACAGGACGAGCCTTTGGTTTGCGCGGAGTAGCAGGCAACTGCACAAGCGGTTACAACTTTGGCGTGCTTGGAGCCTTGCAAGGCAGTCAGGCTGGAGCAGCTATCTTTGGAACGACCAGCGGTAAGACGTTGGGCCTGAGGGTTGGTGAGCGCTATGCAGGCTATTTCGATGGCAATGTGAAGGTTACTGGCTCGCTTCAAGGCAATGTGGTCAACAGCGCCGAGGTCAATGCGAAGAACACACAGACTTTGCGGCCTATCAATAGCGCATTGGATGGTATCGCCTCTGCAAACCCCTTCATGTACATTGAAAATGCGCAAGTACCTGGCTCTGGAATAGGATCCGTGCCAGACTCTACGCAAACAGGAACTGTTGCACCGATCTCTAATCCTATCACTTCTTTTGGCAAATCATACTACGCCCTTGACGTGAACGCCGTTAAGCAGAGATTCCCCGCTCTTATCATCAAAGACGCACAAGGAAATGAGTACGTCAACTATACCCAACTGGTTCCCATCCTCGTTCAGGCCATCACGGAGTTGAAGACAGAGCTGGACGACCTTAAAGAAGCCGTTGCCTCGTCGGGTACGCGAAAGGTGAACGCTGCTACCAACATTGCGACAAATACGCTCGACGAGGGTAGGGGTAGCATTTCTCAGAACACCCCCAATCCGTTCACTGGCCAATCGACCGTCCGTGTCTCCGTCCCCGATGACGCCTCGGATGCCTATGTTGACATTCTGACGCTCAATGGCGCCAGCGTCAAGCGCATTCCTGTGAGCAACGGACTTAGCGAGGTGTCGCTTTCCAGCTTCGAGTTCGCCCCCGGCACTTATCTCTATACGCTTGTCGTTAACGGAAAGGTCAGCGAAACTCGTCGGATGGTAGTTTCCAGATAATAAAAAACAAAATATTTCCTTTATGAAAAAAAGAATTACCAGTCAATATTTGACGCTTTGTTTTTGGCTATTGGTAAGCCTCCCATTGCCTTTAATGGCCAAGGATGCACCGTGCGCCGAAACGATAAGCATTGGCAGGGTGTTCAGCAATCAAGGGGAGATCGCTTTGCCTTCGTCAAAATCTATTGTAAAACTGATGTTGGACGGGCAGGTCTCCGTTAAGGATACGGAAGACTTCTTTATTCGCGTCCTCTTAGCTGATGCATCAGGGAATGACTATCTGGTATATGAAAACTATCCAGAGATTTGCAATGGTTCTGCAGAGAGTCTTGTAAATATAGGTCTGGAAACCTCTCTGTTGCCCAATGTCTTGCCGACAAAGATAAAAATCTTTGTGAAAAATGCTGCTTTGACAGTTCAATCAGTGAATGTTGATTACAAAGATCAGATTTATCGTGTTGGGTCCAAGGAATATCTGTTGAAGTCAGATAGCTTGAAATATCAGCAAGCGAAGGAAGCTGCAGAAAAGATAAATCTGTACAATGAGAATCGTGGTAAGACTTGGTCTGCGGGAGTTACCCGCCTTGCTCTAATGAACTATCAGCAGCGGAAACAAGTACTGGGTTTGCCTGATGGTGTGTCAAGCCAAGGAATTGAGTACTATGTAGGTGGTGTCTTTGTACTCAAAAATGATACTGTGTCCCCCAAAATGGCACAGGCAGAAAGTGAGGTTGTTAAAAGCTTCGACTGGAGAAATCGGCATGGTATTAATTGGATGACTCCAGTTAAAGATCAAGGACAGAGCTGTTATTGCTCTGCTTTTGCTGCAGTTAGTTGTGTTGAAGCATTGAGCAATCTCTATTACAACAAGAAGCTTGATCTTGATTTGTCCGAACAGGAGGCAGCTTGTTGTAACGAATACGTCCAAAGTCGAGATCCATACACAGGTGGTATGTCTATTGATGCACCATTAGACTATTTTAGAGACCATGGGGTTTGTGACGAGGAAGCTTATCCTTTTGTTGATGCAGATTCTGCCCATAACTGTAGAAGTGACGAGGTGACTCCAAATTACACGGTGCGTATAAAAGGCTATCATCAAATAAATTCAAAGGCAGAGGATATTATTAAAAAAGCTATCATTGCGCAAGGACCATTAGTTTCTGGTTTTTATTTTGGCTATACATGGAACGGGAAAAAATATGTGGGGAATAGCCACGCCATGGTCTTAACCGGTTGGCATGTACTCCAAGCAGGTGATACTATTAAGCATCTACATCACAAAGGCGATGGAACCGACTTGTCTGTATGCAAAGTGATATTGCCTGGAGATTCTTTGATAGGAAGCACTGTTTGGACATTCAAAAACAGTTATCAAGAAAATGGCCTGGACATTATGAGCCCAGAATATATGTATATTGTGTTTGAAAACATGAGAAATATGCATTATGCGCAGGCGATTGACTACCCTATATACGTTAGCAATATGGGTGAGGGTGATATCGTATGCGAAGATAAAGATGGGGATGGTTATTATAATTGGGGAATTGGTCCCAAACCAGCTTCCTGTCCTTCGTGGGTTCCAGACGAAGAGGATGGAGATGACTCAGATCCAAACTATGGTCCTATGGACGAGTACGGACACTTGCAGATCATCACGCCTGACAGTTGTGATGCCATTCATATTTCTCAGTCTGGTCGCATAGATGGAGATGTCCATTTCTTGAGAAATGTCATCATTGATCCCAATATACAGTGGACTGTCGGAGGAAATCTCTATTTCCATAATGGGGCGAAATTAACAGTTTCCAACAAGGCATCTTTGAAAATAGTCGATAATGCTGTTATTGACGACGTGACGCTTTGCGTCGCAAAGGAATCCTTGCTTGATGTTCAAGACGGATCAGAAATTCGATTGAGATCAGGAAGCAACCTTTTCTTGCCGCGAGGCTGTTCGGCGACGCTCAAAGATGGGACAATTAAAAACATGAAGTGATGAAAAACGTAAGAAAGAACATGTCAGCCATTGCTCTTTTTGCTTTGGCAATGGCCGCGCTAATGCCTCAGAAGGTACAGGCGCAGGAACGCATCCCGTTTTTGGCGGAGGGCAAAACATGGACGGTGTTCAACTATGATGCTCGATATGAAGGCGCGCTTGTCGTTAAGGACTCGGCACGGTATAGCGTCCTTGGCGACACCATCGTAGGGAACAAAACCTGCAAGCTCTTAGAGACCGAGATAGGAACGGTCCCCGCCTATCAGGAGGGACGCAATATTTGTTTTTACTACCCCGACGACGCAGAACCGAGAATCATGTATGAGTTTGACTGCCAAGTCGGCGACCTCGTCCATGTCGATTCCGAAAGGGAGGCTCGTGCCGAAGTGACCAAGGTGGACTCCTTGTGCTTTGATGGCACCTATTATCGTGTGGTCCACTATTCTGTGGATGACATGGAAGGACGCTACGATGAGTTGGTTGGCTCTGGCACAAGTGTGCTCAATTCCACTTTGCTTCCAGGACAATTCCGGGGCGTCGAGGTCACTTTCCGTGGAAAGAATATTTCGGAAGCCTGCTCCATAGAGCATAGCGAAAAGGCTTCCACCTCCGACCGCCTCGCTTCCGACGACCGCGTCTATGACCTCCAGGGCCGCCGCATGGACGTGCGCCATTTGCCCAAGGGCATTTATATCCAGCACGGCAAGAAGTTTGTGGTGAAGTAGAATTTAATTAATTAAAAAAACAATAAGGCCACCGGGACCAAGAGACAACGCTCTTTTGACTCCCGGTGGCCTTTGCGCATTCCTCAAACTTCGATCAGGCTTCTGGCTTTTCTGCACATTTGCCGAAAAAAACTTCAAAGGGTAGGTCGGTGTGTAACTTGTTGATATATAGGTAGATAAAGGATGATTTTTGACTCGGGGGGGTAATGTGGCATGCAGGATAAAATAATGCTAAAAATACTTGGTGTTATAATAAAAATTGCGTAAATTTGCAAGCGTTAAGACTATTATAAACTATAAATTGTTGGTATATGAAGAAGATTTACCTATCTATTCTTATGACTCTGTGCCCCCTGCTCCCGGGCATGGCACAACAAGTATCGCAAACCGGAAGAGAGACCGTTGGCCAAACGGGTCTTCGGGCCTCCGCAGCGCAAACCCCTATGCCTTTCCTCCAGGAGGGCAAGGAGTGGTATTACCGCAGCGTCTATGGTCCGCGTGGCGCTGACATAAACTACTACTGCAAGATAAGTGGTGATACCCTTGTGCGTGATGTTTCCTATTGGAAACTGGTCAACTGGCAGGGCAAGTTTATTGATGGCCTACACGAAGAGGGACACAAGGTGAGCAGCGTCTCGGCAGGAGGTTTGTTCGACTTCAACCTTCAGCTCAATGATACGCTCAAGGATGGGTTTGGCGTCGTCGTATCGACGAGCGACACCATCTTGGTGGACGGGCAGCACTATTTCCGTCTGGGGATCGCGCCTATTGACTCGTATTACGAAGAGTCCCGCTTCGCCTCTCCGATGGAGTATTGGGTGGAGGGCATCGGCAGCTCCTATGGCCTCTATCCCATTTGGGGCATGTTCATCATCGGTCCCCACAACGAGCTCGACTCCTGCAGGGTGGACGGCAAGTTGCTTTTCACCCGCAACGACTTCTTGCGTGTGCCTCAAAGCCAGCGCCAATGGGTGCAGGGCGACTATCGCATCTATCCGGCCAATACCCCCTATCTGATCAACTACGCCAAGCGTACCTACGCTGCTGTCGGCGAACTGGAGATCGGTGGCCGCACCTATCAGAAGATCTACAACTGCACCAAGTCGCGTTGTGCTGGCCTGGACCCCGGCCCGCGTTATAGCTACCTTTTCGCCATGCGTCGTGAGGGCGGTCGCGTGCTGGCCGATGCCGACAGCTACCGTGCTGCCTTTGCCCAAGCGAGCGACGTTTACCCGACGAACGAGGAGGGCGAATACATCCTCTACGACTACGACGCCCATGTGGGCGACGCCTATCTTGGCACGCAGTACACCGTGGTACAAGAGGGCGACACGACGCTCTCCGACGGGCAGAGCCGCCGCATGTTGGTGCTGTCGTCGGGCCACCGCTTGATAGAAGGCGTGGGCTGCGTCAATATGCAAGGCACGCCGTTCGACTACCTGTGCCACGACAATGCGCCGAACACGTTCTTCGACTTCTCGCTCCTTGAGAACTACTACGACGCCGAAGGCCACCGCATCTATGTCAACACGCGCGAGAAAGCCTATGAGGCCATTGTCGCTGGCGTGGAGACTGTCGCCACCTCCGACCGCCTCGCTTCCGACGACCGCGTCTATGACCTCCAGGGCCGCCGCATGGACGTGCGCCACTTGCCCAAGGGCATTTATATCCAGCACGGCAAGAAGTTTGTGGTCAAGTAGAAGCGTCTCTTCTTTAATTAATTTAAAAAACAATAAGGCCACCGGGACCAAGAGGCAACGCTCTTTTGACTCCCGGTGGCCTTTGCGTATCCCTCAAACTTCGGTCAGGCTACTGGCTTTTCTGCACATTTGCCGAAAAAAAACTTCGAAGGGGAGGCTGGTGTGTAACTTGTTGATATATAAGTAGATAAAAGACGATTTTTGATTCGGGGGGGGTAATGTGGCATGCAGGATAAAATAATGCTAAAAATATTTGGCGTTATAACAAAAAACACGTAAATTTGCAAGCGTTAAGACTATTGTAAACTATAAATTGTTGGTGTATGAAGAAGATTTACCTATCTATTCTTATGACCTTGTGTCCCTTGCTTCCGGGCATGGCACAACAAGTATCGCAAACCGGAAGAGAGACCGTTGGCCAGACGGGTCTTCGGGCCTCCGCAGCGCAAACCCCTAAGCCTTTCCTGCAGGAGGGCAAGGAGTGGTACACTCGGTGTGTCCACTATTTTCTTGGAGAATCTTTTCACACAGAGCGGATCGAGGGTGATACGATCTTGGACGGAGTCGCCTACAAGAAATTGTATGATGGAAACGTGGTAGAAGGATTTCTGCGTGAGGAGAACGGCAAGGTGTTGGGCAAAGTGGGTTCCCTCTACGACACCTCCGACTGGAGTAGTCATCTCGTTTATGATTTCTCCCTTGGCAAAGGAGACACGACCGTGTTTCACGATTACTTCCGCCTCAATGTGAATACGGTCGATACGATCTTGGTGGACGGTGAGCCCTATCGCCGTTTGGGAATCGGTTGTTTCGACGGTGGCACGGATTACTCAAAGTATAACATACGGGAATATTGGGTCGAGGGCATAGGGAGCGACGTCGGTCCCGATCCTGGCCCTGGAATTGAATGGGTCACTTCGTCCTATATGACGTTTGATTCTTGCAAAGTAGATGGCAAGTTGCTCTTCACAAGCAACGATTTCTTGCGTATTCCGCATTGCGATCGCCAATGGATTTGTGCCGACTATAGGAAAACGAATAACATAGAGACCCATGAATTGTATTTTCTGAGACATGGCAGGAGAAGCTATGCTTGTGCTGGCGAGACGACGCTGAACGGAAAGACGTATCAGAAGGTCTATTCCAACAAATATCTTTTCGCCATGCGCCGTGAGGGCGGCCGCGTGCTGGCCGATGCCGACAGCTACCGTGCTGCCTTTGGCCAGGCGAGCGACGTTTACCCGACGAACGAGGAGGGCGAATACATCCTCTACGACTACGACGCCCATGTGGGCGACGCCTATCTTGGCACGCAGTACACCGTGGTACAAGAGGGCGACACGACGCTCTCCGACGGGCAGAGCCGCCGCATGTTGGTGCTGTCGTCGGGCCACCGCTTGATAGAAGGCGTGGGCTGCGTCAATATGCAAGGCACGCCGTTCGACTACCTGTGCCACGACAATGCGCCGAACACGTTCTTCGACTTCTCGCTCCTTGAGAACTACTACGACGCCGAAGGCCACCGCATCTATGTCAACACGCGCGAGAAAGCCTATGAGGCCATTGTCGCTGGCGTGGAGACTGTCGCCACCTCCGACCGCCTCGCTTCCGACGACCGCGTCTATGACCTCCAGGGCCGCCGCATGGACGTGCGCCATTTGCCCAAGGGCATTTATATCCAGCACGGCAAGAAGTTTGTGGTGAAGTAGAAGCGCTGGCTTCTGTGATAGGAAAAAAACAGAGTGGAACAATTTAAAAAAAACATGTCATGATGAAAAACGTAAGAAAGAACATCTCAGCCATGGCTCTTTTGGCTTTGGCAATGGCCGCGCTGATGCCTCAGAAGGCACAGGCGCAGGAACGCATCCCGTTTTTGGCGGAGGGCAAAACATGGACCGTGTTCAACTATGATGCCCGATATGAAGGCGCGCTGGTCGTCAAGGATTCGGCACGGTATAGCGTCCTGGGCGACACCATCGTAGGGGGCAGAACCTGCAAGCTCGTAGAGACCGGGATAGGGACGGTACCGGCCTATCAGGAGGGACGCAACATTTGTTTTTACTACCCCGGCGACGCAGAACCGAGAGTCATGTATGAGTTTGACTGCCAGGTCGGCGACCTCGTCCATGTCGATTGCGAAAGGGAGGCTCGTGCCGAAGTGACCAAGGTGGACTCCTTGTGCTTGGGTGGCATCTATTATCGCGTGGTCCACTATTCTGTGGATGGCATGGAATGGAGCTACAATGAGTTGATTGGCTGTGGCACAAGTGTGCTCAATTCCATTTTGCTTCCAGGACAATTCCGAGGCGTCAAGGTCACTTTCCGTGGAATGAATATTTCGGAAGCCTGCTCCATAAAGCATAGCGTAAAGACTTCCACCTCCGACCGCCTCGCTTCCGACAACCGCGTCTATACCCTCCAGGGCGTCCGCCTGCAGCAGCCTCCCAAGCAGGGCGTCTATATCCAAAACGGCAAGAAGTTTGTGGCGAAGTAAAGGCTGGGCTCTTCATTCATAAATTAGGAAGGTTCATCCGATATATGAGTGATAAGCGCGTTTGTGTTGTTACAAGTTGTAAAAGTTGTATTGGTTGTTTTTCACTGAAGTTTTCGCAAGTGGTTCAAGAACGGGCTGAAGGCCCAAAAGCTCCTAGCCCAGGGCATCGCCCTGGGTATAATAGCAATCTGCAAGGCGCCCTGTAAGGGCAAAAGCCTTATATATTGTCTGGATTTTTAAAGCTTTTGCCCTTACAGGGCGACAGGTTTGCGTCCGTAATAAGAGGGTGTGTCAAAACTCCCAATATAAATAAAAAAAACTCGTTGTACGTTCTTGTGTGGATGTACAACGAGTTTTTGTTTTTCTACAAAAAAGAGCCTTATAAACAATTTATATGGCGTTATATGGGTCAAA
>OCHM01000073.1_pt1 | contig 75784 bp, 66 predicted proteins | sample 1538901 | NCBI WGS metagenome assembly OCHM01 (sample SAMN04571734, study PRJEB22368) | human gut metagenome | biome: human gut; material: stool | host: Homo sapiens | place: Luxembourg | collected 2012-11-08 | reverse complement strand
TAGATTATAAAGCCTGAAACCCCTCAAATTTTTGCACTTCTATTGAGAACTTGCCATATACCAGCTGCACTTACATCAGACTGAGTCACTTCAGAAGTTGAAGTAGGCAGACGTCTTCCAGCCTCTATACGATTAGCTTCCTCTGCCAAACTGTCCGCTATGGTGTCTAATTGCCTTTTCAGTTCATTTTTAGCCTCTGGACTATAATGAACCAATCTTGCTTCATTAATTTCTATTGTTATATTCATTGTTTTATAAAACTTGAATTTTGTATCATACTTCTAATCACTTCAAGTGATTTTCTTCTTTCAACCTCCAGCAATTCATTGACTTTACTATAATCAATCACCTTATCTACCAACGAGTAGTCATTAAAGTCACATAAAATTCTATCAGATAACCCTGTCAATTCAAGGATGCTTTGATTTCTTGTACCAGTAGCGTTATTTGGAAGAATCTCAATGAATTGCTTTCCAAAGTTTATAGAGAAACAAGTACCATGAAAAGAATCCGTTACTATACATGAGGCATTGGCTACTAGCGACAAGAACTCACTTAAATCTGGGCTACAGATAAACTTGCCTCCGCGCAAAGCTTGGTGTAACATTGGGTTCACTCTTAGCAATTCCATGCCAGTATGCTTTGCCAACCTCTTTGCATAGCCAGACAACTTCGGATCATTATGAATCTGATATACCAGAATATATTTCAGATCCTTATACTTATCAAAATCATTCTTCTTGATCAGCAAATTCGTCCATTGACTCATGTCAAGCAACAATGTTGGGTCCAATACTTGACCTAAACAATTATTCAATCCCCATTCTTCAAGCAAAGAAACTGCAGATTTCTCTCTAACTGCAATTTTATCATACTCACTAAGCATTTTCTTGTAAGCCACAACAGTACTCTCATCAAACTTCGTTTTGCCAAAACTTGCAGCATAAGCTAATTTACGAGAGTCTTTACCTACAAACTGCAAAAAATAGGCACTATCATATACGCCATTCATCATTGGTCCCCAAACTTGGTCACTTCCTGTTATGAAAGCATCTGCCGATATTTTTTTCAAATCCACATGAGAAGAACATCTTGAAGTCATCTTCAAGTATTTCTTTCTCATTCTATCAAAACGAACCAGAGCAAATTTCTCTATAGGATATCTTATAGCAATGTAGGCTAACTTTTTCAAAGGATTGCCAAAACCAGCCTTGCAATTTACCTGAGTCAACACACCCTTTAATCCTCTTTCATCGGGACGCTGATAATCAATTATCGAGCAATCATGCCCTAGTCCTTCTATCGTCTTGACCGTTGCTATAGACTGAAGCAATGATCCATAATTAGAAGGACTATGGCGGGTTATAACTTTTACATTCATACCTCACTACTTCATTATGTCAGCCTTAAATTTTCTCTCAGCTCTCTTTGCCATAAACTTAGCTACCCAAACTGGCCAAAAATAGGCTGCCATTACATATGCTTTTCTCCTAAAAGGTACGCAAGCATGAACAATCGATGAAAAAGCAATTTTTCGAAATTCCTTCTTCGTATCCTTATACAGCTGCTTATATTCACTCGGCATTCCTGCCCATATAATATATTGCATCAGGAAATTACAATTAAAACAATGATGCCAGTTAACTGCATGAATAGTCATCGGTGTTCTAACTTCAAGCTTTCTCTCTATGTTTTTAATATTCCAAAGAGCATTGATACCATGTTGAACTTCATGCTTAGTTAAACCACTATTTGGATTATTCAAACGATAATTATAGATTTTTCTATGTCCAATAGCTACTTTGTTAGAAAATTGAGCTGCCATTACAGAAAAATACAACCCCTCTCCAAACCAAGGAATATCAAAACATAAATGATGCTTTCGTATTACACTCGTAGTATAAATTTTATTCCATGGACCTAATGGGATGTTAACATATAGGATGTCTGCCATAGCCTGCTCCTTAGAACATATCCTAATATTGTCGGTATCATTCTGAATTCGATTACGAGTAGTAAAAACACTATCGGTAGTAGCCATCTCGCAATCATTTTTTTCCATCAAGTCGACCAAATATTCCACACAATCTGTTTCAAGCCAATCATCACCATCGGCTAGCATCAAGTATTCGCCTGTAGCCACTTCCAACCCTTTATTTCTAGCATCACAGCATCCACCATTTTTCTTATGGATAACTAAGATTCTCTTATCCTTCTGCGCATAATCATCACAGATTTTTCCACTATTATCCGGAGACTCGTCATCAACTAAGATCAACTCAAAATTAGTATAAGACTGCCCCAATACAGAATCTATCAGTTTAGGCAAAAATGCCTCTGATTTATAAACGGGTACAACTATCGAAACTTTCTTCATTTTATTTTTATCTTATGTCATAAATACCTCTGCCTGAAGAAATATGGATAATCTCACCATTTATCATATTTCCTGCATCACTAAGAAGTAAATTTGTCAAATTACCAACTTCCTCAGGCATAATCATTCTACACTCAGAATTATCATCACTATAAATACTATCTCCCTTTTTATAACCCAACAAATTTGTTGCCGTTGATCCAGGTGCAATAGCATTCACATTAATTCCATAAGGGTACAACTCTTTGGCTAACCCTTTTACCATTCCATTTAAGCCCCATTTTGACACACCATATGGAGACCACGCTGGTTCAGACCCACGTGACGAAGAAACAAAAAGTAATTTACCTTTTAGGTTATTGTCACGCAAATATTTAGCAGCCGATTGAGCAAAGAAATAAACACCCTTTAAATTTATGTCCATTACCCTATCATATTCGCATTCTGTCATATTCCAGAAATCAAAATTCTCAGAATGGACTCCTGCTGAATTCACAAAAAGTTCAATATGTCCAAATGTACTTACAACAGAATTTATTTTATCTCTAAAAGAAGAGATATCGTTCATATTCAATATGACATATTTGGCATCATTCTGCAAAATTTCAATACTTTTCTTTAATTTTTGCTCATTAGTACCTGCTATTATCACTTTGCATCCACTCTCTAAGAGACTTTTAGCAATTGCCATGCCTATACCACCAGAACCGCCTGTAATTAGAGCGACCTTTCCTTCCAATAAATTACTAGATTCTTTAATGGAAACAATCGGAATTTTCTTCTCCCATTTGAATAATGAGATAAGTGTCATCAAAACTTTCTTTATAAGCTTTTTCATTTTATCTATTTAATAAAATTTACATAATAATTAAACTTATTCGCAGATACCTTATAATTCATTTCTTCAATACCCTTTTTATCAAATATTTACCAGTAATACAAACAAAATCGAAAACACATGTCATAAATGGCAGATATTTCCTATTTATTTTAAAACTTTCAATGTAGCGCTGGAAATTAGTAGAGCTTATTCCATCCAGACTAAAAATAGATATTGCTAAATGTATCTGCTTTATATTTGCTCCCATTTTAATGGTTTTACAAATCAAGTCTTTATCTGCTAATATCTTATATTTTTCGTCGAAGCCACCATTTTTTCTTATAATTTCTCTTTTCATAGCAAGAGATTGATGGCAGCAAAAGCCCCCCATCTTAACAGGAGATGACTGCTGAAATCTTATTTTATCATTATTAAACTCACGAAAATATGTATCTCCGTACACCACATCTGCACCATCACTATTATCCATCAAAGCCTTGATACCTTCCTTGGTGTATTCATCATCACTACCCAGATACATCACCCATTCACCTTTCGCCATTTTCCATCCCTTGTTAAAGGCATCATAAATGCCGTGGTCGGGCTCTGAGTTATAACGGAAACGAGAGTCTTTTTTCACGTATTCCTTCACTATTCCGATGGTGTTATCTTTTGACGCACCATCCACCACGATGCACTCCCAATCCTGGTAACTCTGATTGAGCACGCTATCCAGCGCACGTCTCAAAGTCTTCTCAGAATTGTAAGTGGCTATAATTATTGAAACCATACTCATTTTGTCTAATAAAGATATTTCAAAATTTTATATTTATTGCTTGCCCATACTATTATACTTGCGCATACCGATGCCAAAGCAAATACTACCAAAAACTCTATCGTCCCATATTCGTAAGGAATAAGATGCTTATCAGCAAGAACATGAAATACTGTTACTGGCACAAAGTGAATAAAGTATATTATGATGCTCATCTTACGTAGGTCGAGATAAGGAAAATATTTCTTTTGCTTCATAATCGAGTATTTATTAATGAATGAGTATTTGAGTGGTTTTTAGCTGAAGCCTTATTCTTGCCAAAAGACGTCGTCTCACAATATAGTATAAATATCCAACATAATAAATCGGTATATCCAAATGCCGGAAGGCCAAATGGATAAAGGGTAAACAGGCGAATAATTAATTCTGCTGCCATAATTTTCAGTAAAATATTACCACTTTTAAATGCTCGGATAATTGCATGTAAATATAATGCGACATATAAGAATAAATATATGATACCACCCTTTAGAATCATAAATAAATATCCAGTTTCTATCATTTGACGCATTACGTTCTTAAAAAGAGGGCAATAATATGCTCCATTAATACCTCTTCCAAATATCCAATCCGCATAGTGTTCAGAAAAATCATTATACAGAAAGAACTCCACATAAGAACGAGTATCCTCAATACCTCGTTCTAACAAATAAGAAACTAGCATAGAATTCTGTAAAAAATAAAGCCCAACAACTATAAATGCCCCAACTACACAGAATACAAGCCATTTGGGGATTTTGCGTTTACCACAGAAAAACGAGAAATAAATATATGCGATGACATAAAGTAAGTCTATAACGACACCTCCACGACGTGCTGCAATAACGCAAAACATCAAACTTAAAAATGCATTTGCAAATACCATTACCTTAATATACTTCTGAGGTATATAAGACACAAAGGGCAAAAGAAGCAAGCCCAAGTTTAGTAAACTCATTAGAGGTCCTGTCATTTGCAATGCATCCTGATATTCATCGAATGTAAGATTCGCATAATCTTCAAACCAAAACTGTTTATTGAGAATCGCTATTAATAGAGAAAATCCCAATAATCCTGGAACTATCTTTAACAAATAATCCAATCTTACAGAATCTCTACCCAATAGCAATATAAGAGGTAAGAAATAAGCAGGTAGAGTATAATCTACTCGCAAAGAATACCCATCTGATATAAAACTTTGATTCATCAAAAAAGGATAGAACACAATAAATAGTTCCCATATCAATAAGAGCATATAAATTACATTGAAGAATTTACTTGTTGAAGGACACTTTAAATAGCTATACCTATTTATAAATGGCAAGAAGAATATGACCAATGCTAATCCACAGCAAACAATAGTTAGAGATTTAGCATATAAGGCAAACAACCCGCCAAATGTAAATAGGGTTACAGACAATATCAACAGCTTTATACTATTCATTTTTTTATTATTTAACAGAAAAGAATGTAAACCACCAATACAGCGTTCCCTCTATTTATCAGCGGGTTAGCCGTACCAGTATTTTTGAATAAAGTTTCAATTTTCTAAAATTTAACAATCAAGCGACGGCTTGGGATGTCTTCGTTACCTCAGCATCCGTACCATCTTCAAAATGGCGAACATAGTCACATGGTAGGAACGAGGCATCAACCTCCTCGCCACAAAGTATGCGAGTAAGGATATCATCGATGTACTCACCAAAGTTCACTTTGTTCAATTTGCAACTTTCCAACAACCCGAACATAAATGCCAAATTCTGGGCAGAGAAGTGACTTCCTGTCTGAAGCCAATTGCGTCTTCCCATAGCGATATGTCTAAAATATCTCTCTCTGGCATTATCACAACTTTTGGATAAAAAATATGAAAGCATCTTGCGATGGTTCCTGCTGTTTCTCCTGTAAAGGATAGTTCTTCTTGTACTGGATGAGCCAATCATAATCGACTGCTTCATCTTTGCAATACTTACGCAGGCTCCGTCCCTTTCGGTTCTGGTTGTAGTCCTGCATCACCTTTTCAAAATATTCTTTGCTTTCCATTTTATGTGAATTTTAAAACGGTTGCAAAGATAATATTTTTCATTTACCCCACCTTACGCTGTATTGGTGGTTTACCTTCGATGTCAAGGAATGGCTGAAGGAAATCGACTTCCATCTCTAGAAAGCCCGAACAGATCCCAGAAATTCGTGCTAATCGTGAGATTCGTGTTTACCATCATCCTCTCCCATCCTTTTAATCACCTTGCATGGATTACCTGCGGCAATACAATTTGCAGGAATATCCTTTACAACAACAGAACCAGCACCTATCACAGAGCCTTCACCAATAGTAACTCCTTTAAGGATGATACTCCTGGCTCCGATTAGTACATGATCCTTGATAACGATAGGTGCACATTTAGCTGTATGGTTATCCATACTCACCATAGGAGCAAACATCTCACCAGAATCACGTACTCGCCAATCAAGATTATGCGCATCAGAATCCATGATAATGCAATCACCACCAATATTCACATAGTTACCGATGGTAATTCGCTCTTTCGCCCAAAGGCAAGTTGAAGACATACCTACATGATGACCAATCTCTATGATTGAGTTTGGGCGTTCTGTAATTATGCATCCCCTTTGATTGCGACACAACGGATTATAACAATCACCAGAGGTAAAAGTGAAATCATCTCCAATCTCGACTTTCGAATCTGGATGAATGTCAAGATAGATGTGATTGAATACCATTGCCCTCTTGCCTAAATGATTCCTTCCGATGCAACCTCTCAAACACAAGCGGTTGTATCTGAGATAGAACTGCTTGCGTAGGAAACGAGGAAAATGAAGGAACTTGCGAGTATATAAGCTAAGTAATCTACTCATTAATATTTGTTTTATTTAAATCTATCTATTTTCTGTTTTACGAGTTGAGCGATGATTCTATAACCTTCTTTCTTAAAGTGACATGCAACCACTGGGTTAACCCTGGCAAAGGCATCCTCTTTAAATCCACCCTGCAGAAGAAGAAATACCTCGCTCTTATGGTCATAGGAAGAAATAAATGTCGGAATGTCGTTATTACCAATAAAGGTATCAAACTTTCGTTCACCACCATTAAAGAGCACCACATCATGTGCCAACAACATTGGATAAGCACCCAGTCTTGCCATGATGGTAAGCGTATTCTCACCACCGACTCCACAATTGACGACATTATAGCCATATCCTAAAAGGTCTTGCAACACTCCTGGGTAACTATCATCACCCATAAAGGTTTCTTTGAGGAATTGCTTGATGCCATTGCCTCCCACATTTGTATGGCTAGCAGTTAAAGAATCACCCCAACATACTACCGTTTTCTTCTCCTTGTCATCCGAACAAGATACAAGGATGGAAAGGAACTATATCGCCCCCTAAGCCAGTTATTTGTTAATTTTGCTTTCATTATAATAAACTCTGTAGATCATTTAATAATTTATCAACTATTTGATCTGGATTATGTCTCACTACGGCAACTTCCTTGGCGGCTTTACCTATCGCAAGATTTTTTTCCGGATTTAAAAATAAATCTTCAAGCAAAAAAGCTAGCTGATAGGGATCATTGGCTGGAACCAGATAACCCGTCTTTCCATTCTTAATGAGCGAAGGTACACCACCTACGTATGTCGCAATCGGAGTGCATCCCAAAATCTGCGCCTCACAAAGACTATTAGGACTATTATCTATGTACGAAGTATGGACATAAACCGTAGCATGGCAAATAGCATCACACAGTTGCTCAGCCGAAGCTACACCACAAAGGGAGACATTCACCTTTTCATGCTTGATGGCTAGTTGCTTCTCGACAATAGAAGGATTGATATTGCCATAACATTTCCACTCGAAAAACACGCCTTTCTCAGAAAGCATTTTCGCCGTCTTCAATACTAAATCATAGCCTTTATAGAGAGGACTGGATATAGTGGTAACTATCGTCAGCTTATCGGGCAAGGCTCTCTCCATTGGCTGATAGAAGACAGGTCGCAACACTTCGCTGGCAAAGAGATAGTTAGCCCCAGGATGCAATATCTGCATAACCCGATAATCCCAATCTGTCCTACCGAAATAGTTCATCACCCGCTTACATATCTCAGTTTCACGAGCGCAAGAAACCATCCACATTTTGCGTTCAATCCTCTTATGGAGCCTGTTTTTCCATCCATTACCGATGGATTTATATTCTTTCCAAGAAACGAACGGAGGTAGATAAGCATTCAGATATGGATTGAGAATGCCTTGGATATGAAGTATCACAGGAATGTCCGTAATGCCAGCCACCAACCCAAACGGCATCTCCGAACCAAACACCATGATGACATCAGGCTTGAAATCTTCCAATGGCTTTCGGATGATTTCCTCATACAAAGGAATCCGCTTTCGCTCATTAACTATAAGTGTATTCGCAGAGCAGATGAAGGCTTGTGCCTTTTCCTTCCAACTGTGCTTAGGAAAGCGAAGAGGATAATAAGTCACCCCCTTCTCAATTACTTTTTCCTCCTCGCCATCGAGAAAGAAGGCAATACCCAGTTCTGCATCCTCTCGCTTCATCAGCATAGCCTGAAGCGAAGACAACCATCCCCCACCATTATAAGTATTGTTATGCTTATAGAGGCAAGGAGTATTTGTGTACCATAAAATTTTCATATAAAAAAAACTAAAATAAACTATAGATTATTTATCGCATAAATATATCTTTCAATAAACTTATCCATAGTAAACATTTTTTCAAACAATTTTCTATTACATTTTCCTTTTTCTTGGTAAGCCACTTTATCTATATTTTTTTCCTCAATAAACTTTTGGACAAGACTTACAATATCATCAAAATTATCAATATCAAAGAATACTATTCCATTAGTATCATTTTTATCCAAAAGTTGGAAATATTTATTTCCACCAGTATTAGAAAGTAATAAATTTGTTGAAGAACGCAAAATTTCCAAAACGACTAAATCGAAATAAGTTTCCCTATTAGGAAGAATATACAAATCACTTTGACTAAGGAGTTCTTGCGTATTATTAATAAATCCAAGTTCAATCCATCTCGGATGTTTCAAAGGCAAAACTGGACCAACACCTGCACATAAGAAATAAAGATTGTCATACTTTTTTAGTAGCTTCATACCAACCTCTTTCAAAATGTCATATCCCTTAATCTCATTATGTCGTCCAAAATAGGTAATAACAAAAGCATTATCAGGTATTCCTAAATCTCTAAACTTTTGGATTTTTTCTTCATCAAAACTACAATCCATTATTGCAGAAGGGACATAAAAAAATTTAGCTGCATTCTTTTCAAAACATTTTTTCAATAAACTATTTTTTTCATATGGTTCTCGCGCCTCAAAACAAGGGAACATAATATAATCAACCTTGTTAAAAGCGGAAGATTCTCTTTTTAATAAGAAATATCTGAACCATTTCCACCAAATAGGATTATTTGAAACTAACTCATCAGTTAACGGACATGGGCAATGAGATGTCAATATTTTCTTACCCTTAAAATTCACTAGTAGTTTTTCGGTTGCAAGGATATCTGTTGACCAATGAAAATGAATATAATCGAATTCATTTAAATTCAAGTTTTCAGGAATGGATAATTTACATCTATTTTTAATAAAAAGATAATTATATAAAGCCTTAATATTAGAAAGAAAGGCACGTATTTTACTTGTTTTTTTATTTGTAGTTGTTACCTGAGTTTTATTTTTAAAATAATCAGAAAGAAAAGCAATCTGGTTATTGGGATGTTTTTTAAGAAACTCATGTATATTATAACAATACCCCATAGGTCCCCCAATATTCTTCAATTGGAAATTGTCCCAAATTAGCACTTTCGGGGAACTATTAATTGTAAAATTACCATCTATCATATCGTATTTTTTGAAGTTTAAATATTCATACATTTTTTCCTTAGAACTTCTCCATTACCTTCTCAACAATCGGAGCCATGTCGTAATATTTATATTCCGCAAGGCGACCACCGAAGATGACATTCTCTTCCTTGTCTGCCAGTCCTTTATACTTGGCATATAGCTCAGAGTTCTGCTTGTCATTCACAGGATAATATGGTTCCATACCATCCTTCCACTCTGTGGAATACTCTTTCGAAATGACTGTCTTTGAGCATTTATACACATCCTGACCAAACATCTCGAAGTGCTTGTGCTCAATAACACGAGTGTAAGGAACTTCACGCTCTGTATAGTTCACAACTGCATTGCCCTGATAATTTGGTTTATCAATAATCTCTGTCTCAAAGCGTACTGTACGATAATTTAGTTTACCAAACTGATAATTATAGAATTCATCTATCTTGCCAGTGAACACTATCTTGTCAGCGATACCCTCCCAATAAGAGCGATTTTCAAAGAAATCTACATTTGTTTTCGTCTCTACTCCTTCTAACAAGCCTTCAATGAGTTTGTTATAACCACCTACAGGGATACCCTGGTACTTATCATTGAAGTAGTTATTATCGAAGATGAGACGAACTGGTAAACGCTTAATAATGAAAGCAGGAAGTTCTGTACATTTTCTTCCCCACTGCTTCTCAGTATATCCCTTGATAAGTTTCTCATAAATGTCTTTTCCTATCAATATCTGAGCCTGTTCCTCCAAGTTACGTGGTTCTGTTACGCCATCTGCTTTCATACGAGCAACAGCTTCCGCCTTCTGCTCATCAATCTTAGCCTGAGCTTCTTCAGGTGTAGTTACGCCCCACATCTGATAGAAGGTGTTCATATTGAAAGGCAGATTATAGAGTTTGCCCTTATAGTTAGCTACTGGCGAGTTGGTATAGCGGTTAAACTCCACAACAGAGTTTACAAAGTCCCACACCTTCTTATTGGATGTATGGAAGATATGTGCGCCATACTTATGCACATTGATACCTTCGATATTCTCACAATAGATGTTACCACCAAAGTGAGAACGCTTATCTATCACCAAGCACTTCTTGCCCTGCTTGTGGGCAAGATGGGCGAATGTGGCTCCGAAAAGACCGGAGCCAACTATTAAGTAATCATAATGATTTTCCATATAATAATTATCGTTTTATTTTTGACAATATTTGAACTAGCATTTCGTCCTTGCAGATACATAGGATAATGAAGTAAGCTAAGACTCCACAGCAACCTTGCAGAAGCAAGATGGTGAGCGTAGGCAACTGCAAGAGGCTTATGCCATATAAGGCTAAAGCCATCACAATGCAACCTAACGCATAAGTGAGATGTGATTTCTTAAAATATATGATAGGTATATACTTGCGACCAATGAAATACATCGAAACAGTCGTGGCTACCTCTGCTCCCAAATAAGCTATAGACGTACCTATATAAGAGAAAAACGGAATCAAACACAGGTTGAGAATCAAATCTGCAACCGCTCCTATACCGCAACACAAAGTTACGATATTGATTTTCCCTTTAGGAAACAACACCTGAATGCCAAAGATATTAGAGATTGCGACCATTAATATAATCGGTGCTATAATCTGTGATGGCAATATAGAATGTTCGAACTTAACTCCACATAAAGCCGTGATAAGACTTGGCGCACAGAAGATGAGACCTATCGTCATCGGAAGTGCTATTGCCAAAGTAAAGTCGTATGACTTTTGAATCAAACGATTGAATTCAGCTTCCTTGTTCTCCGCAATGAGGTGAGATGCTCGTGGCATCATAACAGAACCAAGACAGACAGACATCGTCAGCAACATTTGCATCACCTTAGTGGCTGCTGCAAAATATCCTACCGCCAAAGCATTCTTCAAGAATCCCAATAAAACCGTATTCAGTTGGAGATAAATACTGGTTACCACAGAGAACGAGAAGACCTTTAAGACAGGCTTGATATGTCGCTTGATATGAAGTTCAGAGAAGATGATGTTCTCACGATGGATGTACTTACGAAGACGGAAGAAGTTGAAGATATTACCACCTAAGACTCCAAAGACGGTATAACAACCATAGTAGAGCAAATCTGTCTTACTCTTCACAAAGATGAACAAGAGGACAACCGAGACCGTCTTGATGATAAGTCCTCGTATGGTAATATATTTAAAATCCTCTATTCCCTGATAAAACCATTCACAGCCGATAGCCGTAAAAAAGATGGTTAGGCTCAGAATCAAGAACAATGGTATGTTGACTTGAATCTGCGGAACAGTCAAACAAAGGATGGCGACGATAGCGTATCCAACCAATGTCAGCATCGAATGCAGCAATAGGATCTCCATCGCCGTTCGATTCATCTGTACCACATCACTTCTATCTCTTGCTATCTCTCGGATGGCATACATCGGTATGCCTAAGCAAGTAAACAAGGAGATATAACTGATAATGGACTGGAAGAAATTGATCTGTCCGATACCATCTGCCTCTATCACTCGGCAAACGTAAGGAAAGGTTATCAATGGGAACAGCATCTGAGTTCCCGTATTGATAAGGTTGAGTATATAATTAACTTTTACTGATTGTGCCATTAGTATAAATCTACATTGATATCGAATGGAGAATCAAAGTCTTTCAGCATAGCATGTTTTGTGTCTTTCTCAGAGAGATTGGCATGCTCTGTAGGTATCTTCCAATCAATACCGAGGGTTTCATCGAGAATCGAGATACCTCCATCTGCCTCTGGATGATAGAAGTTATCACACTTGTATTGGAAGACTGCTGTTTCTGAGAGAACGGCGAAACCATGGGCAAAGCCTTTTGGGATGAAGAACTGGCGATGATTGTCTTCTGTCAGTTCTACTGCCACATGCTTGCCATAGGTTGGTGATCCTTTGCGGATATCTACAGCTACATCAAGCACTCTACCTTTTACGCAACGTACCAGCTTGCTCTGGGTATATGGTGGGCGCTGGAAGTGCAAGCCTCGCATTACGCCATAGCTGCTCATAGACTCGTTGTCTTGGCAGAAGTGAACACTGTGTCCCAGGATTGGGGCAACCTTTTCTTCAAACTCTCGTTCGCTGAAGCTCTCGAAGAAGTAGCCACGAGAGTCGCGGAAGAGGCGTGGCTCTATAATGAGAACGCCTTCTATTTCTGTTTTTACTATATTCATTGTTTTCTAATATTCTAAATTCTTTTTTAGTGTTTGATTTTTCTCTTCAAGTATTGAAAGGAGATACTTGCCATAGTCATTCTTCAACATAGGCTGAGCATTCTCTCTCAACTGTTCTGCGGTAATCCAACCTTGACGGTATGCGATACCTTCCAAGCAAGCAACCTTCAAACCCTGGCGCTTCTCCAGGACCTCAATAAATGTGGATGCTTCAGAAAGAGAATCATGAGTTCCGGTATCGAGCCAGGCAAATCCTCTTGCCATAGTCTGTACCTTCAACTCCTTATCTTTCAGGAACTCCTGGTTGACCGTTGTGATTTCCAACTCGCCACGAGCAGATGGTTTGATATGCTTTGCTACTTCTACAACCTTGTTAGGATAGAAATACAAGCCCACCACAGCATAGTTGCTCTTAGGATGCTCTGGTTTCTCTTCAATGCTGAGGCAATTGCCTTGCTCGTCAAACTCAGCCACGCCATATCGCTCTGGATCACTTACACGATAACCGAAGACGGTTGCCTTGTTGTTCTGCTCAGCATCTACTACTGCTTGATGAAGCATCTGATTTAATCCTGCACCATAGAAGATATTATCGCCTAATACGAGGCAAGCAGAATCATTACCAATGAATTTCTCTCCGATAATGAAGGCTTGGGCTAAGCCATCTGGTGATGGCTGCTCTGCATACTCGAACTTCACACCTAACTGGCTTCCATCGCCTAAGAGGCGCTTGAAGCCTGGCAAATCGAATGGGGTTGAAATAATCAATATCTCACGGATACCTGCCAACATCAGAACCGAGATAGGATAATATATCATCGGTTTATCAAAGATAGGAATCAGCTGCTTGCTGATACCCTTGGTGATTGGGTACAAACGTGTACCGCTACCACCTGCTAATACTATTCCTTTCATATAATTATTATTTATTGATCAATAACATTTTTCGAAAACCTACCCGTCCTTCCTTACCGTTAAAGAAGGAGTTTTTTCTACCTCTCCGTCTCTCCTGCAAGGAGAGCTCCACATCCTTACCATGCCTTCCCTTCTCAGAAAGGAAGGATGTAACCGCCCTACTCGGTGCTCGGAACCGCTACGCTCTAAGGTTGGCGGACCATCAAAGGTCTTCGCCATGTTGTGCAGGATGGAACTGCCGTAATCATTACAAAGCACAAAGTACATCTCAGCCTTTAACTCTATATGAAGTATCTCAATTATCATTAAAAACTTGGGAATCATTCATTTTCAATCCATTCATATCCTAAAGCGCTTAGCAATTCACTTTTTCTAGAACACCACTTTCCAGTCCATTGAACACGTAATGTTTTAGTTTGTGGTTTAATTCCATCACATACCATTTTAAAAGTTATATCCAAAAAGCCTGATTGATGTTCTGCATCAACCTCAAAATTCCAAATCACCAAATCACATGGGAATCAGGATTCGGACACTTACTTATTACATTTACATTTGAATATCACTACCAATCCTTTGAAACGCTAAGTTCATCTCGTTTTTGATCAACTAACTCATGTAAGTTTTTTATGCTATCAGTCAGTTCTTTATGACCATCTTTTTTATCATATTTTAAAAATTTTAGACTTAAAGTTTTTTCCATTATGTCAAACTCTTCCGCTGACAAGGAATCTTTAGGTGTTATAAAGAAATGTTTTCTTTTATATTTATTTCGATACGTATAATCTTCCAACAATAACTGAATATCAGGATCATTTAGACCTGCACCAATAAAAACAAATGTATGAGTTAGCAAAAGTGCATCTAAAACAGAATAAAACTGTGCATATTCACTCCTTGCTTTTGCATAATCCGCTTTAGTGAATATTATATCATCTCCAGCAGTTATATCACCGTGGCTTTTAATTATCAATCTATGAGCAGAGCGAATAACATCTGCAATATTATTATCATTATATTTTACCACAACGACATCATTGCCAGGAATAGAATGAACATACCTTTCGTATATTTGATCAAAATTTGGAGTTACTACAATACGAGAATCCAACTGTTCTATTTCTTCATGAATTGTAGCTTTCAAAAAGTGTTTATCAAAAAACTCGCTTTTCAATAAATCCTTATAGTCATCAGGCCCCAAATGTTTTCTCAACAATTCACACGCCAATAATAAATCACCATTATTGATAGCTTTAGAAACTACACCTTTCTGCTTTTTCGTTACAGTATTTGGTAATCTATTAATTCCCAATTTAAGCACTTCAACCCATGTTTTTGGCCTTTCTCCAGCAGCATTTTTAGAATTTGCAGAAACACCCGACCCCAAAAATAAAACGCATCTACGCCGAGCAATATCTTGAACAAGTTTATCTGGCCAATCTATCATAATAATCAATTGAATTAAGTAATTTATCAACTATAGCTTCAAAAACGATTTTGCTATCTTGTACCTTTTTGAAATGAGCCCCAACAACCCCATCACTTCCCGACAACTTATATATTGGCTTAGATGCCATTTGAGACAATGGTATCAAACTATTCATTGTAGGAATACTTCCTATACATAATTCAGGAGAATCAGGAGAATTATCATAGAAATCAGCCAAATATGACTTTATCTTATCTGGCATTCTTTGAATTATTCTATCATATGCCTTAACAGGACGCTTAATGCCTGCATTTGTTTTTGTATTATACTGTTGACTAACATAACCTAAAAATCTTGGGGAAACTGTCAAAACAGTACCTCCTATTTCATATTCTTCATCATTTTCTTTTCGAATTTTTTCGAGTACATCATTTATCTTTGCCTGCCAGACTTCTAGAGAACGCCCAATATTTTCAATAGCTTTGAGGCTAAAAATATCAGAAGACATCGGAATAATGAAATAATCACAATTTAATAAAATCAATCTATTTAAAGAACCTAGTGAAGGTCCCATATCAAATAATACGTAATCATAATCGCCTTCTATTTTTTCAAAGATATTTTTTAAAAAGAATGTTGAAGCTAAGGATCTTTCACGAAATGGAGAATTTAAGGATATCCATTCATTACTAAACAAATCCTCCGCAACTGCTAATTTAGTATCTCCTAGGACTACATCAATACCAAATCCATCAGAATGAACTTTAGGGATTGAATCATAATCTAATTTTTTATTTCCTTTCTTAATTGGTGTTACCAAGCTATAAATTGTCTTTGTAGCCTTATCACTATACATCTCCTCAATTTTCTCTTGAGAAAACAAATAGATAGTTGCGTTACATTGAGGATCTGCATCAATTAACAGAACTCGCTTGCCTTTATCCTTTAAGCAAGCTGCAAGATTACACAGTAATGTCGTCTTACCGACACCACCTTTATTATTAAATACAGCTATTGTTTTCATTGTATAATTAATTATAAACGATCACTTTAGGTACGTTAAGCCCTAAAATGAATGCTTTTTTATATCTTTTAAGAAAAAATCATTTGAATTTATGCCCAAGCAGTAACAGTAGCCAGCTGCCATCAATGAGCGAGTAAGTCTACCAATTTGTCCTTTGCCGTTTTCTTGATTCTGCGGAACACACATTGAGACATAGTACTTGCTTTCTTCGCTTATATTCATTTTGTCCCAAATTTAAAATTCGGGGCAAAGGTATATATTTTAATTAACGTACGCATGACATCCTAAAGTGACTGCTTACTTACAATTATTTTTTCTTCTTTTTCTTTGAATCTTTAGCGTTTTGCAATTGAGAGAAATCTATCTGACCATAGATACCTTCCATCTCTGCAAGAGCCTTGCGGAAATTTTGATTTTTCCAATCATTAAAATCCATCTCTATTTCATCTGCTTTTACTGCATTATAAAAGCATTCTTTTTGTTCTTGTTCAGAAATGTATTTTTGATCACCATTCTTTATTAACTGATGAATGATTTCTGCCAAATCGCCCATCTCATACAATGTTGGTACTACAATATTTGTATGAAGACTCCGACATTGCAAATATGGCGTGCTACTTGGGGCATAATGAAATTTGAATTTGTCCAATGCTTTATCAGGTATCTTCACACACCAAAGATCTTTTATTTTCTTTGTACAAAGATTAAAAGCCAATGCCAACTTGATAACATCTACACTACCATCATCTTTCCAAACAGAAATATCATTATCAAGAGTACGTAAATCAGATATAGAAACTGCATCATGCAATTGTCTTTCAACCCATTGCCCCTCTTCTATTTTTCTAAGATAGTACATCTTTTTCGAATTATATCCTTTAGATGGTTATACTTGATTTGTAACCAAGGGTCAGCTGGCTCCTCAAAATCCTCAATTATTGATAGAGCTTTCTTATTACACCAATGACCGAGAAGACTCAAATTCTTTGACTGTATTACGTGTGACTTTATCACCTTAAATGTGACAGCTAACATAGATGCTTGAGGCTGAACCTCTTCATAGTCGAAACAAAGAAACAAATCTATCAGCTTGACTACAAAAAGTTCATTCTTCTGATAATTCCAAAATAATTGTTCAAGCCAAGTAAGGAAAATAACTTTATTAACTGCAATTTGTCTTCGTGCGAAAACTAATATTTCAGGTTCTATACTTTCGTCAAAATCAGTTTCTATTAAATGAGATACAAAATAGTCTTCATATTCAGACATTCTCTTTAGCTTCTGTTCATCTGAAATATTAGAAGATACATTCTGAATCCCCCATAAATAATCCTCAGAAGAATCATTTGCAGAAACATCTATTGACAGATTTCCTCCTGCAATATTTTGTAAAGAAGAAAAATCAACTATTTCTGGAGTTTTAATTTCCTGCTGAAAATAAGACAGGAAGATATTATAGTTTTCCATACTTCTTCTTTTTTAACTCTATTAATTTTAAAACCGGAGCATCATTCTCATGCCCATTAGGTATAACAGGTCTGTCCGTTGGCAATATTGCCATAGAATTTGGATCATTTTCTCCAATTGTCCATGCTTCCCTAAACTCTATATTAGTTACAGGAATCACATGAGGATAACGCTTCTCTGGGTCTGACGACATCTGAGCATTATCTATCTCAACTGCACTTATACCTGCAAAATGATATTTAGAATACAGCCTTTCAAACATATCCAGGTTACTACTGTCCTTTGCTTGCATTAAATGAAAACGAGACGTAGCAACAACATAACGACCTGAATCAAGAGGTATTTTCTTCAAATCAGGAGCAATGATAACTTTATACCACATTGGATGTTCTTTATCCACCCCTTTGATAAACGTAAGCTTAAGATTTAATATCTTAGCACGATAGTCACTTTCCCATTTTTCTAAAATCCCTTTCGCATGCTTATAATGCTTAAACATCAATAGTATAATTGGAGGTTCTGAGCCATCGTAAGGCATCATATAACCACAGCCAGACCATAGAGCCTTGTCCCACAAAGGATAGTCAATCAAATCTGTTATTATCTGATTAGCCTGTTTTCCTCGCCTTTCTTCTGATTTCTCTGAGTTTTTGGCATTCTTATTAGGATATTTCTCAAATTTTGGTAGCCACCATTGCTCTATGCCTATTTTATAATCAGAATTGAACACAAGTTTAAACTCTCGCTGATAGTTTGACAAAATTACCAATCTATCCCGTAAACCATCCTCAACATTTTTCTTATCAAACATTTCCTTTGCATTTATCGTTTGCGAATTTAGTGTCAAGAAGAATGTCAAGAATTGAGTACAAAGGTTCCAATAATCCTGCTCTGTAGCTGTAACTTGGTTTATATTAATCTTATATTCTGTTGTTTTACTTCCTTTCTTAACCGTAGTCTTCCCAGAATTCTTAACTTTTAAAACAATCTCAATCTTAGGAAAAGCAATAGCTATATCCTTTGCATTCATTGTTGCGAGAAAAGACTCTATAAAGGACAACAACATTTCTGCATAAGCCTGACTTTTTTCATCACCATAAAATGTCACAACAAATGTACATCCATTAACAAGTGTTTTTAGGCTTGTAATCTTTTTGTTTGTAAAAAATGGCTTAAATAATGATATTGATGAATCTACCAATCCGGCTATATGTTCTTTGCATTTTGGATCTGCCAATATTATATCCTTGAATTCTTGGCTTGTTTTCTCTTCATACCCTAATCTATAAAGTATTGTATCTTTTGAAACAATAAGTTCAAAATGCTTACAGATATCAGGCATCATTGACCATTCCTGTTCACTGCATGGCGAAGCCAAGGATATAACAGCCAATATGGAATCTATTTCCTGTCGCTGCTGATAATAGGAATCATCTATGAAAGATGGGTGAATGGCAACAATCCTATCAAGCAAAAATAACCAATTAATAAAGGCATTGATATTTCCGACTCTCAACTCATGTCTACATAGTTCAAACAAAACTGTTACGATAAGATGGTCTATTAAACCATCTGTCTCTATCTTATGGAACATTAAGCTCAATGCTTTAACAAACAGATTTTTTGCACTATACATGAGGTCAAGCTCTTTATAAGCAAACGCCAACATTCCAGCAGCTTGGACAAGTCTACCTTTCGTTTCTTCCTTTTGGAATCCTACTATACATTTTCCAAAATGCCTGATAGCATTAAGATTATCTTCCTTTTCTAAGTTTTGTACTCCTCGGGTAAAATGAACTTCAGCCGATGATATTTCCGAATGTCTCTTGGCACTTTCGTCAGCAACCATATCAACAATCTCCTCAAAAACAGGATTGTCAGATACTAAAGTACCTATTTGTCTTATAATCTCAGCATGCATCTCAAAAGAAATATCAATATGACAAGGAACCTCTTTAAGTGCATCTCGAAGCAGCACAAGAGGCTCTGCTATATTTTCTCCCTTAATTTGAGAGTTGATAATCTGAGTTTCAAGAAGACTAATTTTCAGATATAGATATGAACTTTTATGCTCGTCATCCTCAGATAGTTTTTGAAATAAGTCATTCCAATACTTTTCTTCATTTTGAATGCTCTGTTCTTTTTGGAAAAGGTTAAAGACTATGGCTGTATTTACTAAATTATAGAGATTATAGCATTTCTCTATACGTATAGGATTAATTTCCTTTTGCAACATATCCTTCAACTGAAGATATTGCTGATACATTTCATCAGGTTCCTCAAACCAAAAAAAGGATGTCCAACCTATTTGATAGATTACATTGAATACCTGCTGACTTGTTCCATATTTTCTTGCTTGTTCTAAAGAAAGAGAGAATCTTCCTTTAATTTCAATTTTAGGAAGTTCTAATTCTCGTGATAAAATAGCAGCAGCCAATAGATCATCAATATAAGCTGTATCCAATCTGCCATTTAACTTGGTCACGCCAATTCTACTGTCTATTTCTGCGAGTTTTTCTCTTTTTCTTTTGTCACCAGCTCCCTCGATTTTCACTTCTTTCAATTGATCATCCAAATTAAGAGTTTTGATAGCTATATCATAACAATCTCTTTCAAAAACGGCCTGCTTATACCAATTCAAATCAAAGATGTAAACATCAACTGAATAGTCAGCCTTATTCTTATCATACTGTTCGGCCTTTTTCTTGGAAGGGACAAATTGGTTCGTGCAAAAGAAAATTTTATTAAATCCTCTACCTGTTCCAACAATTTTCTGTACATCACTTTTAATTTTGGAAGCCCAGTCTTCCTTACAACTTATAGCAAAAGCCCATTTTTCGTTACCTTTACAAGCATCTGAATAATACCATTTTTCAGAAACATTATCATCCACAGGATAGGTCTCAAGGTCTGTCTTTCCATCACCTCCACCAGCAGGACCTGTCGATGGAATCAGGTTAGGGGTAACCAGTTTACCTACCATTTGTCTGGTCATTTCCTCAAACTGGTCTTGCTTCATATTTTTTGACAGATTGTTCATATAGAAGCAAAACATATCTTCTCCCATAGCTTTTTCGGTATGAGAATCTGAAAAATATTCAGGTCTCATCTTCCTATAAAACTGATAAGGGCTTTTGCTATCTGCCGTATCTATTTCCATTCCCAAAATATTCATATATCTTTCCTCCATTGATTTATTGTAAAAACTTCGAGCTTAAAGATTTTTGTAGATCTGTGTCTGTACTAGCGTAAGCGGTCACTTTAGGTACGTTAAGCCCTAAAATGAATGCTTTTTTATATCTTTTAAGAATAAATCATTTGATTTTATGCCTAAGCAGTAACAGTAGCCAGCTGCCATCTATGAAAATGCATTAATCAACCTATACTTGGCTTATGGCTAAACATTTCTATCGTTTCTCCAAATTCTGCCAATACTTTACCAAGATTAGGATTGTCATTTCTGATGATTACAGAAGCCACATTGTCTATTCCATACTCATCTAACAAAGTAGATGTCACCATTGTAAAACGATTACGATACTTATATGTATCGAACCAGTTCTTGAACAACCTTCCTCTCATCAATTGCTTGCCGTCACTTGTAGAGCATAAAAACAACATCGTCGCCTTATTGGCATTGAAGAATTCCTCTACAATTGCTATGACTGTAGCTTTAACCTTTTTATCACGAGGTGATTTCACACCGTTGAGATTACCTATGATAAATTCGTAGGACTCATCGGATCGAATCAAATCATCAGGCATAAAGCCGATTGAAAACTCAGCTCCTGAATCTGCGATAAAAGTATATGCACCTTCTTGCGTATCTTCTTTCACTGCATATGGTGCATAACTATTAATCTTGACTAAATCTAATTTTTTCATTCTTACAACACACAAAATGATTCTGCTTCCTTACCGGTTCTGCGGCGATAGTCTTCACGCATACGCTTTTCCATTTGTGCTATGTATTCTGCCTTTCGCTCTCTAGAAGCCTTGAAGCGACGCATAAAATCTGCTTTTTTTTCTTCTATGTTCATAACGTAATCTCCTTATTAATTATACATTTTTGTGCAAAGATATACTTTTTCTATGATACCGCCAAATGTTTTTTGAAAAAAGTTATTTTCCCAAAATAAGCTAAAGGTACTTCTGTTCTTCTATCACCAGTTTGCTCAATACCGGCAAGAGCTTTTCTATCTTGCGGCACTTCACCTTATTATAATAGAAGTCTATATCATCGAGGAGGTCATAAGCCTGGTCTTCGGGCATATCACCACCATAACCGCCCTCCGGTGCTCAGAACCGTTACGCTCTAAGGTTGACGGGGCATCAAAGCCCTCACCATGTTTTGCGGGATGGGACCGCCATACGGGCTAACGGTGATTTACTGTTTCTATTAATCTAATCCAATTCCATCTCATCATATTTCAACTCTCTTCCTCCCATCTTCCTTACATGAGTATATGCATACTTTGAGTAAGAAAGAAGGGCAGACAGAATCTTGCCACCATCCACTTCGATGATAGAGCTTTCTTTTTTGCCGAGGCTGTCGATGGAGCAGAGGGTGATGCCTTGGTGCTCGTCGTTCTCATCGTCAGAACATATCCAATAGCGGTCATGAAGAGGACCATCCTTTGAATTGTCGTCATACCATACAAAGTTGAGGCTAAGGGTATTGGTTACTCCTGATGAAATAGACCTCCATGATGTGGTGTAATCCTCATTTTGATATTTCTGACGATGGGTAAGTATTCTTATCTCCAAATCGTTGTTGATGTCGCAGAGCTGCTTGATAATAGCGAGGTCTTGTGGCTTGAAATATGGGTCGATAATGGTCAGTGTGTTGTAATTGAATGACTGATACCAATTCAAAATGTAAGCCTTGGCTTTCTCCTCTTCTCCTACTTGGATATAGCCATCATCGGTGAAAGTACTTGTACGGATCAAACTCTCTACACGGTCAATCCGTTCTTTGGTGTCGGCAGCCAACGAAAGGACCAGTTTCAAATTGTAACGGAAGGCACGATGCATGTTGAGCAAGAAGTCCTTGTTCTGCCTAGACTGCTTGTACTTGCGGTACACATCCTCCATGATATACAAAATAGCAAATTTGGCATCATCTATGTTATGGTCGTAAATGTGCTTGATGGAAAGGTCGAGAATGCGATTCAATTCCAACACTTGGCCTTTGCCGTTAAGCAGGTTGTCAAGTTGCTTGGTAAAGAATTTCACTTGCTCACGACGGTTAAGGTTATCTATCGTATCTAACTTGTCGTGTGCCTGTTTCAACTTCTTAGCTGATGATATATGACTAAGCAACCGGTTCTTATATTGCACACGGGCTGGATCCTTGTCGAGATTGTTAACCATCTCTTCCGCTAATTCTGGCTTGTGCTGATAAACCATATCTATCAAGCGTTTATAATCATCGAGCGTTCCATTCAGGCGAAGGCTTCGCATGGCAGTTTCGGCAACAGGCTTAACCAGGTTGCCAAGATTATTCTCCACACACTCATTGATGCTCAAATCGAGTCGGTTCACCTTATCGAAAGTAGAGGATATTGACTCTGCCAGTTCTATGCCTTTTTCAAAGAACACTTCTTTGTCTCCCTTCTTCTGGAAATAAGGGGCTATCTGAAGAAACAGGAATGCCTTGTCTGCTTTGTTGTCGATACGATCAATGGCATCAAACCAGGTTTTGCTGTCCTTATTAGAGAACTCTGATTTAGAATGGCGCAAAGCTGCAAGACAGGCTATCTTATAACCATCATGCTGGATGCCAAAGCGAGTAGGAAGTTTCTCGTTCACGATTCGCTCTATCTCATTGACAATTGCATTCTTCTGATTACTACTTAATGTCTGCTTAGGTTTTCCTTCTTTCAGACTCTTGGCAATGATATTGACCACCTGATAGAAAATTTCATCGTTGGTAGAATGCTCCAGAATGGCTATAAGGTCTTGATAGTCCTTGTATTCCAATGGGTATGCCTGATATTCCGCAGATACCCCAGACAGAGAGGCTTCCTTGCAGAAGATGAATTCTGTTACATGCTTTAAACAGTCGTTCATGAACTGCTCATCGTAGCGGGTCAAGAGAGAATAAAGGGTATCCCTGCTATAATAGAACATGGCTGGCGCAATGCCAAAAATGACTATTTTCTGATCCAATACCGAACAGGTGTCAAAATGAGCAGGGAAATATTTTCCGCATAGTTGGTTGAATTGCTTGGTATCGTTGGCAAGATAGTACTCCAAAGCGATATTGCTCCAAATAACAGCTTTCTCGCCATCTGACAACTGCGCATCTATATCATCTGCAAACTGCGTCAAGAGCTGTTCGTCTTCGCACATGCCATATCGTACAAGAAGTCCCATTGAACGGGAATAAAGTTCGAGGGCTATGTCGTATGCCGTGATACAAGATGATGATGCCAAGAAACACTCAGTCTTCATCTTGCGACATTTTTTCAGGATGTCCTCGGCATCGCCACTTGAGACTTTGGCAAAGTTCTTTGCCAGGAAAAAGCCACATTCGATTCTTTCTTTCAACATCTCTATAGACTGCCAATTGTCTAATACTAAACCTTTAATCCTATTGGCAAATGAATCCTCAGGAAAGTGTTTTGTCATCCACAAGTATATACGCATAAAGATGATAACCTTGCGTGACGGACGTTCCAATTTCTCAAAATAATGAAAATTGGCTTTCAACACTGAAAGGAATGCCTCATGATTTATCTGTTCGGCATAATACAACATGCGAGACAGTAATTCGAGAGGGTTCTCACGGTTGTCGTAGGTATTGTCGGTCTTGGCAATTAAATCGAAAAACTTATCCAGCTTCACCTTTTTCTCTTCCTGTTTTAACAGATACTGACTGGCAGCCAAGGAATAGGCTCGCTTCTTGCGTTCCGTTGTGTTGATTTGGTCTATCAACTCATCTATCATCGTTGGGTAATCACATACCAATGCCTTGATTGGTTCTTCCACCACTTTCAGATGATAGGCGGTTTCTTCCAAAAGGTGTCGGATACCCGATATGATGTCACGGCGTATGTCGCCAGTGGAACAGCCCAAAGTATTCTCTGTCTCTGACCGTTTGCCCAGATAGTCAAACCTGCCTAACAGCTTTGACAGACAAGACACACGAACCGATTCGTCTTCCAAATCACAGATGTAGAGATACAGAAGTTCAAGTCGGGACTTGCTCTCCTCAGGAAGGATGTCTTTTGTTGCCTCAATGATAGTCAGTTCGGCATCCACATAATCAAACGTCGGGTATTTGATGGTGTCGGTGAGAGATTCGATATAAGCCATAGCCTTTTTCATCTCTTCGGGCGTCATCTTTGACATAGAATGACAAACGGTGTTGAGAATCTTAGCTTTCGGCATATCTGTATCTGAAACTGCCACTATCAATTGAATAGCTTGCAAAACAGCTTTGCCAATATTTTCCTTGTTCTCATGCTCAGGCAACCATATCTGCAACAAATGCAGCTTACGGGAATTGCTTGGCAGTTTAGCCAACTCACCCAAGAAGTAATCAACCGAGACATCTGCAAACAAGTTCTTGGCGGCATGAGTGAACGTGCGCAACTCATCGTCCTCAATCTTGGCACTGACCATATCGAAATTGGTTACGTTTCCTGTTTCTGCATCCGTCTTGTTTGACATCAACGACATCAACGTGTAAACCCTATCGGCATTAACTGTCTCCTTGTTTGCCTTTGCCACTTTGTCAACAATGGCTATAGCTGACTCATAATCTATTGGCATCAAGAGTTTTGCCAACTCAATGGCTTTGCTTGGTATTTTCTCAAACTGTATGGTAGATACAAGTTGGTTAATGTTCTCTTTCAGTACCTCATAGTCGGAAGGGTTCAACAAATCCTTCTTTCTGGCTATAAGCAGAAATGACTTCAGGCGTTCCTCTGAAAGATACACATTACGAGATAATGCCAATGCTTGCTCGGAATGTCCAGTGGCAAGAAGAGCTTCCAGTTCGTTGTCCCACAACTCATTTTTCTCAATCTCACGAGACATGGACTTATTGAGAGCAAAACGGAACAGGGTTGCCGCATATTTCTCCGGTTCATCCTTGCAGGCTTCATAGCCAAACTCGCACTGCTCGTTGAGAGCTGCCTGAGAATGCTTGTTGACAAGTATCTTCTGGATATTGTCCCTGCTGAGAAAGTTTACCAGCTGGTCTGTCTTATGCAAAGTCTTCATGAGGGGTGGGATGAAGCTGCAATGGGAAATCATATATTGTGGCATCTGCAAAACATGGAGTATCTTCAACTCTATGTTCTGCTTCAAACTCGTCAACTGACGCTTCAGGTATTTATGAAAGCCCTCATTAATGAGGGTACAAATACCCGACGGATCTATATGTACAAACTCCTTATATTTCTCAGACACCCCAAGAAATTCATCTTCTGACAGCGACAAGATGGCTGCTGCCACTGGCACTTGAAGAGGAAACTCCGTATAGGTCAATAAAGCGAAGAAATCATATGTCAAAGTTTCGTTTGTATCAAATATATGATGAAAATCAGCATCATACAAATCGGTAGTGCCTGATGCATTTGATGCAACCAAATCCTTCAGCTTACCTTTCTTTATATAACGGTTGAGCACTGTTTCCATGCGGCTTCCCAATCCTCTTGTGATGTCGCATAGGGCTTGAAGTTCTTCTTCATTGATGTCTGAAACCGATTTACGGAAATAATCCTTTACGTCGGCATCACCAAACGGAATTATCTCGTATTCACTGATACTCAACTTGGAACAGGAAGGTATGATATTCTTGATATCTTCTTTCTTGCCTGAAAAAATGAAGCGACCATTGTTCCAAAACATCTTCTCTAAAAAACGTTTGACACTCTCAACCTTTTCTGGCGGAACATGATCAAAACCATCAAAGACGAAGTATAATGGCTTATCAGAACGTTTGATTTTCCGATAAACGGATGGCCATAATGCAGTAATGTTGGCTTTCTCTGCATCCCTAATGTCGAAAAGTTCATCTGCCCCGTAGGCATACCAGTACAATTGCTCCACAACGCTGTGCTCCATCACATCCGCATCCATCAACATAATGTCAAGGCCATCGTTGAAATAGCTCATACAGTTACGACCATGCTCCCTGGCAAACTGCGCCAGCACTGTGGAAACGCCAACACCCTCTTCACCATATAGGCAAAGAACATTATCTTCTACCAAACGCTTTTCGCACAAAGCAAGTATCTCCTTGCGGATGATTTCGTTGGAGACTGGACATGGTTTGGTATCACTATAGTAAAACATGTCGAGTATAGAGCTTTCTGCAATGGCCTCCTTGTTACAAGGACGGTTGCTCAGCACTTTCCTGGCATATTCTGCTCCATAGAAATTCTGTATGGCATATTTTGCATTAGGCAATATCTGCACGTTACTCTGCTTGATATCGAATGTATTTTGCTCTTCTGACATAAATATGAATTTAAAGAGGGTTAGGATACTTTCCAAAGTATCTTAGGATACTTGGCGAAGTATCTTAGGATACTTGCCCATGTATCTTAAGATACTTTTTTGGGGGTGTTTTAGCGACCTACTTGACGGATAGTTTTTTTGCGGGCCGTCCAGGCATTATTGATTGCCACCCGTATGTTGTCGATGGTCTGTCCTTTTTCCCATTTCGGAACGAAGGGAAGGAGAAGGGAAATGAAACTCTGCTTCACTATCAGATCATCGGTGAGGGATGGCTCTTGCTGTCGCATGGTTGCCACCACCTCGCCCAGGTCTCTCGCTGTCTTGCAGGAGCGAAGGAGGGTGATGTAGCCTCGCAAGGATTCCACCTTATTTATATATATAGACAAAGCCTGTTCTTCCTCAGTGAGAGGTTGAGGTGCTTCGCCATCCTTGGCAAGCGTCTTCTCTGCGAACTGGTCACCATAGAAGTTTTGCTCTGCCTTTGTAGCGTTGGGGAGGATTTGGTTATTGCCTCCGTATATATTGAAAGTTACATCTGACATCGTATAAAGGTAAAAAAGTAAAAGGGTAAAAAAGTAAAAAATGACTTGCTGGCTATGATTTCTTAATGATTTTCTTAACCTTATTCAATAGATATTCAACGTTTTTCAATGCCTTTCAACGGAATTGTTTTCGGTCCACGGATGTTGTATCTTTGCAACAGCTTAAACGAAGAACGAAGAGTGATGAGTGAAGAATTCAATACCCGGGGTGCTCGACATTCGAAGTTTGGAGTAGCTGACAATTTTAGTATTAACAATTTAAAAGAAAGGAATCGATTATGATTGAGTATTCTATTTACATGATGGGTAATCCTATCAAACCAGAGGAGCCTCAAAAGGCTTATGCCAAGAACCAAGTTCGTGAAATCTGGGACTTGAACAAGTTTTGCAAGCACATTGCTTCACACAACGCTGGCTACAGCCGCGGTATGGTGAAAGCCATCCTGTCGGACATGTGCGACTGCATTGTAGAGCAACTGCTCAACGGCAACAAGATTAAACTCGGTGAGTTTGGTGTCTTTAGCATCTCCATCAACTGTGAGGGTGCGGAGTCGCTGGAGAAGTTTACCGAGGAGAACATCAAGTCGGTGAACATCAAGTTCAACCCTGGTGTGGACTTTGAGAACCTTGTTGATAAAGCTGAGTTCAAACTCGTGGCAAGCCGTGCTGGTCAAGCTGCCTTGCTCAAGGCTGAAAAGGCGAACGAGACTACCGTTGACCTGGAGGCTGCGAAGAAGAAGCCTACCAAGGACGACAAGAATGACAACAAGCCATCGGGTGATGGTGGTGATACACCAAACCCTGGCGGTGGAAGCAGTACCGACTCTGGCACCGACGGTAGCGGTGATGGCCTGGAGTAGGATTCTCCCTGTGACTGCATCCTGCATAGTGCAGGGTGTGGTCACCCCTTCAAACTTATGTTTCACTTTTAAACACATTTCTGATTATGAAGAATTTTAATGATGGTTCCAAGAAAATTTCTTGGGTTTCAATTTTGAATGCTGCTGTTCAAGCTTTGATTGCAGCTCTTACTGCACTGGGAGTAAGCTCGTGCGCAAATGCCTTATAGCAATGTTAAATGTTAAGTGTTGAATGTTGAATGTTGAATTATGAATTGTGAATTATGAGACAAAGTCAATATATGTCGGCTAACGACATTAAATATCTGGTTTTGCATTGCTCGGCTAGCCGATGCAATGAGGACTATAGTGTGGAACAGCTGCGACGCGACCATAAGGCGCGTGGGTTTTATGACATCGGCTACCACTTCTACATCCGTAAGGATGGAACGATGACGCAGCACCGGATGCTGTTGGAGGTTGGTGCTCATGCCAGACCTTATAATAGATGCTCTATCGGCATCTGCTATGAGGGAGGGCTCGATGAGCAAGGCAAACCTTGCAACACCATGACAACTGAGCAGGAAACGAGACTCATTGACCTTTTCAGGAATCTGAAGATTCTCTTTCCGAAAGCGAAGATTGTGGGGCATCGGGATTTGCCGGGGACTACTCCCAAAGAGTGTCCGTGTTTGGATGCGGTCAGCTGGGCTGCTCATCATCATCTCGATTAATACTCTGTTACTGGCGAGGTACTTTTCCTCGTCAGTACCACTTGCTTAATATCTGACATTTCCATATACTCTATTCGATTTTTTGCAAGTATGCTTTAGGAATATATCCTGTCGTAACAGCACACAACCCCTTGATACTCACATAAAGTTTATGATCTTTTTTGATACGGACGACATAGCCTTCCGCTCCTTTCAAAGGACCTTCAATGACTCGGAACTTGTCGCCTTTGGTAAACTTGGGATTATACTCATCGTAAAAATCCAGTCCTTCAACACCAGAAGTTGCTACAATATTGAAAATTTTCACTTCACGTTCTGAAATTTTAGAAGGTTCTTTCAAGTTCTCAGAATTTTTGCCACGATAGAGCATCACTTTATTGAGAAACATACGCTCCATCTCTTCTGCTTCTATTCTCGTGGTACGGAAAAGAATAAGAGATGGCATAATAGGAACTTCCTTCACCAGTCTCTTTTTCTTATTCTTGTCCCAATATGCTTGTTTCACATCATAAATATGTTCTATCCCTTTGGCAACGAAATATGCCTTGATAGGCTTTCCTTTCCCAAAAAATATCTTGAATGCGTACCAACTCTCCTCGTTGTCTGCTTGTATCATTGTTTATTTTTTTCTATTTTAACCAGGGTGTACTTCTCATTCCCCCGTGTCGTGAAATCATGTTTCAAAACACTTGGCAAGAAAGGGTTGGTTAGTCTATTTCCAATAACGGAAACCTCTAATCACAGACGTACTCCTGATCCAAGAGCATGATAGTCTGCAACCCTTGGAATGATTAGCTGTCCGATTCCTTTGTCCTCAAAATCCTTCCCTCAATCACTCCCGTTCTTCTGAATCTCTATATAAGAGACACAGAAAACCGAAAAACATTCTTTCAATCAACGACTTAGAAGATTGTGTACGAGAAGAATGCTGAAAAAATGTAGAATTTTGTAGAATGATATTAATTTTTTAACACGCATAATTTGCTTGTTTCCAATAATTTTCGTAATTTTGCGGTAAGATTCTGTGTCTCTTATATAAAGATTCAGAAAAATTGGTTCATTTTGGTTCATTTTACATAATCCCTCTTTTTATTCTTTTTTTGTGGCTTATAGGGCTGCCAGTATCTTGGCGTTGGCATCATCTACTTCTGAGCTTTTGATGGAACGGAGATAGATTTGTGTGGTGGTTTCGGAATGATGTCCCAATGCCTCGCTGATGACAGAGATAGAGATATGATTATCTCTTGCCGTCGTTGCCCAGGAATGGCGGGCAACATAGAGGGTGAGCTTGCCCTTGATGCCTATCGTAGCTCCAAACTTTCTGAGGTGGTAGGAGATACGCGCTTCCGCATTGTGATATAGGCGTGCCTCATCCTGCTTTTTGTCAATAGTTTTATCCTGTCTTTTGTTTCCATCATCAACAAGGAAAGGAAAGAGATAAGATGAGGAGGCGGTCTGCGCCTGATACTTTTCCAACAACTCCTGCATCTCCTTCTCCCATCGGATGGTGAGACGCTGTCCTGTCTTTCTTCTTGTATAATGAAGATAACCGTCCTTGAGGTCAGATTTGCGGAGATGAGCCAGGTCGATGAAAGAGATACCACGCAGATAGAAACTCATCAGGAATGTATCTCTTGCCATCTCTTCCTTGGGATTGAGATCCTTGACAGATTGCAGACTCTTGATCTGGCTGACATTTTCTGTAGGTATGGCTCTCTTGCGAGTTTGGGCAATACCGGTATAGACATCCGAGAAGGGATGCTGCTGTGGCGTCAGTCCCTTTGCCACAGCTTTGTTGTAGGTGGCACGGAGGATGCGGAGATAGAAGGAGCTGGTATTTTTGCATACCTCCGCCGTATGATGCAGGTACGCCTCATACGAGCGCATCACTTCTGCATCTATCTCTTTTAGGGCAATATCCTTGTTGTCACGGTATCGCTTAAAGCTGTTGAGGGATGCCTTGTAATGCAGCGAGGTGCGGTATTGCCCGTTCTTCAGCAACAGGGCGATGAGGAGGTTCATGAACTGGAATAAAGACTCTGATGTTTTCTTGTTTCTTGACATAATGACAGTGAATTTATGAAGTTTATTAATATATGATAGGGGAATGGAGGACTAGTTTTAGATAATTCAAGGTAAAATGTCGATATTTTACATAAAAATCGGACTGTCTGTAATTCACCGGCATCATGATGTTCAGAACAATCGCCTCTATCGTATAATGGTAATCATTATTACAAAAAAACTCCGAAGAACCAAGATTGATTCTTCGGAGTTTTTTGTACACCCTTAGGGATTCGAACCCTAGACCCACTGATTAAGAGTCAGTTGCTCTACCAACTGAGCTAAGGGTGCCTCTGCTAAAAGCTTTGTTTTCAAAAGCGAGTGCAAAGGTAATACATTTTTCTGAAACCACCAAACTTTTATGGATATTTTTTGAAAAAATCTTTCATTTTATCCATCATGATTGGTTGATGAAAGCATTATTCCTTCAGCCAACCACCTATCAGACTGATGATTTCCTGTCTTGTAGGCTCTGGAAACGACAAGATGCGAGTTTTGTGCGAACCGCCATGACACATATAAACATGCAGGTTCTGGTTTACATGATGCAGATAAGGAAATCAGAATACAAATCCTGCATTGATATAGAATCCTACATTCTTACCCAAGCTAGAATAATTAGCCTGAATGCTTACCGGACCCAATACGAAATCATAGGATGCCCGCAAGGCTCCTCCCCACAAATCATCACCGATGAGAATATGGGAAAACTTGCGGGCTTCCTTGCCATACTCTCCCAAAGCGGTAAGATAGAACTTTCCTTTCACCCGATAGCGGAAACCGAGCTGACCAGTCACCACATTGCGCTCCAGCAGATGAACATGCTGCGCACTCTCCCATGCCACTTGCCAAGGCAGATAGTAACCGTCAGCTACTCCACCTGCATAATTCTGATAAATGGCTGGTACGGAACTGCCAAACAAGAAGCGGCTCTTGAGCTTAGGAAGCAGATAGAATCTGGAATTGAGACGTACGGCACATTCTCCTTGAAAAGCAACCTCGCCAAAAGGATTACCATCAGCATAATGTATTCCGTCATCAGTATGCAGAATGCCCTGAACCTGAATGCGGCTGCCACGGGTCGGGAAATAGCGGCGGTCGTAAGTATCCATCACAACAGATGCAAAGTAGTTCAGGAAATGGTCTGACGAACGTGTCTGGATGCTTCCGTCGCGTTCGAACATATCAGAATGATAATGATAATAATCAAACTGCACTCCCGACTTCAATCTGAAATTACCGATATCGCGGGTATAGAATCCAGCAAAAGAATGCGAAAGAAACTCCAGGGCATCCAACTTATGCTTGTCCGCATAAAGGTCGAAATCATAATGAGCCATACGATAGGAAATGCCAATTTTCGCTCCGAAAAGGTTGCCATAGGCATATTTCATTTCCAGATAGGGATTACGGGAAATGCGTCCTGTAAAGGCATAGTGATGACGGGTAGAAAACTGCTGGTTATTGGATATCTGAGCAATGACGCTCGCCAAATCCTGCGTATCAAAACGTGCACCTACACTGATTCTTCTCGATTCGTTGGGTTCCAGCATGAATACCAGGTCATAAGGTTCCTCGTTAGACTGTCTGTATTCTACACGCGAAAAGATATTCAGTCCCCTGAGCATGGCAAGTGTGCCATCTATCTCCTCAGGACTGACTTCCGAATTCTCCCGTAAAGCAATTTTCGTTCTAATCCACTTTTCCTCCTCTCCGCTGATGCCTTCTAACCGGATGCTTCCTATATGATAAGCTTCCGTCTGAGAAGGTTTCGGCTGTTTGAGGCGTTTATCCTGTAATGTATCATCAGAGGCAACAGAATCACAAGCATCAGCATAGATATACTTTCTCAGAGCCATCAGCTCATCCCATTTCTGGCGGGCAGCCTGTTCTCCCCGCTGTATCATCGTATCAATGGCTTCAGATTGGAAACTGGCTGCCGAATAACCTTTCAGAGAAGGATTGATATAAAGATCGGCTTCAGCCATATTCTTCCGGTATTTGTTCTGCCCCATCATACTTATGAGCTGTTCTACAACAGAAGAAGCCGATTTCAGTTCTTCCTTCTTCTTCCAACCGGTACTCAAATCTACACAGATAATCACATCTGCTCCCATTTCCTTTGCCACATCAACCGGCAGATTGTTCAAGGCGCCGCCATCCACCAGCATCTTCCCTTTCCATTCTACCGGAGCAAACACGCCCGGTATCGACATGCTGGCACGCATCGCCAATGGCAACGAGCCCGATGAAAACACCACCTCCTTGCCTTCTACCAGATCTACCGCCACGCAACGGTAAGGAATAGGTAGGTTGGAGAAATCATCCACCTGATGATACCCCACGGTAAGTTTAGAGAAAAGGTTAAAGATATTCTGCCCCTTCACATAACCGGTTGGCAACGAGACCTTTCTCTCTTTGGAAAGAGGAATATGAACGATATATTTCTCCCTTTCTTCTTTAGAGAGGAAAGTCTCCGATTCACGTTTCACCTGGTCGCTCAAAAGGAAAAGCCAGTTCTGGTTACGGTAGAGGCTATCGATATCCGCAGCATCGTAGCCGATGGCATAGAGTCCGCCCACGATGGCACCGATACTGGTTCCGGCAATATAATCTACAGGAATATCAGCCTCTTCCAGCACCTTGAGCACACCTACTTCAGCCGCACCCTTGGCACCACCTCCACCCAACACGAGCCCCACCTTCTTGCGTGGCTGCTGGGCTTGCAGAGGAGTATGTGCAAAGAAGCAGCAGAATAAAACCAAAAAACATAATATCTTATCTCGATGTACCATCATATTGCTCCTTGTTTAAATGAATAACTGGCACGGCAAAGATACGAAGAAAGATTGGAACTCGCAAGAAAATCTGAAAGAAAATGGCTGAGGACACTGAAATTTAAAGGATTATGCGAATCAATCCAGATACAGCAAGGTTGTCATATCATAATCCTGACCGATAAATATTATGTGGAAGCAAACACGGAAATACTCTTCACTCTTCACCAAGCCCTCCGGAATACCGATAAACAGGGAGGTTGACGGTGGTGAAGAGCGGGTGAAGAGTTGCTGATGACTCTTCACCTCCCGAAATGCCGATAAACACAGGGGATTTGGGAGGAAAGGTGAAGAGTGAAGAGATTTTTGCAGAATGCTAAACATAAATCATATTGATAGGATTGGGAAATCTGGTTTCCCCGTCTGAGATGACTGTCTTATAGGAACAGCCGACTGTTCCCTATTCCGCCAGTAGGCTGTTCGCCCCAAACAGCCTACTGGGCATACGCAAACAGCACACTTATCTTTCGGAGATAAATATCAGGATATCGGAGATCTATCTGCAAAAAACAGCCATATCAAAACAAAAACGAAATGAAACTTCCCTGAAATTTGGAGGGTTAAAAAAAATATATTACCTTTGCACCCGCAAAAAAGATAAGATTATGAACGGATTGTATACTATATTATTATTGGTGCTGAGCAACATCTTCATGACGCTAGCTTGGTACGGACACCTCAAGTTGCAACAAACGGGCGTGAGCAGCAACTGGCCTCTTATCGGTGTCATCGCCTTCAGTTGGGCTATCGCCTTCTTCGAATATTGCTGTCAGGTACCAGCCAACCGCATCGGTTTCGTGGATAATGGCGGATCGTTTAATCTGGTCCAACTCAAGGTGATACAGGAATGCGTATCGCTTATCGTCTTCGCCATCATCGCCAATATCCTCTTTCAGGGACAGGGATTGCACTGGAATCATTTCGCAGCCTTCTGCTGCCTGATTGCAGCCGTTTATTTCGTATTCATGAAATAGCCGGATAAGGAGTTAGCTCAATATAACTCCTTATCCGGCTACCTTTTTAGTTTTACACCTGCCCTACACCAGCTTATAGATTTCGCTCGGTGTCTTGCGCTTCAATACTTCCAGCTGGAAGTCCTTGCCGGCTATGATGCCTTTACTGCGCAGGATTTGCTCCACGGTTTTGCGTGCCAGCTCAGGATGGTTGTTCTCCTCGCTGAGATGACAGAGCCAGACGTGATGAAGCTCCGGTGTAGCATAATTGGCAAGCGCCTCGCCACAATCGTCGTTGCTCAGATGACCGTTATCTCCCAGAATGCGATCCTTCAGATACTGGGGATAATGACCCTGCTGGAGCATCTCTACACTATGGTTCGCCTCGAGCACAAGATAGTTGGCACGACCGATAAAGTCGTGCATCTCTTCAGTAATATGCCCCACATCGGTGATGAGACAGAAGTTTACACCACCGCACTCCACGAAATAGCCAACATTGTCGGTACTGTCGTGGGGTACACCGAACGGAGTAATCTTAAACTCGCCCAGTGTGAAAGTTACTTTCTTCTCTATCACACGAGCATGGTTAGGCTCTATCTTCTTTCGAACACAATAGTTGCGCTCGATGCCTTGATGTACTTTACGGGTCGTATATACCGGTAGATGATAGTCAGTACTCAGACTCCCCACCGACTTTACATGGTCGGCGTGGTCATGGGTGATGAGGACGTGATGCACATCCTCGAAGCGAAGTCCATAGTTATGGAAATGCTTCTTCAATATTCTTATTCCTACTCCTACGTCTATCAGTATCGAATCCGTATCAGTGTAAAGATAATAGCAATTGCCACTACTTCCACTGCCAAAGGATATAAATTTCAGCATTTTAATTGTTATTTTCCATGCAAAGTTAGCAAAAAAGATTCTTATTACAAAGTTTTTTACTATCTTTGTGCCGAAATATCGCAAAAAAATAGAATTTTTAAGATTTGAGAATCATGATGAAGAAGTCGATGATAGGTTTATGCATAGCTGTGGCATGCATGACCGCAAGTATATTCAGCCTTTCGGGCTGTGAACCTCACGAAGGCAGCGAGGACCAGCTGAAGGCAGATGTTGATTCGTTTGCCAACAATTATTTCAACTGGCATTTCCCGAAAGCCGTGAAGTATTGCACCCAGGAATCGGAGCGCTGGCTGCGTTATGCTGCAAGTAATGTGAACGAGACCGACGTGGAACTGCTGCGCCAGAAACCGGAGGATGCCAGCATCGAGATTACGGATATTGATTTCGGTGACGATGAAACAAGTGCCACCGTTACCCTTACGGTTCATAATTTTCTGCAGATGGACAGCATCGGACAGGATCCGCAGCTCATAGAACAGGCCGATTTCCAACTGCCGATGTGTATGGAAAAGGGACTCTGGAAGATTAAGTTGGAAAAATTGCCTTGAAAAAAGTAAGGAGTTTCTGAGGGGCATCATAATCAAAAAAGATGCCCTACAGAAACTCCTGGCTATTAACTATCAACTATTAACTATAAACTATTAGCTGCATTTAGAACGGCAAACCTACTGCGAAATGGAAGGCGAAATCGCGGTCTAGTTTCGGGTGGATAATCGCCCAATGCTCTTCCTTCGTTCCGTAAGCAGGATTGATTGCCTTCATACCCATATCCAGACGGAGAATGAAGTAATCGAAATTCAACCTGAGACCTAAGCCATAGGCTACAGCTATCTGTTTGTAGAATTCATCTATCTTGAACTGGCCGCCAGGCTGATCCTGATAATTGCGAAGTGTCCAGATATTACCGGCATCGATAAACGCTGCACCCTCAAACTTCCAGAAGAGCGAAGTGCGATATTCGGCATTCAAGTCGAGCTTCACATCACCCGTCTGGTTGATGAAATCTATTCTGCCGTCAGTTCCCTTAAACTTGCCCGGACCTAATTCTCTTACGCCCCAACCTCTTACCGAGTTGGCACCACCCGAGAAATAACGCTTTTCGAAAGGCAACACCGTACTGTTGCCGTAAGGATAAGCCACACCGATACCCGCATGCAGCGCCAGAGCATTGCGCTTATCAAACTGCATCAGGTGGGTATAATCTACATCAAACTTGGCATACTGGGCATAAGCTATATTAAATAATGTACGCTGCCCCTGGCTGTTCACCTTGAAACCAAATGTCTTGGAAACACCGCTCAGCAGATTGCCCGAACTCTCTACATTCACTCGCACAGCATCTACCCCATCGCTATAACTCAAACCGAAACCCATCTTCATGATAAACAGGTCTTCGTAATTGTAGCGGAGGATGGCATTTCTGTTTTCTGCATTATCAAGATAGTCTCTCTTGAAAGTCTCGGATATCCATGGCATATACACATAGTTGAGATCGAGCAGGTCGAAACGCCAGGCCAGGTGATGACGCGGTTCTGTCCAGCGATAACGCCAGGCAGTAGAGAATACGCGGCGATGAAACTCCGGACGGTTCTGAAGATTCCAACTTGCCGACAACTCGCTGTTTGCCGTCTGTCTTCTTCTGAAATTTCTTGAAAGGAAAGGCGCCAAGAAACGAGGGAAAACCAGTTTGCCTTCAACCGAATATTCTGTATAGTTCTGATCCTGATACCCCTCCAGACCGGTAATGGCCTCGTAGGCTCCACGAAGTTCGATGCTCAACTGCTCACTACCTCTGAAGAGATTTCGGTTGGTATAAGTGAGCGAAGCTGCAGCTCCCAAGTCGCCCGCCGTATTGGTTCCCTCCGGCTGGAAGGCGATGGTAGAAGGCTTGTTGGTACTGATCTGGATATTGCAGTCCATCTGCCGGCTGATGCTGTCCCTCTCCATTCCGTTCTCCGTAACCTGGTTGCTGTCAGGAACTTCAGAGAAACTGATGTTGGTATACTTCACCGCCTGCAGACGGGCAAAGTTGTTATAGGTACGCTGCAAGGCGGCGGCACTGTAGGGACGGCCTTCTCTGAGGGCAGTGGCATTGAGCAAAACCTGATGGCGCAGATGGATTCGGTCGCTGTCATTACTCAGATAGTTGATGTTTCTGATTTCATATCGGGGATGATCAACCTCAGGAGCATTACTGTTTGCCTTATACTTCATCAGGTGGAGCGTCAGGGCGATATCCTTCTGTCCCGCAATCGTATCGGCAGAAAATTGGATAAAATCTTTATGAAAGCGGAAATAGCCATCATTGGTCAGAAGGCTGGAGATACGCCTGCGCTCATTATCCAATGTTTCTACCGTAAATCTCATACCCGGCTTAATCTGCTGATTATCGGGATTATCGAGATGCAGAAGTTGCTGGATATGTTCATCTTCCACCTCATATTTCACCTTACCTATCATAAAAGGTTCTCCGGGATGCAACAGATAGGTAGCATCCAGTTTCTTTCCTTTCTTGGTGGTATAGAGCGACACCCCAGCATGCATGAAGCCCTGGTTCTGCATGGCGGTAATCAGATCCTGACAGGAGAGCCGTGCCTGCAAAGTATCGTAGATGACAGGCTTCTTGCTGAAAGGATTCTTGAAGAGCGAGAAGAGTTTCGGTTTCTCTTTCTGGCGCACATACTGCTTGAGCGCCCCGGCATTATACCCTGCCGAGTCGCTCTTCACTTCTACCTTATTTAATATATACTCCCCTTCCGGCACCATTTTGCTTGAAGAACAAGATGCTATGAGCAGCGGCAAGGCAAGTAATGAAATCGTTTCTTTTTTCAAAATATCTATCGTTTTTGATATGCAAAGATAATGCAAAACAAATTAAATACAAAATATTTAGCACTTTTTATTTTGAAATGTCTATATTTTATGTTACCTTTGCACACATATAGACAAAAAATAAATGATTAGCAAGAATAAAATAAAGTACATACGTTCGCTCGAACTGAAGAAGAACAGAAATAAAGAAGGAAAGTTCGTGGCAGAAGGTTTCAAGGTGGTAGACGATCTGCTCGCTCTGCAACCTGCCGACCTGATTGTGGCTACCGGCGAATGGCTCCGGGGCAAACACTTCGGGGCTGAAACCGAAGTGATAGAGGTTACTGATGAAGAACTGAAGAAGGTAAGTTTCCTGCAACATCCGCAGCAGGTGCTTGCCGTATTCAGACAGGCAACATCAGGAGATTACTCTATTAATACCAGCGAACTGAGTCTGGCGCTCGACGGCGTTCAGGACCCGGGCAACCTGGGCACCATCATCCGCATCGCCGACTGGTTTGGCATCACCCATATCTACTGCAGTCAGGATACTGCCGACGTATACAATCCGAAGGTGGTGCAGGCCACGATGGGCAGCATAGCAAGAGTGAAGGTAGAATATGGCGACCTGCTGGGACTGGTAGAATCACTTCCAGCCGACGTTCCCGTTTACGGCACCCTGCTCGATGGCGACAACATCTATCAGCAAAAGCTCGAAAACCGAGGACTTATCGTGATGGGAAACGAAGGAAAAGGCATCTCGCCAGACCTGGCAAAGAAGGTAAATCACAAGTTGCTCATCCCTAACTTTCCGGAAGGTAGAGCTACAGCCGACAGTCTGAATGTGGCTATCGCTACCGCCATTACCTGCTCAGAATTCAGAAGAAACTTTTAAAGGTAAAAGGGTAAAAAAGTAAAAGAGTAAAAAAAAGCGATAATTAGAAATTAAAACAAGATAGTTATGGAAGTAAATGAATTATTTAAGCACAGAAGTATAACTTCCTGCATGAGAGCATCATACGATACCATAACAAGTGACTTCAGATCACTTGTAAAACAGACATGGACTACCCATGTTCCATTTGCTGTATTGCTGGCTATCGTACTCTATTTCCTCCTCCCCAACAAACCGCTTCACGATTGGGGAGCCGTAAATCCGATGGCTTCGTTCATCCTGCAAACCATCATTTACGGAGCCACTATCGTAATGGCTATCGTATCATTCTGGCATCTTCTGCCAAGAAAGCAACTGTGTCCTAAGGGCAAAAAGCGCAAGATAGGAAAATCCCTCCTCCGCATTCTCCGCCACTTCGGAGGTTTCTTTCTGACCAGTTTTCTCGGCATGATTATCGTAGGCATCGCTACCTTTATCGCAGCCCTGCCTTCCATCATCCTCATCATCGCACAGTTCTATTCACAGCTCGGTGCACTTGATGGAGACCCGCTCGGTGTGCCGGGTTATTTCACCCCACTCCTCTTCCTGGTGTTTACCATCACCTTCCTGCTCATCATCTACGCCCTGAGCTGGCTCGGCATTTCACTTGCCTATCAATTCGGCTCTTACAAGGTGCAAGACGAAGAGAAGAAGAGAATGAAGGAAAGCCAGAAGATGGCAACCGCAGAAATTGAAAAATATTAATCGTATTAACATATATAAGAGACATGAAACAGACAAGATTACTCTTCATCGACCGCGATGGAACTCTGATTCAGGAACCAGAGGATGAACAGATTGACAGCTTCGAGAAGCTGGTATTCACCAAGGGCGTGTTCCGCAATCTCTCCTTCATTGCCCAGCACACCGACTACGAGCTGGTGATGGTGAGCAACCAGGACGGACTGGGTACCGACTCCTTTCCGGAAGATACCTTCTGGCCAATCCACAACTTCATCATCCAGACCCTGGAGAGCGAAGGCATCCACGTTGCCAAGCAGCACATCGACCGCCACTTCCCTGAGGATAACTCGCCGATGCGCAAGCCAGGAACAGGCATGCTGACTGAATATATCGACAACCCTGCCTACGATATGGCAAACAGTTATGTAATCGGCGACCGTGAAACCGATGCCCAGCTTGCCGAGAACCTGGGTTGCAAGAGCCTGATTCTCGGAAAAGACGGTATGGATTGGGATAAGATTGCTGAGATTCTCTTTGCCGGCGACCGCATCGCAGAGGTGAAGCGCACCACCAAGGAAACGGATATCTACATCAAGGTAAATCTCGATGGTTCAGGAAAATGCGACATTTCTACCGGTCTCGGTTTCTTCGACCACATGCTGGAACAGATAGGCAAGCACGGCATGATGGACCTCACCATCCATACCAAGGGCGACCTCTATGTGGATGAGCATCATACCATTGAGGATACGGGTATTGCACTGGGCGAATGCCTGCTGCAGGCTTTAGGTGATAAGCGCGGAATAGAAAGATACGGCTACAGTCTGCCGATGGACGACTGTCTCTGTCAGGTAGCATTGGATTTCGGTGGCCGTCCATGGCTGATTTGGGATGCCGAGTTCCACAGAGAGAAGGTTGGCGAAATGCCAACCGAGATGTTCAAGCATTTCTTCAAGAGTCTGAGTGATGCAGCAAAGATGAACCTCAATATCAAGGCTGAAGGCGAAAATGAGCATCACAAGATAGAAGGCATCTTCAAGGCACTTGCCCGTTCGCTGAAAATGGCGGTAAAGAGAGACATCTACCACTTCGAGCTTCCTAGTTCTAAGGGAATGCTGTAAGGAATTTATAGTTAAGAGTTTATAGTTTATAGATGACTGTTGCTATAAACTATAAACTCTTAACTATAAACTATTATTAGAACTTTGTCATGAACTCCACAACAATCTTATCTTTTTCTGAAACTTTAGCTATACCACCTTTACGATAGAAATATTTCTCGTAGTTGATACGGATATCTGAGATGAATGGCTTGGCAAGGCTCAAGGTTACACCGCCCGTAACACGATGGCGCTTATAATCATTGATCTTCAATGCACCCAGTTCTGTATCAGAACCGCCATATCTTGTACCATCACTGTGGTCGCTCATGAAATCATATCTTGCCAAAGGCGAAACCTTCCTGATAAGGCTCTTAGGATTAGCCACCGGAATATCATAGCATACGAAACCATCGAATGCATGAACATCGTGGAAAGCATCCTTACTGTAATGCTTGTAAAGATACTCAGCCTCAGCAATGAAACCACCCTTGTGGAAGGTGATACCGCCATCATACATCGTTACCGTAACATCAGATGGCTTGATCTTCTGGGTACTCAACACCAGGTTGACATTTGGGAAGAGGAACTGAGCCTTGGCTGAATAGTTAACGCCCTTGGTCCAGTAATCCTTCTGGTTGGTCAAACCCGAACCGTTGAAGATACCGGCATTCACCACAATTGGGAAACCTACATTCCAGGTGTATCCGATTTCGGCACCCACGTCGCGCACGTTGCCCACCTGCTTGGCGATGAACGAGCGGTTGGCGAAGTACTGCTGATGAGGAGAACGGTGAGCATCAATAGTGAATGGCACACGCTCCTGACCAATGGTAAGCTGCAGTGTCTTCCAAGGCTTGATGCGGGTATAAGCATCGAGCATCTTGATCTTACCCTCATCACAGAGATCAATCTCAGCCTTATAACTAACCTCCTTTGTTACATTTCCTGCTACATTGATACGGGCCGTACGCACCTCAAATCGTCCCTCCCCTTCCTCGGTTTGGTATTCATACTTAGAACGGATGGTTCCACCTATCTTCATTGTCTTGACGAATTCAGGCACATTGTTTCCAAGAGAACTCTTTTCTGAGTTTTGGGCATTCATTCCCATCGACACTATAGACAGTGCTATAAACAGATACGTTTTCTTCTTCATTTTTACCTTATATATATAGCTTAATTGATTGTTACCAACAAGAAAGCAATCCCGTTATGAATTGAAATCCTACAAGATGCCTTTCTATTTCTTTTCGGCTGCAAAGATAAGGATAAAATATTTCTTTCACAAAACATAAGTATTAAAAAAGTGTTACATTGCCTGTTTACAAAGCGTGTAATATGATTGTAACGCCCGTAATATCGATGTAACATCATCGTCATAAACATGTAACCATCTTTTCGCTCTAGTTTAAAAATATCGCCGTACCTTTGCAACCGAAAAGAAATACAATTAACATATATGATTATATGAAGGAAAATAAAAAAGCAATTTTGGAGATTCTCAAGAAGAAGTCCAAGAAAGACGGTAAGTTTGAAAACTTGGTTCTCAACCTCGCCTTACAGAAGATTGACAGCGATAATTTTGAGTTTGACGGCGGGGCAGTCTATACCGCCGACAAGAAGCGCTTGGTTTACTACATGAACCATGATGCCAGTTTTACGATTCCTGAGGGAGTAGAGATTATCGGAGAGATGGCTTTCCGTGGCAAGAAACAATTGGCTCATGTCATCATCCCTAGTACGGTGAAGGAGATTGAACATGATGCATTCTATGATTGTGATGAATTGGATAACATTTATATACCAGCCAGCGTGAAAGCTATCAAAGCATACGCTTTCGCTGAATGCGACAAACTGAAGAAGATTACTTTCGCAGGAACTCCAGAAAAGTTGAGCCGTCATACTTTCGATGACTGCGACCAGTTGCACGACATCATCGTTCCAGCAGGCAGCAGCAAGTTCTTCCGTAAAGAGCTTCACTTTATCGACGGAGATACAGATTTCCTCGTTCTGGAAGTACCAGGCCAAGACTCTAAAGAACCTTCTAAGAACAAGAAGGACGAGAAAGTTTCTGAAAAGAAAGCTAACGCAGAGAAGAAAGAAAAGACTTCTGAAAAGAAAGCTGACTTAGAGAAGAAGGAAGCTGCTCCAGAAAAGAAAGTTGAAAAAAAGAATAAGAAAGAGTCTACAAAATAAAATAACCCACAAACTTTCGAATGTGGTTCAAGAACGGGCTGAAAGCCCAAAAGCCCCTAGCCCAGGGCGTATGGAAAGACATTAGAAAGTTAAAATAACTCTATAATTAGCAAACGACTATGACCAAAGAAGAATTACTCAAAAAGGCATACGTAGAACGCGATATCAGTTGGATGTACTTCAACCATCGCATTCTCCAGGAAGCAGAGAAAGAGTACGTCCCATTGTTGGAGCGTCTCTCTTTTCTCGGTATTTATTCCAATAACCTTGACGAGTTCTTCCGTGTCCGCGTGGCATCACTCAACCGCATGCTCAACCAGAAGCTCGACAAGGATACCGAACAGCAGATTAAGAAATCACTTAAAGCAATTAATAAACTCAATGAATCTTATTCGAAAGAATACACTGAGGCGGTGGATACGGTTTTCCGAGAGCTTGAAGTACACAAGGTTCGCCTGCTCAACGAAGACCAGCTCAACGACGAGCAGAAGGAATTCCTTACGCAGTTCTTCTACGACAAGCTCAATGGTTCTGTCAACCCTATCTGGCTCAACGAGATAGACGACCTCTCCACACTGGAGGACAACCGCATTTACCTTGCCGTAGAAAAGGCTGAGGATGACAAGAAGAAGAAATATGCCGTAGTAAAGGTACCAGATAGAGTTTACGGACGCTGGGTAAAGGTGCCGGCAAGCGAGGGTTTTGACAACATCATGTATCTCGATGATGTAATCAGATACTGTCTGCCTCTGGTATTCCTCGGTTTCAAGGAGAGCACCTACCGTGCTTTCAGTTTCAAGTTTACCAAGGATGCCGAAATGGAGATGGACAATGATGCCGACTTCGGAACCATGGAGAAGATTGCACTGGGTGTAAACAGCCGTAAGAAGGGTGAAGCCGTGCGCGTAATCTACGATCAGGAGATGCCGAAGGAACTCCAAAAGAAACTCCGTGAGCGATTGAACACCAAAGAACTGGATGCTTCACTGGCTGGCGGAAGATACCAGAACCACAAGGATCTGATGTCGTTCCCAGATTGCGGACACAAGGAACTGAAGTACGAGAAGTGGGCTCCTATCATGAAACCGGAGTTCCTCTCCAACGAGAGCATCCTCGACCAGATTCGTGAGAAAGACCGTTTTATCCATGTACCCTACCATAGCTTCAACGGCTACATCCGTGTGCTCCGTGAGGCTGCTATCAAGCCCGAGGTGAAGGCGATTAAGACCACCCTCTATCGCCTGGCCAAGGATTCAAAGGTAGTGAAGGCACTCATCACTGCTGCTCGCAACGGTAAGAAGGTAACTGCCGTGGTAGAGCTTCTGGCACGTTTCGACGAGGAGAGCAACATCAAGTGGAGCAAGCGCATGCAGGAAGAGGGCGTAAACGTAATCTTCGGTGTAGAAGGACTGAAGATTCACTCCAAGCTGCTCTATATCGAATCAAAGAAGGGCAACATCGCCTGTGTGGGAACCGGAAACTTCCACGAGGGCAATGCCAAGATCTATACCGACTATCTGATGATGACCGCCCGTACTAAGCTGGTAAACGAGGTGGCTAAGGTATTCGATTTCATCGACCGTCCATTCTCACCATTCCGCTTCAACGAGCTTCTCGTCTCTCCAAACTCCATGAAGAGCCGTATCCTACGCATGCTTGATACAGAAATCAAGAATGCCAACGAGGGCAAGGAGGCTTGGGTGAAGATGAAGATCAACCACATCACCGATACCGACATGGTAACCAAGCTCTATCAGGCTTCAAAGGCTGGCGTGAAGATCGACATCGTAATTCGCGGCAACTGTTCGCTGGTGCCAGGCATCGCCAAGCTCAGCGACAACATCCGCTGCGTGGGCATCATCGACCGCTATCTGGAGCACAGCCGTATCCTCATCTTTGCCAACGGAGGCAAGCCAAGATACTTCATCGGTTCTGCCGACTGGATGCCAAGAAACCTCATCAACCGCATCGAGGTACTCACCCCGGTATATGACGAGGATATGCAGGCAGACCTGCTCCGCACCATCTCCTATGGTATGAGAGATACGATGAACGGCAGAGTGGTAGATGGCAAGGGCGGCAAGGAATTTGTAGAAGGCGAGCCATTCCGCAGTCAGGAAGAACTTTATAAGGCATATAAATAATAAAGCATATAAATAATGATGAATTTAGCATCCATTGATATCGGCTCAAACGGAGCCCGACTCCTCATCAAGCGCTTCGATCCCGAGGCAATCCGAGAGGAAGACCGCATCAAAAAACTCATGTTCATCCGCATCCCATTGCGATTGGGTAAGGATGTATTCACCCTGGGAAAGGTTTCCAAGGAGCGTGAGAAGATGATGCTCCACATGATGAAGGGCTTCAAGCAATTCATGAAACTCAATGACGTAGAGGCATTTCGCGCCTGTGCCACTTCAGCCATGCGCGATGCCGAGAACGGCAAGAAGGTGCTCAAGAAGATAGAGAAGCAAACCGGCATCAAACTCGAAATCATCAAGGGGCAGGAGGAGGCACAGCTCCTCTACAACAACCTGGTAGAGAAAACAGATTCCAACGAGGGCAGCTTTGCCTACATTGATGTGGGCGGTGGTTCCACGGAGGTGAGTATCATCCATGACGGTGTGCTCGCCGAAAGCTATTCCTACAACATGGGTACTCTGAGAATGCTGAGCGGCAAGGTGACTGCCGAAACCGAAAAGCTCTTCAAGGAGAACCTGACGAGATATGCCGAGCAATACGGCGACATCAGGATCATCGGTTCGGGTGGCAACATCAACAAGTTGAACAAGCTGGCACGCCACAGCAAGCAGGACTCCAAAAACCTGACGCTTGCCGAACTGAAGCGTCTCTATTCGATGATGCAGCCCCTGAGCATCGAGGAGCGCGAGATTTCCTTCTCCCTGAAAGAAGACCGTGCCGACGTCATCATTCCTGCCGCTGAGATCTTCCTCAAGGCATGCGAATACCTGAAGTGTGAAAACATCATGGTGCCCAACATCTCGCTCGCCGACTCCATCGTGGATGGACTCTATGAGAAGATGATGGCAAAAACAGAAGAATAAACCGCTTCATCCACAAATAAAAAGATCCGAGACAGATGGCTAGCAATAGCCGCTGTTTCGGATCAACTTTTTTATAATTCGGATAAAAGAGGTATTTACTATACTTCAGATAAGAGAGTAAGTACATATCCCTTTTTCTTCAGCGACTCAATCTTAACGGTCACATCATGCTGAAGAGCATGACGGAGATACGTCATCTGCACATTCACAGCCAGGGAGTTGGCATAGCTCACGGTTCCCCACACCGCCTCCTGTATCATCTCCTTGCTTACTACATTACCGATATTCTTCGCCAGCAGACGGAGGATGTCGGCTTGTCGGCTGGTGATGAGCACACGAGAGGAACGGGTACGAAGTTCATTGTTATTATAGCAGAAGGTGGTTTCACCGAAATGATACACCTCCTCTTCTATCGTCTCACTCTCATTCATAGAGAACCGCTCCTCTATTCTTGCCAGCAACTCTTCCGGATAGAAGGGTTTGGCAAGATAATCGTTTGCCTTCAGGGAGAAACCTTTCAGCCGATCGTTCTTCTCCGTACGGTCGGTGAGGAAGAAGATAAGCACCTTCGGGGCGATGGTTCTGATGCGCTCAGCCACCTCATAGCCATCCATCTCCGGCATATTGATGTCGAGCAATACCAGGTCGGGCTTCACCTCCGGGAACTGTTCCCATGCCTTCTTGCCATTTCCGGCATAAGTCACGTCGTAGCCATGCTGCTGAAGGAAACTCTTCAGCAACATGGAATACTTCAAGTCATCGTCTGCAAATAATATCTTGATCATTTTTTCTGTTGTTTATAGCGTTAAACCGGATGCATCAGGAGTGTTGCGGGATGACTATTGAAATCCTGGTTCCCTTGCCCACTTCGCTCTGCATCATTTTTCTACCCCCATGGGCCTTCACAATCATATCCACAAAACTCAAGCCCAAGCCGATGCCTGGCTGCATCATATCCGGGTAAGCATTGCTGCGATAGAACTTCGTCCAGACTCTCTGCTGCTCGTCGGACGAAATTCCGATTCCATTATCTGATACAGAAATCATGACTTCCCCCTTCCCGGTATCTCGGCAGGCAACATGGATATTGACTATGTCTCCAGAATACTTCACCGAGTTCTCCATCAGGTTGCTGACCACATTCAGAAGCTGGTCTCTATCTCCTATCATCAGGTCGGAAGTGCGCTGGTAATCGAGCGAAACATTCACCTCCTTCTGTCTGTTCTTTCGATACACAGCCACTAGATTCAGCAAGGCGGCATGGATATCGAAAGACGTTATCTGGAGCGGGATATGTTCCTCTGCCCTGATTACTTCCCGGAGTTTGGCGAGATAGGCGGTCAGGTTATCGCTTTCCTCTCTAACCGTCTCCATGATGAGAGCATTCTCATCCTTCTCATCTGTCTTTTGAGCAGAGAATACAGATACACACATCTTCAGCGTCTGCACGGGGCGTTTCAGCTCGTGAATCATCGTATGCACAAAGTCGCTTCGCATCTTATCCACCTTCTTCTGCAGGAGCATCACCTTGATGAGATAAGCTATGCTCAGGAGAAGCATGATGGTAACCAGCAGACTTCCTATCATCTGCCACATCATTCCCTTCAGGATGGGCAGCATCGGCACCTGCATCCTCATTTGCATCGACTGATACTGGATAGGATTGAAAGGCACTTCTACCAGCATTTCGTGATGAAACAAGGTAGGAGGCTCTACGATTCTTGTCTGCCACAGACGATGCTTTCCCGTCTTCATCTCTGCCCCGATGAAATCATTGCCCAGTTTCCTACTGATGAAACGGTCAAAATGCGCCTTATCAAAACGGGTAAGCTGGTAAGTGATGTAAGTATTCAGGCAATCAAAAGAATTGTTGGAATCCGTCTCACGCAAATCGAAAGTATCTCTCTTCTCCATCACGTTGCCGAATCCCGGCTTGCTATACACCACTCCACCAATGATTGTATCCGTATCCAGCGGAGAGCAAACCGTAGTACAGGGACTCTTGTAGTCTGAAAAATATGCCGTAACGACATAACCGATATGTGATTTTTCTTTTACCGCTGCTCCGATATTTGTCTGATAAGTGACTATTGCCTGTTCCGCCTTTTCGGCATTTTTCTTCCCCATCTCTCCCATCGAATAGGTCACGCTATTGTAGAGCCAATAGGTCTGCAAGCCTATCAGCAGGAAAGAGGAAAAGATGGCGAGCAGCCAGACTTGTTTGATTCTTCTATTCATATCATTTTTTCTTTTTTCTGTGCAAAGGTACGAAGATTTCACTATATATAATAAGGTGAAGCAAGATTATTTTGCCAGCGTAATGTTTCAGTAATGATTATTTGCGATTTTAAGCCCGAAAAGCTGTTCCTTTGCAGATGAAAACAAAAACAAGGAAGAAAATGAAGAAAGAAACAGTTATATGTGCGATGCTAGCCACCGCCACCTGTGCAACAGCACAAAACGGGAAATTCCCGACATCCGGAGTTTCCGCAGACTCAGTACAGACGGAAAAAGATTCAATCAAAGCTGATAAGGAGGCCGAGATTCAAGCCGTAACCGTAACAGGTCATCGCCCGATGTACAAGATGAGAAACGATGCCCTGGTTACCCGTGTCCGCAATACACCTTTGGCAAAGGAGCCGACGCTGGAAGATGTATTGAAGCACATACCCGGCATGAAACAAACCTCCGATGGAACTCTGGAAGTAAACGGACTGGGAGCACCCACCATCTATCTCAACGACAAGAAGGCTACCTCTGCCGAACTCTCTCATCTCGATGTGAAGCTGATAGATGAAATAGAACTCATTACCACTCCTGGTGCAAAATATGATGCAACGACGGGAGCCGTACTGAGAATCCTGACGAGAAGAACAGACGAGGGTATATTCGGCAAGATGCAGGTGTATGATAAATTGAGCGAGGTGAACACCAACCACGAGGAATTGACCCTGGGTTGGGTAACGAAGAAGATTTCGCTCACAGGATTTTACGGCTACACAGACAACCGATACAATGTGCATCAGCCACAGGAAGCGCTCGTAAGAGCCAAAGATGGCGAATATCTCTTCGGAACCGACCGCTATGGCAAGAACAAGGCAAATTATAACGCTATAGAACTCAACTTCGACTGGTTGCTCAGCAAGCAACACGAAGTGGGAATACAATGGGAAGGGCTTTGGCTGAATGGCGGCAGAAGCGAGAAACAGCAGCAGTACTATCGCTATCCTAACCCAGCAGGAGAAGATACAAATAGAGAGATGAAGCTTTCTGATGCAGATGGCGAAATGAAGTACTTTAATGCGGAGAGCCAGCAATGGGGACACCAGCGCAGTCACCACTTCAACCTCTTCCATCTGGCTAAATGGTCGAAGCATCTCTCATCACAGATTTATCTGGACTATGCAAGGAACAAGGATTCTGACAGCCAGCCTATCACGGAGAAAGAAGGTAGCGAGATGCAGGAAACCCTCAACCGTTCCAATTCCAACTACGATATCTATAGTGGAAGAATCGAAGTCAAGCAACTCATCTCTGACAAACATTCCATCAACTATGGTGGCGAATGGAGCCTGATGGAAGGCAAGGGTAAAACCGAAAGTTCTGCCGATATGCTTGGAACTACGGAATACAAAAACCACGATACCAAGACGGCAGCTTACCTGCAATATCAGGGTGAAGCTGGCAGATGGAGCTGGTGGGCAGGCATCCGATACGAGCATCTCACATCCCGATACACCAATCTGTCGGAGGAATCTCCCGATAATATGGAGCGTCATTACGACCAATGGTTTCCATCGTTCGGTATCTCTCTCAACGAACCATCGTGGCATCACTCGCTCAGCTTCCGAACTACCACCGCCCGACCTTCTTTCAGTCAGCTCAGTGGGAACATCTACTATATCTCGCGCTTTCAGTATCAGATCAGCAATCCGAAGCTGCAGCCTGTCAACACCTATCGTCTGACCTACTCCGTGCAGTGGAAAGATTTCATGGGAATGCTGAGATACACCCGTACCGACCACTCCATCATGTACATTCATGAAGTGCCGGAGGACAAGCCCGTAAGATACGTGAGTACATTCATGAACTTCAACAAGATGCAGAAATACATGGCATATCTCAACTGGGGTCACGTCTTCGGCTGCTGGCGTCCGAATGTAAATACAAGCATCACCTACCAGCGCTTCTCCGTAAATGATCATGGAGAGCTAATCAGTTACAACGGAGCAACTTGGAATGCATCGTTTGACAATTACTTCACGCTACCAAACGACTATCAGCTGTCACTCTCCTACAGTTTTGACAACGGAGGACAAGTGGGCAAAACGAAGTTCAGCCCCACTCAGAACTGGAGTCTTGGTGCCAACAAATCGTGGATGGACGGCAGATTACAGGTTGCCTTCAGTGCCAACGACCTCTTCCATCAGCAGCTCTTCAAGGAGCGAACCCACGAGCATGCCGTTGACTTCTCCCAGACTGAGGATTACAAGCTATGGAGCTACAAGTTGACCGTAACCTGGAAATTCAACAAGCGCAAGGGAAGATACAACGGCATGAACAGTGCGGAAGATGAATTGAACCGACTATAGCCGGACAAGACTCTCTTATCTTAATGATCATTATAATTTCAAGTATCCGGGTTATCCCACACCCAGCAGTTCTACTTCGAATATCAGGGTAGAACCACCTGGGATGCCCGGCTGCGAGAACTTGCCGTAGCCCATTTCGGCTGGGATGTAAAGTTCCCACTGGTCGCCCACGTGCATCTGCTGCATGGCAACAATCCAGCCATCAATCAAGTCGCTCAACCGCATGGCGAATGGCGTGCCGCCACGGCTGGAATCAAACTTCTTGCCATTGATGGTCCAACCGGTATAATGAGCCGTCACGATGCTGCGTCGGCTAGGCTGTGCTCCCTTCGGGTCTCCCTGCTTCAACACCTTATAATATATACCACGAGGCAGCGCCATAACGCCCTTCTCCTTTGCCTTTTCCTCCAGCCAACGCTTGTTGGCCTCAACATATTCTCTTTTTGCCATAAATCTATTTGATACTTGATATACTATGATTTTTGCGCAAAGTTACAAAAATCTATCGTATCTGCAAAAGAAAAAGGAGAACTTTTTTTCTTTTATCAAAGAAAAGCAGTACCTTTGCACCCTAATCAACCAAAAATACGATATGCCACAATCACTACATATTGCAATTATTGGTGGGGGTGCCGCAGGATTCTTTGCGGCGATAGAGGCCAAGCGCAACTTCCCTCACGCCGACATCACGATTTTCGAGAAGAATTCGAAGGTTCTCGCCAAGGTGGAAATCACGGGAGGAGGAAGATGCAATCTTACCAATTCCTTTGACGAGATTTCCGACCTGAAACAGGCGTACCCTCGCGGACATAAACTGATGAAACGACTCTTCAAGAGATTCGACTACCAGCATGCCTTCGACTGGTTTGAGGAGAACGGCGTGCCTCTGGTTACACAGGAAGACCAGTGTGTGTTTCCGCAAACGCAGGATTCACACAGCATCATTAACTGCCTGGTGAATACCGCCAAGCGACTGGGCGTGAAGATACAATGCAATCATCAGCTCACCGCCATCACCGAACTGGAGGATGAGCGCCTGCTCCTGGATTTCAAAATTTCAAAAGGAAAGGGAAATCTATCGGGTGCATCTTCTGTCTCTCATCCCGTTTCCGAAATCAGGCAGATTGCCTTCCACCGGGTAGCCATCACCACGGGCGGTCATCCGAAGATAGAGAACTTCAAGCATCTCTCAGATTTAGGACATGCGATAGAGCAGCCTATCCCATCGCTCTTCACCTTCAACATTGCCGACAAGGCTTTCAAAAATCTGATGGGCACGGTGGTAGAGCCTGTATATACCAGCATTCCGGGCACCAAGCTGAAGGCTGAGGGTCCGCTCCTCATCACCCATTGGGGCATGAGCGGTCCTGCCGTGCTGAAACTCTCATCCCATGCAGCCCGCCATCTGCACGAGAACAACTATCAGATCAAAATTTCCGTGAACTGGGTACACGAGAGCAACCGCTCGCTGGTGGAAGAGAACATCCAGAGCATCATCATCGCCAACCCGCAAAAGCAGCTAGCTAGCATCCGCCCTTACAATCTCCCATCCCGCTTCTGGCTCTTCCTGATTCAGAAAATGGGATATGCACCCGAAAAGAAATGGAGCGAAATGGGAAAGAAGGGTTGCAACCTGCTGATAGAAACCCTCACCAACGACCTCTATCAGGTAAACGGCAAGGGAGCCTTCAAGGAGGAGTTTGTTACCTGTGGCGGTATCAGCCTCAGCAACATCGACCTGCATACCCTGGAGAGCAAGGTATGCCCTCACCTCTTCTTTGCCGGCGAAGTGCTCGACATTGATGCCATCACCGGCGGCTTCAATCTGCAGGCAGCCTGGACCACGGGATATGTGGTGGGACAACATATCGGAGAATAGCCTATTCCTTTTTCGATACAAAGTCTTTCACGATGCGGGTGTATTCCTCGTGATGGTCGCGATATGCCATAGCATGAACGGAGCCTTTGGCGATGAAGATAGCTTTTCTGCCCTTCGTCTTTGCCTCGTAAAGGGGATGCAGCATGGCGTAGGGCACGAAGGCATCCTTATCGCCATGGATAAAGAGCATCGGTTTGGTGCTCTTGCGAACCTGCTCTATCTGCTGCGCCTCGGCAAACGACCAGCCGTAGCGATACTGGCAAAGGGCAGAAGTGGTATTCATCAGCGGGAAGGCAGGCAAGCCAAACTGGTCTTTGAGCTGAGCGGAAAACTCATCCCACACGCTGGTATAGCCGCAATCCTCCACAAAGCACTTCACGTAATCGGGAGTCTTCTCTCCCGATACTGCCATCGTGGTTGCCGCACCCATCGAAATACCATGAATCACCTGACGGGTATTCATCACTCTTCGTTCTTCATTTTTCACTCTTTGTTCTTCACGCTTCACTTTAAAAATCTCATTGGCGATTTCCGACCATCTGATCACATCCCATCTATCCTTCCATCCCATCTGGATATGATCGCCCTCGCTCTCTCCATGTCCATACAGATCTGGCAGGAGCACATTATACCCCATATCGTGATTATAGAGATAGGCGATGTGCAGCATTCCCTCGGAGCGCACCTGATAGCCATGCACCACCACGGCTGTCTTTTCCGTAGTCTTCGGTGCATAGAGATAGATGGCATGTGCCTTGTAGCCCGACGGCATCGTGACAAAGGTATCCTTCACGCAATGGTGCTGATACACAGAGTCCATCCAGCCAATCATCCAGGGGCACTCGTTTTTCATTCTGTTCTTCCAATGCTCAGCCGTCATTCTCTCCTCCTTCGGATAGTTGAGCGAATAATTGAGCATATAGTTGCTGGCACCATACAGTCCCAGCATCACGAGCACCACCAGGCCCAGAGCCGAAGCGATGCCTATCTTTTTCTGTTTCATCTTCATTCTTATTGCCATTACAAATATCTATTATAGAGTTTCCGCTGCAAAATTAAGGAAAAAGATGGAGATGGCAAAGAAACAGAGGAAAAAATCCTGTTAAATTGAAACTATAATCTGCTCTTTTCTGCATTACCAGCACCCGTACCCTTATACTTGCTCTTGGTGGCATTGAAGTTATAAGTTACCGTCAGAGCAAAAGAACGAGAATTCATCTTGCACTTCTTGAACATAGACATACATGTGGCAAATGACTTCTGATTATCGTTCAGACCATGGAAGAGATCGTTTGCCTCCAACTGAATGCTAAGACTTTTCTTTAGGAACATCTTCTTGACAGAAAGATTCAAAGCACTGACACTACCCACTTCTGAGAAGCCAGAACTATGAGATGAAGATATGAAATAATCTACATTAGCCGACCAATCGTGATTCAAGGAAAACCAGTTGTTCAACCGAACAGAGAATTGAGGCTTGCGGAGATTACCATGATAACCATACTTCTCACCATTCACAAACTGTTGTTCAAAATCCAACTCCCACATCGGATGCCAGAAACCAAACACAGGAGTTGTCACTAAAGATAAGTCCATCACTTGTAAATAATCTATATTATAGGGCTTACTAAGCAGAATATCTGAGGTTGTATCATATAGCATTTCAAGAGTGGTGATAGCATGTTTGTTATAACCATAATTGGCAGAAAATCCTAACCAACCATACTGAACATCCCATCCTAAATTATATATATTGGTAGGAAGCAAGGAAGGATTGCCACCCTCGTAAATATAACGGTTGTCATATCTGGTAAAACCGGAAAGGACATCATAAGAAGGACGCTGAGTTTTCATCGATGCACTCCACTCCATCTGAAGTTTCCCCTTCTGATAACCAAGAGAGAATGTAGGAAACACATTATCGTATGTCCTACTCATCTCCCGTTCAGAGCAGTCATGACTTACATGCTCATATCTTGCTCCAGCCTGTAAGCCAATATGATTGCCTATAGCCAGATCGATATTGGCAAATGCAGCAAAGTTTTGCTCTTCTATCCTACTGTCAGAAGTGGCGATATACTCCTGTTCGTTCTGATAGAAATTATGAACATGACTATTGGTATATTCTGTTCCAACATTGAGATTTACTTTTTCAGAAAGAGGATAACCCAATTCCAACTTACCAGCCAACATGCGGCGTTTGTTTCTTGTTATACTGTTCACATCACGTGAGCCAAGTTCCTCACTCATTTCTACGGCATCTTGATAAGTCTTATCAGAAGACCAAAGAGCGGTAGCGTTCAGATTCACACTCATCTTGCCCAGTTTTCCCTCATAGTAGGCATCCGCCTCATGAACAGGACCTTGAATCGTACTACTTTCATCGTCATCATACTTCACTTTGCCTGCATGCTTCCCATCTTCCTTCACCTCATAGTCTGACTGCAGATTAAAATATTCATAGGTATTATTATAGACACTATAGAAGACACCAAATGAATTGTTATCATCTATCTGGTAGTTCATTCCCCATTTTCCGTATGGATTATGGGAACGCAACGTTCCTGAATAGGGCATCGCCAAGTTTACCTGATGCTGATTACCCATAATCGTGGTCTCCGTAGTTTGAGAAAGATGACGATAGGTATCATTCCATGCCAAGAGCGAGAAGATATCCAAGCCACCCCTGCGATAATTGAGATTTAAATTCTCTATCCAATTATTCTTTTCGACAAAGGAATACTTGGAATAGAGACTGCCACTCAAACCCGTTCCCTGTTTTTTGATGGTATGTATGCGAATAACAGACCCCACCTCGGCACTATATTGTGCACCAGGATTGGTAATGACATCCACACTTTTCACTTCCTTAGAAGAGAGATGCTGCAATTCCTTGGTATCGGTAACTTTTCTGCCATTGATATAAATCTCAGGAGTACCTTTTCCGAATACGCTACAACCTCCATCGGCGTTCACTCTTACACGAGGAATCTGTTTCAATAAGTCGGAAACCATACCTACATCGCTCAACAATGTACCCTGAACCTGGGTCTGGAATCCACCATGGGTCAACTTGGTACGAGGGCGAACCGCCTTTACTATCACCTTCTGCAGGTTCATCGTTGCCTCCTTCAGAGTAATTGAACCAATCTTACCTGTATTATATGTATTGCTTGTCGTAATATAGCCCACGCAACTAACTCTTACTATCGCCTTTCTGGCTCCGCAGGGAATCACGAACTGGCCGTTCTCATTCGTCACACCGCCATTTATCAATGAAGAATCACGAACATTCAGCAGGGCTACATTGGCGAAATCTACAGGGCGATGATGCGCATCTACAATGCGACCTATCATCTTGGTGGGAGTCTTCTGCGTACACTCCACAAAGATGTTTTCGCCATCTATCGTCATCTTCATCGGATAGAAGCCCATGATCTGGCGGATGGCATCCGGAGCTGTTCGCTTCACGATACTTGTGGTAACCGTGAAATCTTCCAGTTCATCATACATAAAGTTGATACGATAATCCTTGGTGCTCTTGGCAAGGATGGTGAGTGCTTCTGACATAGAAGTGTTGCGGAAGCTGCGGGTGATGCGTTGGGCATAGATGGTCTGAAGAGAAAGGCTCATCAGACCTGCCAGCAGCATGATATATCTTAATTTTTTCATCTTATTCCACGATTAAAGTTTGACCTTCATGACGAATATTCACTTTCTCGAAATGATTCAACAGTTCGATGATATCATCCAGACTCATGTTCTTCTCCAGTTGCAGGAAGAGACGGATATGGCGAGCCGACTCGTTCTGATAAGTTACCTGGAGATGGAAATGCCCGGCAATAGGAGTAAGGATATTCTGAAGCTCAGCGTTTTCGTAAACCAATGGGAGCTGGGCAAGACTTGCAGAATCTGTCTTTTCTTCTATGTTGGATTTCTGAGGAGCAGAAACCTGCTGGATAGAATCCTTTTGGGATGCCACGAGTTCAGTATTGCTGTTATCTGATGGCTGATGAGAACGGGTTACCAGATGAATGGCTGCAAAGGTGATGCCGGAGACAACAAGGACGGCTGCAACGGCAGCCACCTTTCTCATCGGACTCCAGAGAGAAAACAGCTTGGCAGTTTGCTGGGTTTCTGCATTCTGACTCATCTCTTCTTTCTGCTGCTTTTCTTCTTTCAGCTTCATCTCATCTTTCAGCTTCTCCCATTCTGCATCAATCGAAGGCATCTTCATCTTTTCCTTCGACTTGGCGAAATCCAGAGACTGTCGGGTCTCTACCAACTGCTGATAGAGTTCGTTCACTTCCTCATCGCCCAGAAGTTCATCCTTTTGGGTTTCGGAATACTTTTCGGGATGCTCCAGGAGATCGAGGAGCAAATCCCATTTCTGAGAATCCATCTTCTGAGGATCTATGTCAGATAATTCATGTTTCATTTTCTTTTCCTTTCTTCATTTTAGGGTTATTATTTTCCTTTCAACTTTTCTCTGAGCGTTCGCAAACCTTTTACGATATGCTTGTTCACTGCAGAGACGCTGATGCCCAGTTCCTCCGCCGTATCCTTATACGACATTCCTTCCCGATAGCACAATCGGATGACGGAAGCAGTCTGGTCGGTCAGGTCATGGTCGATGCAATCCACCGCAGCCTGCCATCGCTCTTCCAGACGAGAAGGTTCTTCCTCCGTCAATTTCTCTTCCGAGAGAGGAAGAAGCCGTTTCAGTCGTTCATCTCTTTTCTTTCTGGCTATAAGATTGATGCAGGCATTTTTCACGCTCCGCATCAGGTAAGCCCGGTCTGGAACCAGCTGTTTATCCCACAATCTGGAGAACACATCGCTCACCACATCCCTCGCCTCCTCGTTATCATGGAGCAAGGCAAAGGCGAAGCGATACATCTGCTCGTAATGGTCGTGGAACAGCCGTTCCATCCGCTGTTCATTTTCTTCTGTCATCACGTCATTTTCTTTTTGTTTCTACTCTTATATACAAGCTTTCCGGAAATCAATTACCCCTAAAATGAAGAAATCTTCTACTTTCTTTGGAAAAGCAATGCAAAGGTAATAAAAAACTAGAAAAAAGCTTGCTTTTTCGAATAAAAACTGTATCTTTGCACCAAGAAACAACATCATTATATTATGGGTAAACGAGCCATCATAGAAGCTTTACGCCATTATTTCAGCACCCAACCCGTACTGAAAGCCTGGCTGTTCGGTTCTTTCTCCAGAGGGGAAGAAACGAAGGATAGCGATGTCGATATTATGGTTTCTTTGGACAAGAGCAAACCTATTGGTTTAAAATTCTTCGGCATGTGGAGTGATTTGGAAGAACTCTTAGGTAGAAAAGTTGATTTGGTATCAGAAGGAACCTTACTTCCTTTTGCACAGGAATCAGTAGAACGTGATAAAATCTTAGTATATGAGAAAACGAAGTAGAGATTAAAACCGCCTAGAGCACAACAAATAAAGGAGTATCTAACTGAAGAAAAATAAAAACATCGGCCAAGCAAAGAGCAAACCAACATGGTTTTGCCTTCGCTTGACCGATTGTCATATATTCATTGTTTATTAAAAGAGGTTCTTCCTAACAAAAACTACAAGCGGCTCTTTTCAGTATTACCGGCACCCGTACCCTTGTACTTGCTTCTACTAACATTAAACTTATAGCTGAATGAGCACATGAACATTCGGGTATCCGTATATTTTTTGGTATAGATATCGCTGGTACCATATACCAATCTTGTGGAATTGCGCATCGTTGCAAAGAGGTCATTGCCCGCCAAAATGACATTTAGGCGGTCATGAAGAAAACTTCTACGCAAAGAGACGTCAACTCCTCCTTGTGCCATATAAAGCGGAAGCGCAGAATGGCCCTGCGTGTTCCAACTCATATCAAGATTAAGCGTCCAACCGCATGGTAGTGAAAACGCATTATTGAAAGAGCCCATGAATATCGGTTTGCTGTATGCCTTACCACCAATGGTCAGGAACTGCTTTCTCATACCAGCGTCCAACGTAGGATGCCACCATCCTATCGTTGGCGATGCCGTCAGTCCCACGTAACAAACCTGAGTATGATTCAAATTACGAAAGGTGTACATACTGATTAACTCATTGTCATGATACGGTTCTATCACCTGAAAGCAAGGATCTACAAGATAACGCCAGTTGGCAAAAAACTGGAACCATTTATATCCCAGATTAATCCCTATGCCATGTTCGAAGGTTGACGTGAGTAATGGATTTCCACCCTGATAATAATAGCGACTATTATATTGCACGTTACTACTTAACTGACTATAGGAAGGACGACTCACCGTCACCTTATAAACCATATTCATTTTCACATTCCCGATAGGAAAGGTCAAGGACACATTCGGAAAGAAATGGTCGTACTTACGACTCTGATTGGGCACAAAATAATCCTTATTTTCCTCGCTCCAATAATCACCACCTGTATTATAGTAATTGGAAGAAACATGTTCGTATCTGAGGCCAGCATTCAGTTCTACCTTGTTTAGTCTCAATCCATAAGAAACAAAGGCTGCAAGATTACTTTCCTTCACCTGGTCGTCCGTCTTGCCTGGCAAGTCAGTTCCCTGTTCATCTATAGTATAAAGATTGGCACGGCAACTTTCGGTAAACTCATTACCAACCTTCAGAGTACCTTTCCATACCGGAAAGCTCAGTACCAGCTTAGATGCATGCATCCAACTATCAGCTGTGAAATCAGATTCTATCGTACGAGAATCTCCGCCCTCAATTCCTGTTTCTTCAGAATATTGAGTCTGTCCTGTTTTACGAAGATATATTTCCCCATTCCATTCTATGCTCACCTTTCCTATCTGTCCGGCATAATAAGCCGTAATATCCTGCGTAGGTCGGCTTTTGAAACGACAATACATATCATTTGTATAGCTTTCTGTCTTTGAGCCATTCTTCCAGACATCCATCAGCGAATTCCATCCACCCCGACTATAAGGATTGATGTTCACCTCGTAAGTGGCACCCACGGAATGCCTATCATTGAAAACATAATTAAAACCAAGACTTCCACTGGTATAGTAACTCTTGTTTTTGATTATCAAGTCTTCGTTGATATTCATGAGCGTCTTGCCGTAGAGTCTGTTATCATTATACTGATCCTGATAGCCCTGAGACAAACCGCCATACAAATTGGAGAAGATATCCAATCTCCGATAGCGATAATTCAAATCGAGTACTTCACGATGATTGTCCTGATGATTGCGCTGATAGACCTGCCGATAAGTCAATCCCAAACCTTCTCCCTTTTTTCTTGTCGTCTTGATTCTGATGACAGACTGATAGGTTGCATCGTATTCTGCACCCGGCTCGGTTATCACCTCTACATGTTTGATGTCAGAAGAACTCAATCTATCGAGATCAATGGTTCCCTTGATTTTCTTGTTATCGATATAAATCAAAGGTTTACCTTTTCCCAAGACTTCTATATCACCGTTCTTCTGCATCACTCTCGGAAGATGTTTCAATACATCTTCTGCCGATCCCATTTTCTCCAAGGAGGTTCCTTCTACCTGAGCCACCAATCCTTCAGAAGTCATTCTGAAAGGCTGTCGATGTCCTTTCACTACAATTTTCTGCAGGTTCATTGTTGCCTCTTTCAGAGTTATTGTCCCTATCTTACCTATATTAAAGGTATTGCTTGCCGTAATATAGCCCACGCAACTTACTCTTACTATCGCCTTTCTCGCCTCACAGGGAATCACGAACTGGCCGTTCTCATTCGTCACACCGCCATTAATCAATGAAGAATCACGAACATTCAGCAGGGCTACATTGGCGAAATCTATAGGGCGATTCTTATTGTCGATGATACGGCCTATCATCTTGGTGGGAGTCTTCTGCGTACACTCCACCATGATATTATCCTCCACCTGCGTCATCCTGATGGGATAGAATCCTATCAGCTGCATGATGGCATCGGGAACACTCTGGTTTCTGATGCTCTTGGTTACCCTGAAATCCTCCAGTTCATCATACACAAAGTTGATGGTGTACTTATGCTGGCGGGCATTCAAATCCTTCAACGCCGCAGAGAACGACACATTATTATATTGTCGGGTGATGCGCTGGGCATAAGACTGCTGAACCCCAAACAGCAGGAAGAGAAGAAGAAGCTCTCTGACAGGCTTGCCGTTAACGGGCATTGGTTTCCAAAAATCTCTCATAAATATATCCTCCTATCTTATTTCACCATCAATGTTCCATCAATATACTCTATCTGTATGCGGTCGAAAGCATTCAAAATCTCCAGGTTCTGCTCCAATGTCTCCGTCTTGTTCCAGTTGAAGAAGAGACGGATGTGCTGGGCACCGGCATCCACATACTCCACCTTGACATGATAGAATCCGGATAGTTGAGCCAGAATGGTTCCCAATTCAGCATCATCAAACACCAACGGCTTCATATCAAGAGAATCCTTGTTCTCTGCTGTTGCAGCACGAAGACTGTCGTTCGTCAGCGCCTGGGTTGTTGCCAGCTGTTCTGTCGCAGCCTTGTTATCCGCTGTCTGATCAGAAGCCGGGAATCCCAACCAGCCATTGTGAATCGCAGCCAAGGCTACCCCCGAAAGGAAGATGATGCCAACGATGGATGCAGTAATCTTCATCCGGTTGCGATAAGCGTCCTTGGCTCTGCCGGCATCCATCGCCAACTTATCCTCATGATGTGCCTGAACAAACTCCTTCCAAGCCCCATCCACATCCACGTCCTTCGGATTGGCTTTCTTGCCAGCCATTCTCGCCATCGCCAGTTCATGGAAGAACTCCTTCACTTCCTCATCGTCAAGTAGGCGCTCCACCTGCTCGTCGGTATATTTCTCGGGATGCTCCTGCATGTCAAAGAGCATCATCCACTTTTCTTCTTTACTCATGTTTGTCATTGTCTTGCTCATTTAAATTGTTTCTTAATCCAGTTCATCGCCTTCGAGAGATGGTTGAATACCGTCACCTTGCTCACTCCCACTTCATCAGCCACCTCCTGATAAGATTTCTCCTGAAGATAGCGCAGACGGAAAATGAGTTGCCGGATAGGCGGTTCCAGGTCTTCGATGAGAAGCATCAGCCGGTCGAGCCGCTCGTCGGTCTCTTCTGAGAGAATCACATCGGCATCATCCAGCAGCAGCTTCGCCACCCTTTCCTTCACGCTCTTATGAGCTATCAGGTTGAGACAGCGGTTGCGTACGCTCCGCATCAAGTAACCGTCCTCACTCCCAGGCACCAGAACCACATCATCGGCAAGAATCTGGGCGAATACTTCGCTCACCACATCCTTGCTCTCGTCATCATCCGAAAGAATGCATCTGGCCAGATTGTACATCTTCGCATAATGCTGACGGAATAATTGTTCTATGTCCTTTTTTCTGTTCATATACTATCTATACAGTTGAGCCAAGCGAAAAACTAAGCAAAACATCAACTTTTTTGTTTTTTTCTTTAAATCCGAATCGAAATCACCAAGATTCTCCCCGGATTGGAATGCAAAAGTACACAATCTATCGGAGATAGAAGACAAATGGTAAGGATAAATCGATTTTCAGTTGATTTATTTGTTCATTCCAACATTTTTTAGTACTTTTGCCCACCAAATTACAAACAAGTAAATAAGATTGGTATAAAATAGGTATTACCAAGATAAAATAAAGAATAGATTAGATAAAGGAGAATAAGATTATGTCAACGATTATTTATCCATCACCGATATTCGGTCCGGTAAACTCCCGTCGTCTGGGAGTTTCACTGGGCATCAACCTCATGCCATCTGATGGCAAGGTCTGTTCATTCGACTGCGTTTATTGCGAATGCGGATTCAACGCTGACTTCCGTCCTAAGAAGAAGCGCCCTACCCGCGAGGAGGTAAGAGAAGGATTGGAGAAGGTTCTGAAAGAACGCCACGACAACAACCAGCCTCTGGACGACATCACCTTCGCAGGAAACGGTGAACCTACGGGGCACCCAGACTTCAAGGGAATCGTGGAAGATACGATGGAACTCTGCAAGAAATATTTCCCTGAAGCACAAGTATCCGTACTCAGCAACGCCACCTATATATATAAGGAGGAAGTGAGAGAGGCGCTGATGCTCGTGGATAACAACATCCTGAAACTGGATACCGTGGATATGGATTACATCAAGAAGCTGGACCGCCCTCAGCAGCCTAACTACGACGTGAAGGATGTTATCAAATATCTGAAGATGTTCAAGGGGCACGTCATCATCCAGACCATGTTCCTGAGAGGTGACGGTTTGGACAATACCAGCGAGCATTTCGTAGCTCCTTGGCTGGAGGCAGTGAAAGACATCCAGCCTCAGCAGGTAATGGTTTATACCATCGCCCGTGAAACACCAGACAAGTTGCTGGAAAAGGCGCCAAAGGAAGTACTCGATGCCATCAAGGACCGTGTAGAGACACTGGGTATCAAGTGTACAGCCAGCTACTAAGAGATAATCAGGATAAGAAAGAAAAGCAAGTAGAAAAAAGAAAGAATGAAAGCGAAAAGTAATATCCTTATTATCAGCGACATGTGTGGCTACGGAAAGGTATCTGCCGCAGTTCAGATGCCTATCCTCTCTTATATGGGACTCGACGTGTTCAATCTACCCACCATGCTCATCAGCAACACCTTCCCATACGGCAAGTACGCCATTCTGGAATGCACTTCGTATATCGAGGAAGCCTTGCAGAAGTGGAACGAACTGGGCATTCACTTCGATGCTATCACCACGGGTTTCATGGCTTCGGAGCGTCAGGCTAAACTGGTGGCACGTTATTGCAGAGAACAGGCAGCACTGGGCACCGACATCTATGTGGATCCCGTGATGGGCGATTACGGCAAGCTCTATGGTGGAGCCAGTGAGAGTACCGTGAGATGCATGAAGGAGATGCTGAGCGTATCGCATCTCTGTTTTCCCAACTATACCGAGGCTTGTCTGCTGACGGATTCGGAATACAAGGAAGAGGGAATCTCGGAGAAGGATGCCTATGAACTGATAGATAAACTGAGAGCCATCGGTTCCCACTCCGTGCTCATCACCTCGTGCATCGTAGAGGGTCAGCATGCCGTGGTAGGTTTCAATCATCTTACAGAAGAGTATTTCCTCCTGCCCTACGAAGAAATCCCCGTTCAGTTCCCGGGCACCGGCGACATTTTCTCCAGCATCATCGTGGGCAGACTGAAGGATGGCGATCAGCTTCGCCATGCCACCCGCATCGCCATGGATACCCTGCGCAACTGGATAGACATCAACAAGGATGACAAGGACAAGAACCGAGGAATTCCGATAGAAAGACATCTGGGGGACTTGTAGATTGCCATTTAGCAAACACAGAAGCAAGGGAATACCAATTAAATTATAATGGAAAAGAAAGAAACAAATACACTCAGTATATTTCAGCGACCGGTATGGGTAAGCCTGTTCGCCCTTACGGCTGCTATCTCGTGGGGATGGGCTTACCCATTGATAAAAATGGGAATGGAGGAATATCAGATTACAGCAGACATGACCGGAAGCAAGATGCTTTTTGCCGGCATCCGCTTCTTCATCTCCGGTATCATCATCCTTGCCATCGCCAGAAGCTCGCATCGTAAATTCGGATTCAAGAAGAAAGCTGTTCAAGAGAATGTCTGGTTTCTTCTCCTCTATGCACTCCTCAACACCACCCTTCATTATGCCTTCTTCTATTTCGGACTCTCGCATAATGCAGGAGCACGTTCGGCGATACTCAATTCTATGAGTGTCTTCACGGTGGTTATCCTTGCCTGTATCTTCTTCAAGAGCGACAGGATGACGTGGCAAAAGGCATTGGGCTGCATCATCGGATTCCTAGGCATCCTAGCCTTGAACCTTGGCGGAAAGGAAAGCGGTAGTTTCACTTTCCTGGGCGATGGTATGATTATCCTCAACGCCCTGTGTGGAGCCAGTGCTTCCCTGCTGACCCGAGGATTGAGCAAGAGAGTGGATGTTTTCGTAGGAACCGGTTATTCGCTGAGTATCGGTGGAGCCTTGCTGGTGATTCCTGCATTGTTAATGGGTGGCTATCTGCCAGTCATCAGCCTCTGGGGCATCACCATCCTTCTGCTGCTCATTGCCATCTCAACCATCAGTTTCGCTCTCTACAATAAACTATTGAGCTGCAATCCCGTAGGAAAGGTAGCAATATACAATTCGCTCATCCCCGTAGTAGGAGCCATCACCTCCTGCCTCTGTCTTGGTGAAACCTTCTACTGGAAGTATCTGATAGCAGGCGCATTGGCTACTGCCGGAATTTATATCATCAATAAAGGGAAGAAATAAATTCCGGCTGTTGCCAATGCAACCCATATAGAAAGCAAAGCCAACTATTTCAAGATACCCGTTTCTCGCTCCTCATTGTTGATATTCCGCTGTATCTTACGGTATTCCTTTCCCCGATTGATATTCCAGGCAACACCGATACGGAGCAAATTACCTCCCGAATTGTCATAACCACGAACCTGCTTACGGAGTAATGCGTTGACGATTTCTGCAGAATAGGATTTCGGATGAGCCATAAACGGATTATGCATATAGAGCGTAAAATCGAAATCACCTATATGATAACTGGCTGAGGTTGCCAATGAAGGTGGATTATGCCCGATGTTCTCTCCCTCCATAAAGTTCCAACCATTATCAGCATACAGCATCACAGTCCATTTTCCCCAATATCCCTGTAATGTTCCACTATAATTATAAGCGGTATAACAATGACTGTACTCATCGCCCTTATTGAAAAAACGGTAAATACCTGCATTCACAGAGAATATAAGGTGGTCGGGGATAATGTCAAACCGGGTATCATTCGTAAGATACAACATATTACAATGGGGCTGATTCGTCTGGGAATAAAGAAACTGATCATTTTCCGTGCGGGTGTATTTCGCCAAATCACAATGACGATTGATGCGATAATTCAAGGTAAAATCAGTATTTATCCTTGGTTTACTGAAAGAGAATACCACCCAGTTCTCATATCTACTGCTAGGCTTAAGCGAAGGATTACCCACAGTCCATTCCATACTGTTCTTTCGAATACGGGTATCCGAAATCATAGCTATCTGCGAAATATGCTGTGATAATTCACTTCCCAAGCGGATCTGAAACGAAGATGTCAAGGAATAAGCCAATGTGAGTTTCGGACGACAAAGCCAAAAACTAAATTCCTCATCTCCCTGTCGATAAGACTGATTACTCAACCCGAAGCCAGCCACATAAGTTAAACGGGATGTTCCTTCCTTGAATTGTCCCAAACTTCCCTTGATTTGTGCAAAACCATAAATACCCAATGAACGGATACCATTCTCGCTAACCACATCACCCAAATACTGATTATCCATATATTTCCAGTTCAAGTTGGTTCCTGCAGAAAAAGTAAAGGGTTTCAACCGGTTTTCATAGATAGCCTCGGCTATGAGCGAATAGGTCTTTCCATCTACCTGATATTGATAGGGGGCGCCCTCACCTTCATAATAGGCTCCTTTGGTGTGGATATAAGTGCCCAAAACATCTGCCGACAAAGACTGATGCTTGCCCAACTGATGATAGAAATACAAATCGAGAGCAGGAGTAAAGTTCCTACCCTTGCTGGTTCTGTAAACAGGATATGCAGGCTTTCCTGATTCAGAAAACCACACCTCATTCGATGTATAAGGCTGATTGCAAAAATCCGTGGTAAGCGTTGTCTGGAATACATATAATGCAGAATCAGCCAGATTATACTTCAACTGCAATGTATTACCATAATTTTGAGTTGCCCCATTCATGATTTTTCGAGATATCTGATACTCAGAACCATCATGTAGAAGATACTGAGCATCCTCATTATATTCGGATGCCTTATTATTCACATAAGTCTGCTCATATAAAATATTCAATTGGCTCTTGCCCCTATTGACAGATGCATAGACATCGTTTGAACCGAGCTTGGTAGTTAGCGCATTGGTCAAGTTGAAGCCCAAACTACCACCCGATGAAGCCCTGCGGGTATGAATATCTATTACATATGCAATATTCTTTCCATATCTTACGCCAGGACTGTCGATATAATCTACACTCATAATAGAAGCAACATCCAGCATCTGCACGTCATGCATATTGGCGAGAATGCCATTGATACGAATCTGCACTTCTCCTTTATTATCGGTAGCAGAAATAGAACGGCCAGCCTCATCAACCCTGATATGAGGCAAAGCCAACTTTCCTAAAAGCGAAAAACCAGAAAAAGAACGCTGCTTCTGAATATCGCTTGGGAATATCAACTTGCCATCTTCCTTGTTGACTACTCGTGCCGCCTTCACAACAACCTCTTGCAAGGCTATAGAATCATTCGATACCTTCTGGATCTCCTGGGCACGTATTTCTGCACAAGAGATCAATGCCCACAGCATCAGCATAGCTATTAACAATTTACTTTTCTTCATTGTCATCATATACTTTTTCTAAAACTTGTTTTCTGCTGCAAAGGTATCAAAAAGAGAAGACCGAAGCGAAAAATATGGCTGACATGAGTCTGACATTTATCAATTAACGAATATTATATCTAGTTTTATACCATCTTTCATAGAATTTCTGTACTTTTGCATTTGAATCTTTAAACAGTATATCATTTAAACAGAATAGATAATATGAAACTGAAAGCATATCATTCCATCCTCATCTTCGCCATCCTTGTGATGTCTGCGGCATTCTCCAGCGTAAGCAACTACCGCAAGGCACAGTATGCCATTGTACAAGATATGAACAAAGCTTTGGCTCTGACTCTTCAGGAAAATAAATATCAATGGATTACGCCTGATACCATCCAGAGCTACCGCTCACATCTCAGCATCGACCTGCTGAAGTCGACCAGTAATCTCTGCTATGTGATGGAAGACAGAAGAAGAGGCAAGAACAATTTCCAGCTGGTAAATAGCGCCAACCTGCTCAGCAGCAAAGAGATGCTACTCAACGAGCATTCTATCCAAAGTTATGCCAACTGTTCGATGGCAGATGTTTTGAGTATGAGCAACCAGCGGACATCTTTGACGCTTACCCTCATGGCTATGATTTGGGCAATTGCATCGCTATACTATCATCGCAGAAAACAACCCTGGAATCATGAGGCCGATATGCTCGGCACCATGTGCTATTCTCAAGACGAGGATTCCTTCTACAATCAGGAAAGCGGACAAGCCATCAAGTTTACTCCGATGCAGCACCAACTGATGCAACTCTTCTTCAACAATACGCATCATCAACTCTCCAAACAGGAGATTTGTGATGCTCTTTGGCCCAAGAAACCGGATGCCAGCGAAACGCTCTATACCTTGATTCGCCGTATCAAACCGGTGATTGAGCAGAATAGCAACCTCATGATTGAGTCGGAAAGAGGCAAGTCTTATCGACTGATTATCAGATAAGTTCAGAAATGTCAGTCAAATGTCATACTTATTATTTGGCAGTTTCCCATCTTCTTCATACCTTTGCAGCTAAAATATAAAAGTGGCAAAGATATGAAGAAGATTTTTTTGATAGCAGTTGTCTTGCTGATGATGATAAACTTCATCATCAACTATCAACATGAGGTTACAAAAGAGAAGCATACACCGATGGCGGATTTCAAGACCAAAGTAGAGATGGCGCCCATGAAGGAATACAATGATCCTGACTTCGGCTACGTTATCAAATATCCTTGCTTCTTCCAACAGGAGGATACTTCGGTATCGGGATACCAGGGCTATGCCCGCTTCTCATTCACCAATCATGCCAACATCATCCTGGAGAGTTACGTTACCCCCAACTATAGCAACACCCTTCAGGCTTGTGCCGATTCTCTAGCCCAGAAGCTTCATTCGGAAAGGACGATGCAGGCATCGAATAAGGCATTCATCCTCTCCGGTCCTGTTTATGAAAACGGAGTAAGAGTAGATGGCTACAGTCATTACGATAAATTCATCAAAAGTGGTAGAATACTCTTCGTTTATTCCCTCACCTATCCCGACAGTTACAAGCCAGCCATGCCCCGACTGTTCAAACTCATAGACGACTGGAAGGTTTTAGGTGCATATTAATCTGCCTTGAAGATATCCTCGTAAGCCTCTTGGAATTGTATAAAAACAGCTTTCAAAGAAGATAAAAGCACTTGATTATTTGCATATATCAAATAATAATTGTACATTTGCGGTGTAAATATAAACATCGAAGATTATGTCAATATTCAGTCGCCTCTTTGGAAGGAAAAACAATCTCACCGTAAGCTCTGACATCAAGAAGGAAGATGCCAGAAGCAGGAACATTGCCTTCGTGGATACCGAAGTGGGACTGAAAGACCATAAAATACATGACATCGGAGCATTGCGTTATGACGGAGCCAACTTTCACCAAGCATCACAGACGGCACTGAACAAGTTCCTGCAAGAAGGAAAGGTTGACTATATCTGCGGTCATAACCTCATTCATCACGATGCCCGCTATCTCCAACTCAACGGCATACTGATAGATACCCTCTATCTCTCCCCGCTCCTCTTCCCCAAGCGCCCTTACCATCATTTGGTAAAGGACGACAAACTAATGAGCGAGCAGATGAATAATCCTGTCAACGACTGCGAGAAAGCCAAGGAGCTTTTGATGGACGAAATCGCTGCATGGAATCAGTTATCAGAAAGGAAAAGGAAAATCTTCACCTTGCTGCTCCAGAATGAAGAGGAATTCAGAGGATTTCTGATGTATGTGGGAGCCATCGAAAAGGATGATGCAATCAGAGACGTTTCAGAATTCATTCTTTCTGAATACAAGAATCATATTTGCGCCCATGCCGACATTCCGGCTCTTGCAGCCCAGTCTCCTTGCGGCTTGGCATACGCCTTGGCTCTCATAGGCACAGACGATTACCAATCTGTAACCCCAGGTTGGGTACTCTTCCATTATCCCGAAGTAGAACATATCATCTATATGCTCTGCCATACCCAATGCACCGATGGCTGCGAGTATTGCAACCGCATGCTCGACATTCATCACAACCTGAAACAACTCTTCGGCTATGATGCCTTCCGTACCTATGACGGCGAACCGCTGCAGGAACAGGCATCGCAGGCAGCAGTGGATGGTAAGTCATTATTGGCGATATTTCCTACGGGTGGCGGCAAGTCGCTCACCTTCCAGTTGCCAGCCTTGATGGATGGCAGAACCATACATGGACTCACTGTGGTTATCTCGCCTCTGCAATCATTGATGAAAGACCAGGTAGATAACCTCGCAGACCGTGGTTTCACCGATGCCGTAACCATCAACGGTCTCCTCGACCCTATCTCCCGGTCCCTAGCCATCGAACGAGTGCAGAGCGGAGATGCCACCTTATTATATATTGCACCAGAGATGTTGCGCTCCAAAACCATCGAGCGCATTCTGATGGCACGGCATGTGGTGAGATTCGTCATTGATGAAGCTCACTGCTTCTCTGCATGGGGACAAGACTTCCGTGTGGATTACCTATATATCGGCAAGTTTATCAAGGAATACCAGGAACGTAAGTTTGGCAAGGATGCAATGGCCCGCAACCATGGTCAAACCCTGATACCCGTATCTTGCTTCACCGCCACTGCAAAACAGAAGGTGGTGCAGGACATCTGCGACTATTTCAAGCATTGGCTGGGCACCGACCTCCAGCTCTTCGCCTCATCAGCCTCACGTACCAACCTGCACTATTCCGTTATCCACGTAGATAGTGACGGCAACAAATACAATCTACTGCGTTCACTGGTGGAACAGGCAGATTGCCCTACCATCATCTACGTATCCCGCACCAAGCGCACCCGTGAACTCGCCCAGAAACTGACCCGTGACGGTATATCCGCCCTGCCCTATAATGGCAAGATGGATGCCGATGAGAAGATACACAATCAGGATGCCTTCATGAGCGATAAGGTAAGAATCATCGTTGCCACCTCCGCCTTCGGCATGGGAGTAGATAAGAACGATGTGGGGCTGGTTATCCACTACGACATCTCCGACTCTCTAGAAAACTATGTACAGGAGGCTGGACGTGCAGGAAGAGATCCACACCTCAATGCCAAATGCTATGTACTCTATAGCGATGAGGACTTAGATAAGCACTTCATCCTACTCAACCAAACCAAACTGAGCATCAGTGAGATACAACAGGTATGGAAAGCCGTTAAGGATTTTACCAAGCAGCGCCCACACGTAAGCTGTTCGGCGCTGGAGATAGCCCGCCAAGCCGGTTGGGATGACTCGGTATCCGACATAGAAACCCGTGTTCGCACCGCCCTTTCTGCTCTAGAACAGAGCGGATACATAGAGCGTGGCAACAACATTCCGCACGTCTATGCCACAGGTATCACCGTCAAGAACATGGACGAGGCAAGACTGCGCCTCACCGAATCACCCCTGTTCTCTGAAGATGAGATGAAGAATGCCATCCGCATCATCAAGTCGCTCATCACCCAGAAGCATATAGCCAAGGCACAGGATAGCGAGGCTGAATCCCGCATCGATTACCTCGCCGACATCCTAGGACTCAGCAAGCGAGACGTCATCTCCTCCGTTGACCGAATGCGACAGGAAGGCATCCTTGCCGATACCCGTGACATCTCAGCCTATCTGCAAGACATCAGCGACAAGCAACGCAAGCCTCAGCAGATGCTGGAGAACTTCGCCAAACTGGAAAGATACATCCTGGAACATATCCCGGATGAATCGCTGCACATCACATACAAACAACTCAATGACAATGCCGTACACGACGGCATCAACACTTCAACCGAAAAGAAGATCCGCACACTGCTATACTTCCTGGCAGTGAAGGGATATGCGCACAAGAAGGAAGACGGCGTCCGCAATCTTATCGTGACAAGAGACAAGGATATAGAGACCATCATCAAGCGATTCGAAAGACGAATTGAAGTTTGCCGGTTCATCATCGAAAGACTATACAGCCTGGCTGAGGAAATAAGTAAAACTATAACAGAAGAGAGCAACAATAGCTCTTCTGTAGATTCAAAAGAGAAGCCTCTTCAATTCTCGGTAGTTGAACTTCTGAACGATCTGAAATCCTGCAGCCAGTCACTCTTCTCCGACTTCTCTTCCCTGCAGTTGGAGGACGTGGAGGAAGCCTTGCTCTATCTCTCCAAGATAGGAGCCATGAAGCTGGAAGGAGGATTCCTGGTACTCTACAATGCAATGGCGATTAAGCGCACCAAGGAACTTCGCCTGCGCTATAAGCAGGAGGATTATCGCATGCTCAACGAATTCTACAAGCAGAAGATTCAGCAGATTCACATCGTGGGCGAATATGCCAACCTGATGGTAAGGGATTACGACGCCGCCCTGCAATATGTGCAGGATTACTTCCAGATGGACTACCAACGCTTCATCTCAAAGTACTTCAAGGGCAACCGGGAGACTGAGATAGAGCGCAACGTAACACCTTCGAAGTATAAGAAACTCTTCGGAATGCTCTCCAAGAGACAGAAGGAAATCATCGACGACCACGAGTCTCGCTGCATCGTAGTCGCTGCCGGTCCTGGCAGCGGCAAGACACGTGTGCTCGTACATAAGCTTGCCTCTCTCCTGCTGCTGGAAGATGTAAAGCACGAACAACTCCTGATGCTCACTTTCTCTCGTGCAGCCGCTACCGAGTTCAAGCAGCGCCTGATGCAACTCATCGGCAATGCCGCCCATTTCGTAGAAATCAAGACCTTCCATTCTTACTGTTTCGACCTGCTGGGCAGAGTTGGCAATCTGGATGAGGCTGGAGATGTGGTTAAGCAAGCCGCCGAAATGATTAACAATGGAGAAGTGGAACCCAATCGCATCAGCAAGACCGTGCTCGTTATCGACGAAGCGCAAGACATGAGCAAGGATGACTATGCCCTTGTCACAGCTCTAATGAAAGCCAACGAAGAGATGAGGGTGATAGCTGTAGGCGATGATGACCAGAACATCTATGAGTTTAGGGGTTCCAACTCGCGGTATCTCTATGAACTGACCCAGACAGAACACAGCCGTTTCATCGAGATGACCGAGAATTACCGCAGCCTTCGCCACATCGTGGATACTGCCAACGACTTTGCCCGCAACATCCGCCAACGAATCAAATCTACCCCTATCATCTCCATGAGTCAAGAAGATGGAGAGGTAAGAATCGTGAAGCATCCATACGAGATTCTGGAGAAAAAGGTTTATATGTATCAGCCTATCCTAGAAGATGTTACGCGATTACTGGGAAGTAACGCTTCAAAAGAAGCCGATGCATCTTCCCGCAAGAAGAACGAAACCATCAGCATCCTCACGCAGACCAATGAGGAGGCTGTCATTATGCTGGCTCTTCTTCACAGCCATAACATCAAGGCCAAGCTGGTACAATCAATGGACGGCTTGCGTTTCTGGAATCTGGCAGAGGTAAGATACTTCTTGAAGAAGATAGACCAAGGCATCAAGGAAACGAAATCCCCTATCATCCCTGATGATATTTGGGAAGCAGCCAAGCAGCAGACAGTCCAAAAGTATGCCAGCAGCCAGGCTTTGCCATATCTGCGCCGCAGCCTTCAGATATTTGAGCAGACCAATCGTGCCAAATATTACAGCGACCTGAGGGAGTTCGTGTTTGAATCATCAGTAGAAGATTTCTGTGATATCTCGAAATCAGACATCGTGGTCAGCACCATCCACAAGGCAAAAGGCCATGAGTTCGACCATGTACTGATGCTCATTACCCATCCCGAGCATCCTACCGATGACATACTGCGCCGATACTATGTGGGCATGACCCGTGCCAAGCGTACACTAACCATCCACACCAACGGCAATCTCTTCGACAGTCTGAAAAGTGCCCAGCATCTCTATGATGCCCAAGCCTACGATGAGCCCAACGAAATAGTGCTTCAGCTCTCACACAAGGATGTAAACCTGGGCTTCTCCAAGCCTCACAAGGACGCTATTCTTTCCTTGAGAAGCGGTATGCCGCTAACCTATCACGACCATTGCCTCTGTCTCCCATCAACAGGCAGAGACATAGCCCAGTTCTCCATCAAGATGAAGGAGAAACTAGGCAAATGGGAGTTGAAAGGTTACAAGGTAACCGATGCCCGAATCCGCTTCATCGTGGCATGGAAGTCAAAGGATGCACCGAGGGATGAGAAGGAATCCGCCATCGTGCTCGCTGATTTGGTGATGGAAAAATAAGGTAAGCTCCTGGAACCTTATCTACAAGCACAACCTATTTATCGGACGAAGCTATTGACACAATGGAGATTAGAAATCTCACCAAACACTTATTTTAAGATATTAGACAGAATTTTATGTTAAAAATTTGGTGATTAGAAAGAAAACTCGTATTTTTGCAACATATATATTAATATTGATAGATATGGAGAAGAAACGAATCATAGAAGCAATGCACAATAGATTGCATGAGATTGATCCTCATGCAAAAGCTATCTTGTTTGGTTCCCGCGCTAGAGGCACAGAACATGAAGGAAGTGATTGGGATGTATTGATTCTTCTAGACAAGCCAAAAGTTACGCTTCAAGATTACGATAAGTATTCTTATCCACTAAGAGAATTAGGCTGGGATATTGATGAAATCATCAACCCTGTACTCTTCTCCCAAAAAGAATGGGAGGAGAACCATTATACCTTATTCAATCATAACGTAAATAAGGAAGGAATTGCAATATGATAAAGGGACAACTTACAGACACTGACAGAACCGAAATTGTAAAATATAGACTAGAAAAAGCATATCGAACATATAATGAAGCTATTGGCTCCATAGAAAATGGTTATGTCGAAACTGCAGCCAATCGTTTATACTATGCTGCTTACTATGCTGTTTCTGCTTTACTCATTTCTTACAAGTATGAAGCTAGCACTCATAATGGCGTAATCCAAATGTTTGGAAAAGTCTTTTTGAGGAACAACATCATTGACAAAAAGTATGGCAAGACTTTCAATCAGCTTTTCTCCTTACGATTAACTGGCGACTATGAAGACCGTCATATTCTTGATCTGGAAACAGAGGTACTTCCATTGGTCGAGCCAGCTAAGGAACTAATAGATTTAGTGTCAGAAAGGGGGTGTAATTTAAACTGTGTCAAGGCTTGTTCTTAACTTTCATTCCCACTCCCTGCTGGGGGCATGCCCCCAGCAGGGAAGCCTTTTCGGCTGCAA
>OCHM01000056.1_pt1 | contig 85018 bp, 64 predicted proteins | sample 1538901 | NCBI WGS metagenome assembly OCHM01 (sample SAMN04571734, study PRJEB22368) | human gut metagenome | biome: human gut; material: stool | host: Homo sapiens | place: Luxembourg | collected 2012-11-08 | reverse complement strand
AGGACGAAAGTCTTCGGAGCTCTTTTCGTTTATATATACTCAATCCCCATTCACCCTTTTTTTCCTTTTACCCTTTTACCTTTTTATCTTTTTCTCTTTCTTATTTTATTTAAAGTCAAGAAATATAGCTCTTTATGAAAATAATTGATTCCATTATTGGTTTTTTAGATTTTTTATATTACCTTTGTGGCGTTGAAATATAATAATATATGGATAATAATAAATTAGTTCCAGACTACATTTTTGAATCGAGCTGGGAGGTTTGTAATAAAGTAGGAGGTATATATACAGTTCTTTCTACACGAGCAAACACTTTGCAATCTATGATTAAAGACCATGTGATATTTATAGGTCCAGATTGCTGGGGTGACAAACCTTGCCCTTATTTTGATGAAGACACAACTCTTTTTACAGAGTGGAGAAAATCTCTAGCTAACACATGTTTGAAACTTAAAATTGGACGTTGGACAATCCCTGGTTCTCCTATTGCTATTCTTGTAGATTTCAATTGTTTTTATGAGCAAAAGGATGATATTTATTCTCGTTTATGGGAATTATATCATGTGGATAGTCTTCATTCTTATGGAGATTATGATGAAGCATCTATGTTCTCATATGCAGCAGGTTTAGTTGTTGAGAGTTTCTATAATTTTTATCTCGATATAACTAAGAAGGTTGTTTACCATGGTAATGAGTGGATGACCGGCTTAGGACTTTTGTATATTAATCATAAGATTCCTGCAATTGCAACTATCTTTACTACCCATGCTACAAGCATTGGTCGTAGTATTGCTGGTAATAATAAGCCTTTGTATGATTATTTGTTTGCCTATAATGGCGATCAGATGGCAGAGGAACTTAATATGCAGAGTAAGCATTCTATTGAGAAACAAACAGCTTTGAATGTTGACTGTTTTACTACTGTTAGTGAGATTACTGCTAAGGAATGTGCAGAATTGATGGATAAGCCTGTTGATTTTGTTCTTCCTAATGGTTTTGAAAATGACTTTGTTCTTCGTGGAGCAGCTTTTACTAAGAAGCGTAAAGAGGCAAGAAAGAAATTATTGGAAGTCGCAAGTTGTCTGACAGGTTCTAACATAGGTGACGATGCATTGATTCTTGCTACAAGTGGACGTTACGAATTCCGTAATAAGGGAATTGATGTATTCATTGAAGCAATGAATCGTTTGCGTTTTGATAATCGTCTTGACAAGAATATTGTCGCTTTTATTGAGGTACCTGCTTGGGTTGGTAATCCACGTCAGGACTTGTTGGATAGATTAGCTAATGGTAATGGTGATACTCCTTTGGAATATCCAATGCTTACTCATTGGCTTAACAATATGAATGAAGATAAGGTTCTTGGTATGATGAACTACCTTGGAATGCACAATGCTGCAGATGATAAGGTTAAGGTTGTATTTGTGCCTTGCTATCTTACTGGAGATGATGGAATCCTGAACCTTTCATATTATGATGTGGTTTTGGCAAATGACCTTTGCGTATATCCTTCATACTATGAACCTTGGGGTTATACTCCTCTTGAAGCTGTTGCTTTTAAGGTGCCATGTATTACTACAGATTTAGCAGGTTTTGGCTTATGGGCTAATAGTGTTAAGGGATCTAATTGCAATATTGAAGATGGAGTGGAAGTTATTCATCGTACAGACTATAACTATTCAGAAGTAGCTGATGCTATTAAAGATACAGTTGTTAAGTTTGCATCTTTTGATGATGTACAGGTGAAGCGTTCACGCTCAAATGCAGATAAACTATCTAAAAAAGCTTTGTGGAGCAAGTTTATAACATACTATGAGGATGCTTATGACTTTGCACTCCGTAAGGCAGAACTTAGAAAATAACATAACATTAAATATTAATTTCTTATGAAAATTAAAGCAGATTACGTAAGCGAGCCACAATGGCGTGAGCTCGTTGTTAAATCAAGTCTTCCAGAAGAGCTGAAGTGCTTGAGCGAACTTGCTCACAACTTGTGGTGGGTTTGGAACTTTGAAGCAAGAGACTTGTTCAGAGATTTGGAGCCAACAATTTATTCAGAAGTAAAGCACAATCCTGTATTGCTTCTTGAGCGTCTCAGCTATGAGCGTAAAGAAGAAATCGTAAAGGATAAGGCTCTTATGAAGCGTATCAATTCTGTATATAAGTCATTCCGTGAGTATATGGATGTTAAGCCTGATGCAACTCGTCCATCTGTAGCTTACTTCTGTATGGAGTATGGTATTCACTCAGCATTGAAGATCTATTCTGGTGGTCTTGGTATGCTTGCAGGTGACTACGTAAAGGAAGCTTCTGACAGTAATGTTGATATGTGTGCTGTAGGTTTCTTATATCGTTATGGTTATTTCACTCAGACTTTGAGCATGGATGGCCAGCAGATTGCTAAGTACGAGGCACAGAACTTCAACCAGGTTCCTGTAGAGCGTGTTTATGACGAGAATGGCAATCCTCTCGTTATTGATGTTCCTTATACAAACTATATGGTTCACGCTTCTGTATGGGTTGCTAACGTAGGTCGTGTAAAACTTTATCTTCTTGATACAGATAATGATTTGAACTCAGAATTCGACAAGCCTATCACTCACTCTCTCTATGGTGGTGTTTGGGAAAACCGCTTGAAGCAGGAGATTCTTCTTGGTATCGGTGGTATGCTCTTGTTGAAGAGACTTGGTATTAAGAAAGATGTTTATCATTGCAACGAAGGTCATGCTGCTCTTTGCAACCTCCAGCGTCTTTGCGACTACATCGATGATGGCTTGACATTCAACCAGGCTATGGAGCTCGTTCGTGCTTCTTCACTCTATACCGTACATACTCCAGTTCCTGCAGGTCACGACTATTTCGACGAGGGCTTGTTTGGTAAGTATATGGGTGGTTACCCTGCTAAGCTTGGCATTTCTTGGGATGAGTTCATCGGTATGGGTCGTACAAACCCTGACGATCATTCAGAGCGTTTCTGTATGTCAACATTCGCTTGCAATACTTGCCAGGAAGTAAATGGTGTAAGTAAGCTTCATGGTTGGGTCAGCCAGAAGATGTTCTCTTCTATTTGGAAGGGTTACTATCCTGAGGAGAACCATGTTGGTTATGTTACCAATGGTGTACACTTCCCAACTTGGGCTGCTACAGAATGGAAGAACGTATATGGCAAGTACTTCGATAAGAACTTTATGTTCGACCAGAGCAACCAGAAAATTTGGGAGGCTATTTATGGTGTAGCTGATGAGGAAATCTGGAATACTCGTATGACTCTTAAGAACAAGCTCGTTGATTATATCCGTGAGCAGTTCCGTGAGACATGGTTAAAGAACCAGGGTGATCCTTCACGTGTAGTTTCTCTCCTTGAGAGCATCACTCCTAATGCTTTGTTCATTGGCTTCTGTCGTCGTTTTGCTACTTACAAGCGTGCTCACCTTCTCTTTACAGACCTTGAGCGTCTTTCTAAGATCGTTAACAACCCAGAGCGTCCTGTTAAGTTCCTCTTTGCTGGTAAGGCACACCCTGCTGATGGTGCAGGCCAGGGCTTGATCAAGAAGATCTATGAGATAAGCCAGCGTCCTGAGTTCCTTGGCAAGATTATCTTCCTTGAGGACTACGACTTCATGCTTGCTCGTCGTCTTGTATCTGGTGTTGATATTTGGATGAATACTCCAACTCGTCCTCTTGAGGCATCTGGTACATCTGGTGAAAAGGCTGAGATGAACGGTGTTGTAAACCTCTCTGTACTTGATGGTTGGTGGCTTGAGGGCTATCGCAAGGGCGCAGGTTGGGCTCTTACCGAGAAGCGTACATATCAGAACCAGGGTTATCAGGATCAGCTTGATGCTGCAACAATCTATGGTTTGCTCGAGAACGAAATTGTTCCTCTCTTTTATGATAAGAATGAGAAGGGCTACAGCGAGGGATGGATTAAGGTTATCAAGAACTCTATTGCAACAATTGCACCTCACTATACAATGAAGCGTCAGCTCGACGACTACTATGATAAGTTCTATTGCAAGGAGGCTACTCGTTTCCACGAGCTTTCTGCAAACCACAACAAGTTGGCTAAGGATATTGCACAGTGGAAGGAAGCTGTTGCTGAGCGTTGGGATGCTATCAATGTAGAGTCTGCATCTTGGAACATTCCTGCAACAGGTGCTCAGACAGGTGAGACATACACTATCCGTTACGTTATCAACGAGCAAGGTTTGTCAGATGCTGTAGGTCTTGAGCTTGTAAGCATCCGTACCGATAAGGATGGTGAGGAGCGTGTATTCAACATCCGTCCTCTTGAGGTTGTAGGTCACGAAGGCAACAACTATATCTTTGAGGGTAAAGTTACACCTGATGTAGCTGGCAACTTGAAGAGTGCTGTTCGTATGTATCCAAAGAATGCTAACCTTCCACATCGTCAGGACTTCTGCTATGTTAAGTGGTTTGCACTTCCAAATGCATAATTCAGTCTTTTGATACATAATTCTAAAGGGGTATGCTGTTTTTCACAGCATGCCCCTTTATCTTTCTATTAATTTAGTGATATTATTAATAGTTAGAAATAAAAAACGCCATTCAATTTCCTAAATATATATAGGAATTGAATGGCGTTTTATCTATTTAGCTATAGCTTATTAGCTATAATAATTCAATTATACCAAGTACTGTGAACTAATACTCTCGTTGTTAACAACGCGTCGGATAGTTTCAGCAAACATGTCAGCAACAGAAAGTTGCTTAACCTTTGCACAGCGGAGTGAATATGGGATAGAGTCAGTGAAGACAATCTCCTCAAGAGCAGAATTCTGTACTCTTTCAGAAGCAGGACCGCTCATCACGCAGTGTGAAGCACAAGCTCTAACGCTAAGAGCACCAGCCTCTTTCATGATATCGGCAGCCTTTGTGATAGTACCGGCTGTATCGACCATGTCGTCAACTACTACTACGTTCTTGCCCTTTACATCACCAATAATCTGCATTGTTGCAACTACATTAGCTCTAGCTCTTGTCTTGTTGCACAATACCAATGGACAACCAAGATACTTAGCAAATGTATTGGCACGCTTACTACCGCCAACGTCAGGCGAAGCGATAACCAAGTCCTTGAGGTGCAAGCTCTGAAGATATGGAAGTATAACTCCAGAAGCATACAAGTGGTCAACAGGAACATTGAAGAAGCCTTGAATCTGGTCTGCATGCAAATCCATTGTAATCAAACGGTCGATGCCTGCAGCACTCAACAAGTCAGCAACGAGTTTTGCACCGATGCTAACTCTTGGCTTGTCCTTACGATCCTGACGTGCCCAACCGAAATAAGGAATTACGGCAATGATGTTTCTTGCTGATGCACGTTTAGCTGCATCAATCATGAGGAGCAATTCCATCAAGTTGTCAGAGTTAGGGAATGTGCTCTGCACCAAGAATACATCTCTACCGCGGATAGACTCTTCGTAGGACACAGCAAACTCACCATCTGAGAATCTGGTGACTACCAAGTTACCCAATGGGCAGCCTAAGCTTGCGCAGATTTTTTCTGCAAGGTATCTCGAGCTAGTTCCCGAGAAAACCAAGAAAGAGTTGTTGTTACTCATTTTTCTTAAGGATTGTATATAATAAATGTTTCAGTCTAAGTTTGAATTCCAACTGTAGTGTAATATTATTACTACTTTGCTGCGTTGCGAAGTTTTTCGAAGTGGGCTATTAGATCTTTAAAATCAGATTGATTATGAATATCAAATCTGCTCCACAAATCTCCACATACTACTACGCCACCAAAACCAAGTTGTTTAGCCAATTTAATGTTTTCAAGGTCCATACCACCCAATGCATATACATGCTTGTCAATAAGTCCCTTGTCGGCAGCATCTTCCAGTTGGTTCATAGAGAATGATTGCTTTTCGTTGTTGAATTCTATACAGTCGAAGATATTTTTTAGAAAAACATATCTCGATTTCTTCTTCATTTCCTTCAGCATCGACAAGTCCGTACATGTTCTGCTGTATTTTCCCTTATATCCATTAGGAATAGCTGCGTTTGGATCATCTATGTGAATTGCAGCCAAATCATATTCGTTTTTCAGATAAAAATGTTCGTGAACAGTGATCTTGTTGTAATAATCCTCTGGTATAAGAGACAGCAAACGCTCGGAGTATAGAGGAGATGAACCAGGCTTGAAAAGATGCAAGTTGTCCATACCCTCATCGAAGAGCGTAGTCAATATTTTGTCTTCCTCCACAAAGAAAGTGGACTTAGTCATTATTACGAGCTTCATCGTTTGTTTTGTTTTCAAATGCAAATGTAGGAATTTTATTGCAAACTTGCAATTATTACGGAAATAAAAAGCTAACTTTGCACAAAATAATTGTAATATGATTGTAAACAAGTACACTTTCGATAACATTCATACTCCTATGTATGTTTTAGAGGAGGAATTACTCCGTCGTAACCTTAGTCTTATAAAATCAGTTGCCGACCGTGCAAATGTTGAAATTATTCTTGCTTTTAAGGCATATGCTTTATGGAAAACATTTCCTATTTTCCGTGAGTATATTTCTTCAACTACTGCAAGTTCGCTTAACGAAGCTCGCCTAGGCTACGAACTTTTTGGTGCACCCACACATACTTACTCGCCTGCATATACAGCCGACGAGATAGAACATATTGCTCGTTGTTCAAGTCATCTCACTTTCAATTCTTTTTCGCAATATGAACGTTTTCACGATATTGCCAAGGTCGCTAATCCAAACATTACCATAGGAGTTCGTGTAAATCCTGAGTATAGCGAGGTTGGTACAGATTTGTATAATCCATGTGCACCAGGCACACGTTTTGGCATTACTTCCGATAAACTTCCAGAGACATTGCCTGCTGACATCGAAGGATTTCATTGTCATTGTCATTGCGAGAGTGGGGCAGACGTCTTTGAGCGAACACTTGTCCATATTGAAGAGAAATTCTCGAAATGGTTTCCACAATTGAAATGGATTAATTTTGGTGGAGGTCATCTTATGACTCGTAAGGATTACGATGTGGAACACCTTATTAATATATTAAATGGATTCCATAGTCGTTATCCTAATCTGAAAGTTATTCTTGAGCCAGGTAGTGCTTTTGGATGGCAAACCGGTCCTTTAGTATCTCAAGTTGTAGATGTTGTAGAAGATCGTGGTATTCGTACAGCTATTCTTGATGTAAGTTTCACCTGTCATATGCCTGATTGCCTTGAAATGCCATATATGCCAGCTGTTCGTGGTGCAAAAGTTGTGGAAGAAGATGCTGAAGGTAATAATGATGTGCAATCTAATAATAATGTACGCGAGCATATATATAATAATGTATATAGATTAGGAGGAAATTCTTGCCTTAGTGGAGATTTTATGGAATTTTGGCAGTTTGATCATGAATTGCAAATGGGAGAGAACATCATTTTTGAAGACATGTTGCACTATACAACAGTAAAAACTAACATGTTTAATGGTATAAACCATCCTTCGTTAGCACTTTTGCATACAGATGGCCATCTTGAGATTCTACGTGAATATGGTTTCGAAGACTATAAAAAACGCATGGATTAGAGGAAAAAGTGCCTAAAAATCCCCCAAAAACACCCCCAAAACAAGAAAAATCGCATTTTTCTAAAAAAAAACATCTAAAAAGTTTGCAGGTTTCGAAAAAAGCAGTACCTTTGCAACCGCATTAAGAGAGGTGTTCCTCTGATAAAGAGGAAAGTTGCGGAAATAGCTCAGTTGGTAGAGCACAACCTTGCCAAGGTTGGGGTCGCGGGTCCGAGTCCCGTTTTCCGCTCACATTCTGATAAAGGCCAAGTGAAACAAATTGTTTCCTATGCCCAGGTGGCGGAATTGGTAGACGCGTACGTTTCAGGTGCGTATGTCGCGAGGCGTGCAGGTTCGAGTCCTGTTCTGGGCACCAGTTAGAATGAAAGATTTAATGTTTGGAGAGGTGGCGGAATTGGTAGACGCGCTACTTTGAGGGGGTAGTGTCAATTGTGACGTGGGAGTTCGAGTCTCCTCCTCTTCACACATTTTATAATATATTTATGCGGAAATAGCTCAGTTGGTAGAGCACAACCTTGCCAAGGTTGGGGTCGCGGGTCCGAGTCCCGTTTTCCGCTCTTTTTCCTTTAGAAATATTTCTCAATCAATGAATTTATACTTACGTTATTTCGATAATGAAATATTAGTTCATAGTGTCAAAGAAGCTATTGATTTCCTTGCATCTATTCCAGATATTAATATGACTCCAGAGCTTGAGGCAGACATTCGTAATTACGCCTTAAGTGATGTTTTTTATCCTAAGAGATATAAGGTTCGTTCACGCATATATTTTATTATCATAAAGACTTTGGCCGAAACTATGCTTGATTTCAAGCAGAAGAAGGCTGTGCATCCAAATATTGCCGCAGGCAATAATGGTAATAATAATCCTCGTCAGTCGTCTGCTGATATGGTTATTAACAAGCTTTGTGAAGAGCGCCAAGGTTGGTATGAAGGTGAGCTTGATTTCAAGCGTGTTGTAATGGTGCCATCTACAGGTAAATTTGAATATCGTGATACAAAGTTTGTAGCACGTTGTAAAGCTAATTCCGGTATGGACTGCTACAATCGTATTATTGATAATCTTCACGATCGTGTAGATAGTAGAAGTCAGTTCCCGTCAGCTAAGGGTAAGAATTTCCATTTCAAGTATCTTGGAATGTGGAAATAACTTTTGATGATAAAATTAAATTGAATCTCTTTAATTCTTTGATTTGACCATGAATAAGGTGATGTTGATAGGTAATGTAGGTACAGAACCTGATGTACATTATTTCGAAGCAGACCAAGCAGTTGCAAAATTGCGTTTGGCTACTACCGAACGTGGATATACATTGCCTAATGGAACCCAGGTGCCTGATCGTACTGATTGGCATAACCTGCTGTTTGATAGACGCTTGGCTAAGATAGTAGAGAAGTATGTACATAAGGGTGATAAGCTCTATGTAGAAGGTCGTCTTCGCAATCGTAGCTATGACGATAAGCGTGGTATCCGTCATCAATATACTGAGATTGAAGTTGAAAACATGGAGTTTCTTACACCACGTTCTTCTGTCTCTACTACTCAGTCTTCACAGTCATTTCAACAAACTCAAACTAATCAGCAGTGTGAAAATGATTTGGACAATGCTGATAAGTTACCATTTTAATAATTCATATTACATTGGACCCGTTTAGTATATCTGAAATTTCCAGTCTCGTGGTATTCCAGCCGATTACCACGGGTATAGTGTTGGCAGCCATATTGGCTGCTTTCTTGCTTTTGTTATCAGGCTTCGCCAGTGGCTCAGAGATAGCATTCTTTAGTCTTTCACCTCAAGACCTTGACGAGCTTGAGCCCGATAAGCGTTCTGAAGATAGTCGTATAGTGATGCTTCGTGATGATTCTGAACGTACGTTGGCAACAATTCTTATTGCCAACAACTTTGTTAACGTCACAATCATTATGCTTTGTAATTACATCTTTGGTTCGTTGGTGAAATTCAAGTCTGAGTGGTTGGAGTTTCTTTGTATAACTGTCCTCCTTACTTTCTTATTATTGCTTTTTGGCGAAATTATGCCAAAGGTATATAGTCGCCAAACCCCTTTGAAATTCTGTCGTAGGGTAGTGGGTGGCGTAATGTTTCTTCGTAAGCTCTTCTGGCCTTTGGAAACAATCCTTATCCGTAGTGGTATGTTGGCAGAAAAGGTAATGCAGAAGGAGAATCGTCAACTGAGTGTCGACGATTTGGAGCAAGCTCTTGAACTCACCGATAAGAATGACATTAAGGAAGAGCAAAGTATGCTTCAGGGAATCATCCGCTTTGGTGATGAGACTGCTAAAGAAGTTATGACAAGCCGACAAGACATTGTTGATCTTGATATTCGTTCTTCTTACGCTGATGTCTTGAAGTGTATAGTTGAAAACAACTATAGCCGTATACCTGTATATCAGGACAATACAGATAATATCCGTGGTGTGTTGTATATCAAGGACTTACTGCCACATCTTGGCAAACCAGCATCTTTCCGTTGGCAGAGCCTAATCCGTCCTCCTTACTTTGTTCCTGAAACCAAGAAGATAGACGATCTTCTCCGCGAATTCCAAGAAAACAAAGTTCATATTGCCATTGTTGTCGATGAGTTTGGTGGAACCTGCGGTATCGTAACTTTGGAAGATATTCTTGAAGAGATTGTTGGTGAAATCAACGACGAGTTTGACGAAGACGAGAAGACATATTCTAAACTCAACTACAATACATATCTTTTCGAAGGAAAAACTCTATTGAGTGATTTCTGTCGCATTCTTCAAATCGATGATGATGAGTTCTCTGATGCTGAAGGCGATGCTGATACCTTGGCTGGTTTGCTACTTGAAATCAAGGGCGATTTCCTTAGTATTCACGAAAAGATAGACTATCTAAACTATACCTTCGAGGTGGTAGGATTAGAAGAACGTAGAATTAGTAGAGTTAAAGTAATAATTCACGAGAAGAAGAATGCCGTTAATCAGGATTGATAAGCAGCCTTCGGGTGCAATGTTGGGATTATGGGAAATGAATGAAAGTATAGAGCAATTGCTCTATGCTTATCCCTCGTTGCATGCTCTTTTGTCATCTCTTGAACATTATCGTAGCGATGTTCGCAAGTTGGAAAAGCTTGCTGTTCATGCTTTGTTGCAAGAGATGACAGGATTATCTAATCCGATTATCAATCACAACCCTGACGGTCGTCCTATTTTTGAGGGGTGGGAGATAAGCGTTAGTCATACTCGTGGTATGGCAGCCGTTATCCTCCGTGAAAATGATGATAACAATCTTTCTTCCCTTTCGCCTGTAGCCATAGATATAGAATATATTAGCGATAGGGTATCTCGTATTACTTCCCGTTTTCTTCGTCCCGACGAAGAGACATCAACTTTACTTCAGCAATTAGTATGTTGGTGTGCTAAGGAGACTGCCTACAAGTTTTTTTCTTCTCAACATCTCGAACTTCTCGATATGCGTATTTTGCCTTTTGAGCTTTCTGCAAAAGGCACAGGCGATTTATTCTTGGAAAACCTCAAGACTCAGGAAAAAATAGATGTCGTCTATCATATTTCCGAAAGATATGTCTTGACCTATACTTGTTGATTTCTATTATATAATAAGGTATAAGCTCAGCTAATACCTTTTTTTATTTGTTATTATCAAAAAAACATGTTTCTGTATCAAAAAATATCGTTTGCAAAGTTTTAAATATGTTTATTTTGCAAAAGATAATTAAACTAGATTTATTTTATTAACTAACTAAAAACTTAAACATGCAACAAACAAATGAAAAAAGTCTGATGACTAAGTTCACCAGATGCTTGTTCCTATTGATGTTCATGGTATGTGCTTCTGCAGCTTATGCCCAGGGACTCAAGGTATCAGGTACAGTTGTTGATGACATGGGCGAACCTGTTATCGGCGCAAGTGTAACGGTACAAGGCACCACAAATGGTTGCGTTACTGACATTGATGGTAAGTATACCCTTACCAAGGTTGCTAAGAATGCAACACTTGTTTTCACTTACATTGGTTTTACTCAGCAAAATGTTTCCGTTAATGGACGTACAAGTTTGAACGTCACCATGAAGGAAGACCAGAAGACCCTTGACGAATTGGTAGTTGTCGGTTATGGTTCGATGAAGAAGAGTGATTTGACAGGTGCTATGTCGCGTATCACCAGCAAGCAGATTCAGGAGCGTCCTGTACAGAATGCTCTTCAGGCTATGCAGGGTAAGACTCCTGGTGTTGATGTAACTTCTAACAACCGTCCTGGTGAGCTCGGCGATATCCGTATCCGTGGTAATCGTTCGCTTCTTGCCGACAACACTCCTCTTTATGTTATCGATGGTATTCCATTGACAGCAGGTTCTATGGCCGATATCAACCCTTCTGATATTGAGAGCATGGAAGTCCTCAAGGATGCTTCTGCTACTGCTATCTATGGTTCTCGTGGTGCCAATGGTGTTGTTCTTATCACCACCAAGAAGGCTCAGACTGGTCGTGTTTCTATTAATTATGATGGATCATACTCTTGGTCAAACCTCGATTCTACTACCGATTATATGAATGCAGGTCAATTGCTCGACTATCAGCGCAATGCTGCTATCACAGGTGGTACCTACAATGGTGCTTACGGCACAGCTCCTGATCCAGACCGCGACCGTGCTATCTCTGGTATGGGTAGTGAGTCATGGACCGACCGCGTTATCCGTACTGCATATGCTTACAATGCTGATGGTTCTTTGAAGCTTCGTAATGCAACAGAGGCTGAAAAAGCTATGGGATATGCTGATCAGGTACCAGTTTATAATGCAGGTAGCTTGTTTAATCAGGATTGGGGTAAGCTCGTCACACGTACAGCCTTCACCCACAATCACCAGGTTTCTCTTTCTGCAGGTACTGATAAGTCAAAGCTTTATATGAGCTTCGGTTACTTGAATCAGGAAGTTCCTGTTAAGGACCAAGACTATGAGCGTTTCACAGTCAATATTAATGGTGAAATCAAGCCTCTTCAGTTCTTAACTATTGGTATGGGCATTAATGCATCACACTCTATAAAGAACTATGGTATCGTTAGCAACTTCGAAAATACCGTTGCCAAAGACTCTTATGGTTTGGCCATGAACACCATGCCTTGGGTTCCTGCTTACAACCTCGATGGTACCTATCTTGTTGGTTCTACCAACGGTCAAGCAGGTCATAACATCGCTTCCGACGTTTCTCATTCTACAAACGAATATCGCTACTATGGTTTCAACCTCAGCTCTTATGCAGAAGTTGACTTCGGACATATCTATGCACCTTTGAAGGGACTCCGTTGGCGCACCAACTTCGGTAGCCAGTTCCGTCAGTCTCGTTATGGTAGCTTCTATGACGAAGAGTGGTCTAACGTATATGGCTTCGATAGCACAGAGCCAAAGGTAGGTTACAACAAGAACTCTACAGATATGTCATGGACACTTGAGAACCTTCTCTACTATGATAAGGATTTCGCTGACATCCATCATATTGGTGTTACCTTGATGCAGAGTGCTGAAAAGTATCGTACCGAGGGTATCAACATCCGCGCTTATGAAGTTGTTTATCCTACTTCTATGTGGTACGACCTTGGCAACTCTAACCGCGACAAAACATCTTATGGTACTAACTATTCTACATGGAGCCGTACATCATACATGGCACGTCTCAACTACTCTTTGATGGATCGCTATCTCGTAACCCTTACAGGTCGTTATGATGGTGCCAGTGTATTGGCTACAGGCAACAAGTGGGATTTCTTCCCATCAGCAGCCGTAGCATGGAAGATCAACGAAGAGTCATTTATGAAGGACATCACTTGGATTGACCAGTTGAAGCTTCGCGTAGGCTATGGTGTAACTGGTAACTCTTCAGTTTCTCCATATTCTACAGCAGGTTCTGTAACCTCTACTTATGCCAAGATTCCTTTTGGTTATGGTGCAGGCTCAAACGTAAATGGTGCTAAGCCTGACGTGATGCCTAACTATGACCTCGGATGGGAGAAGACTGCTTCTACCAACTTCGGTATCGACTTCAGCTTCCTTCGCAACCGTATCTTCGGTAGCATCGAATACTATGTTGCTAAGACAAGCGACGTTATCATGAACCGTTCTATCCCTGTAATCACAGGTTATGCTCAGATTCGTTCTAATATCGGTAAGACACAGAACAATGGTTTCGAACTTACCCTCTCTACAGTAAACATCAAGAACAAGAAGTTCTCTTGGCAGACCGATTGGTCGTTCTCTACCAACAAGGAAAAGATCGTTGAACTCACCAATGGTAAGGTTGATGAGCCAGGAAACAACTGGTTTATCGGCAAGCCTTTGAATGTATACTTCGACTATGAGTACGATCGCATTTGGCAGGATAATGACAATGATAAGATGATGATGGCAGCATATAATGCCAACAAGATTACCTTCCTCCCTGGTCAGTATAAGATCAAGGATCAGCCAATGATTCTTTGCGATGCTTCTACTCCTGGTGCTAAGAAGTTCACCTACAATGGTCAGGACTACTATTATGAGAACAATGGCTTCGGCAAGTTCGACAACGATGATAAGGTAGTATACCAGAAGAGCCCTAAGTTCAGCTTCGGTATCACAAATACCTTGACATATAAGGACTTCGCTCTCTCATTCTTCATCTACGGCCGCTTCGGCAATACCTATTATGGCCTTACACAGACAATCGGTCGCCGTGTTGAGAACGATACATGGAGCCCAACTAACACTGGTGCTAAGTTTGCTCAGCCTACCACAGCCACCCGTACAACAGCTTACGACTATGTACGCAACTATTGCAAGGGCGACATGGTGATGGTTCGTAACATCTCTCTCTCATATAATGTTCCTAAGCTCTACGCTTCAAAGATTGGTGCCAATACTGCACAGGTTTATGCACAGGTTCTCAATCCATTCCTCTTCGGTGGAGAGCTCGTAAAGGCAGGTATCAACCCTGACGATATTACAGGTTGGGATGCAGGCAACCACATTGGTGGTCAGACCAACAACACATGTATCACACGTAGCTTCGTGCTTGGTGTACGTCTTGGTTTCTAATAATCTATTCATAACAAAAAGCAAAAACAATATGAAATCTAAATATTTAGCATTAGGCTTATTAACGTTGGGTGGAGCAGCAGGCATGATGACATCATGTTCTGACGACTTCCTTGAGGAGAAGATGGTTTCTGTAATCACACAAGACTACTTCAAAACCGAACAAGGACTCGACCAACTTGTCGTAGCAACATATAATGCAGAGCGTCTGCGCCATCCATATACCGAGGGCGGTTACTGTTTCGAACTTGGACACGATTGTGGTGTAGCATCTGGTTCAAACACCATCAACCAATTCTCTACTGCTCAATGGACTGCTACTGGTCCATGGAACAGCGTGGCTGGATATATGAACACCTTTATGGGTGTTCAGTCTAAGCAGCAGTCAGGATTTATCATCAACTGTTATCCTGTCATCGACGTCTGCAACAAGGCTATTGGTTCTATCCGTGGTGGTTCTGCTGTCGGCAAATATGCCTCTGACAAGGCTTATGCCGCATCACGTTTGTCGGAAGCTTTGTTCAATCGCGACTACTTGATTTTCACCCTCAACACTCTTTTGGGCGATGTATACTTCCCACAGACCAGTATCACCAGTTTGCCAGGTAACTTCTGCTACAATCGTATGCCTTCAGAGGAGGCTTGGAAGATTATGATTGGCGATATGCGCTATGCTGTAGAAAATCTTCCTGAAGAGGCTGAGCAGTTTGGTCGCATCACTAAGTATGCTGCAGCTCACTTCCTTGCTAAGCTTTATCTTACCCGTGCTCAGGGTGCAGAATATGGCACAGCAGAATATGGACGCAATTCTGATGGTACCATCGATAACCTAAACCCTAAGTCATACCTTGGTATGCTCTATAAGGGTAAGGTTTCTACCGACCTCGACTCTTGTATCTACTATGCTTCAATGGTTATCAACAGCCATAAGTATGAGCTTGAGCCTGACTATCTGAATCTTTGGCAAAACGATATTGACTCATGGAAAAATGAGGAAAGCAAAGAAATTATCCTTGCTGGTGTATTCGGAAATGGTACCGACAACTATCGTTATGGTCAGCGTGCTTGCTGTCTCTTTGCTCAGACTTACGTAAACCAGAAGTGGGGTATTCCTGACTATACATGGCAGAACCCAACTAAGGAAAATACCAGCTATCGCAACAACGACTGGGGCTTCGACGTATTTACCGATAAGCTCAACGATGCTCGTTTCCAGAAGTCGTTCCATCTCGAGTTTACTACAGCTCTTAATGGTGGTAATAAGTCTACAAAGGCAGAGGATATTCCTTACTATGCTTACAATGATGAGCATAATGCCACATATACATGGACAGAGGCTCAGGCAAACTATTTCAATGCCAACATCCTTCCTAACTACGATCGTGCTTCTTGGGGCGGACGTGCTGCTGTAGCTGGTGAGCATAAGATGGGTAAGGGCGATATCGCTTTCGCTATCATCGAGAACACTAAGGAAACAGCTATCGATGTTGCTGAGGCTGATGCACAGCCATTCGTTTGCTTTGCTCGCTGGATGAAGAAAGATGGTAAATACTATTATCGTCCTCAGATTGTTGAGGCAGGTGGTCAGTATTCGTTCGTATCTAATCTTGGCGAAGGCGAAAGCAAAAACCACTATGGTCTTGAGGCAGGTATGCGTACCGGTTATCTTGGCACATTGAAGTATGACGATGCCAACCGTTCGGGTTCAAATGCTATCTATGGCACCAAGGACATTCCTGTATTCCGTCTTGCAGAAACCTATCTGCTCCGTGCTGAGGCTTATGGTCGCAAGAATAGCTATGACTTGGCTATCAACGATATCAACAAGCTTCGTGAGCGTGCTGCCTTTAAGGCAGGCGACAAGCGTGCAGAGGTTCTTGCTCGCCTATATCCTGGTCATGAGACTCTTACTCCTGCAGAGGCTAAGTATCCTTATGAGGCTATTGGCAACTCATATGACAAGATTAAGGTTGACGCTTCTTACTGGGATGGCACTTCTGCTAAGTCTACTCTCGAAAACTATCCTCCTACAGCTAACACCGATCAGCTCCGCTTCCGCGAGTTTATTCTCAACGAATATTGCCGTGAGTTTAGCGAGGAAGAAATGTACTACGAGATTCTCCACCACTCAGGTCTTCAGGCAGAGCGCATTCAGTGGCACCATCAGATGGGTTCTAATGCCAACAATACCACATACAAATCAGGTAAGTGGGATACATCCGACAACACCACAGCAACATCTGGTCAGGATGGTAAGCCTAAGGGAGCATTCCAGAACTATATGACTCTGAAGCCTTATCCTCAGACCTTCCTTGATATGCTTACCGATGAGGGTGGTACATTGCTCACCGATGAGGCTAAGCAGAAATATCAGAACTATGGTTACAATCAATAGGTCAAAATAACATTGTCATAAGGATAACAACCATAAGGTTATAAACCCTAAATCGTCCGAACATACGCAAATGTAAGTTCGGACGATTTTTTTTGTTTTTACGCCTCAAAAATGCAACAGACTTCGATGGCCAACGAAGTAAGCTTCGTTGGCGATTGAAGCCTGCTTCGTTTGCGATTGAAGCTTGCTTCATTTTTTTTGAGGTTTTTATATATTGTGTGGTTTAATGATTTTAGTTGACCACTTCAAGCTTAATTTATAATGTGAGTTGACTCAGTTGTTACTTATTTATAATTCACGTTGACCTATTTAATTTTTAGTCATATTTATAGTTGACTACTTATTTCTATAGTCACAAATAAAGTTTGTGGTCGTATTATAGCTAAAAATAAAAATAAATTGGAAAAAATGCGGAAAGTATAGAAAAAAGGTTTATATTTGCAACATAGACTATTTGTGCTCTTTAAGATTAATGCAAGAAAAGCCTTTGTTGGGCTACTACTATACAAGGATTATTACTAATAACTCAAATATTAACTTTTAAATTTTTGTTCTTATGAAGAAAAGTCTACTCAAACTTTTAATGTCGTTATTGATGATAATGACGACTACTGTTACCGCAAGCGCACAATGCTACATTTTAGGTAACGATGGCAATTGGCAAACCGATAAGGCAAGTGCCGAATTGCAAAAAACAGACATTAATGGTGTGTATGAAGGTGAAGTGACGTTTGCTCCTAATGCAAAGTACTTTGGTATTGTAACTAAACTAACAGAAGAGCCTGACGATTGGCTTGGTCTTCTAGAATACCGCTATGGTCCTGCTAAGGCTGACCAATTGCTTTCTTACAATAATCCAGAAGCAATTGTTTTCCAAAAGGATGCTTCGTTTCAGGTGCCAGGCGAAGGTACTTATCGTCTTCGTGTCGACTTCAATGCAATGACCGTAACAATGCTTGGCACGTATCCTTCTTCGCTATATGTATTGGGAAGTAAGGGAAATTTTGAACCAACTATAGGCGAGGAACCGCTTCCTATGACTGAGACTGAAGGTGTGTATAAGGCAACGATAGAGTTTACTAATACAAGATTCAGCATCATTAGTTCTGAAAACTCAAAACAATTAGGTGGTGGAAGAGTGCTCATTAATCGTGATAATGATATAGCATACAATGATTCTTGCTTCTCTATAACAAAACCTGGCACATACGAAGTTACTGTAGACCTTCGCTATATGACGATGAAACTCTTCAATGAAACCTATGTACCAGATTATCCAGACTATGTTTACTTTCTTGGTACTGATGGTAACAAAGTTGCCAATGATGGAGTTAAGTTGATATGGGAAGATGAAGAAGGTGTATATACAGGATGGGTATATTTTGAATCTAATAAATTCTATATATCATCAGCACTTGCCTCAACACCAGACGGATGGGATGAGATCAAAGACTACCGTATTGGTGCACCTACCGCAACATGCAATGTTGAGCCAAACCTTACTGTAGGTGTAGAGAAAGGTGTTGATTCTGAGTTCTTAATAGAATTTCCAGCAGAGACTTCTTCATATGCTTGCGTTACTTTAGACTTGCCTAACAAACGCATGACTATATATGGTAGTGACCCAAATTATCCACAAGGCTATCCTAAGGAGTTGTATGTGGTTGGTAGCACAGGTAAGTGGTATACTAATATTCCTGCAAACGTCATTCCTGCTACTGATGTTCCAGGTATCTACGAAGGCGAGATAACTTTCGAAGGAACCCCAAGTTCTATGCTTTTCACTATCTTCAAGCGTCTTGGTATAGATTGGGATATAGTTAATGCTACTCGCCTTACGCCAGCTAATGATCGTGACCCTGCAAACATTAATGAAAACATTTATGCCGAGAAGCCAGTTGTGAGTCCAGGTGCTTGGCTATTTACAGGCGAGCCTGGTACATACGATATTAGAGTAGATCTTACGCAAGGCATGGGCGTGATTCGTATTTCTGAAAAGGCTGAAACTGGTACCGTCGCTCCTAATATCAAGACTCCAGCAAAGAGCTACTACTATGACCTTAACGGTCGATTCCTTGGCAATGTGGAGCCACAAAAGGGTATCTATTTGGTAAAGGGTAAAAAGGTAATAAAGTAAAAGAGTAAATAGGTAAAAGATAAAAAGGATAATTACTGATAAGCGGATGCAATGACTGAACAACTTCGGTATTGCATCCGCTTTTGTGTATTTTATATTGTCCATATATATTATACGTTTTATCCATATCTGTATTAGATATTATCCATTAACTTTGCACTCAGAAACCTAATAACAATTCTGATATGCAAAGTCTAAACAGAGAAACTATTTATCCAAACAAAGATGTGGCTTCTACAACAGATGTCACCTTTTCCTTGAATTCGAGATTCGTCTATTTCGTGTGTCTTGTGTCTGCTATGGGCGGACTACTCTTTGGCTACGATTGGGTGGTGATAGGAGGCGCAAAACCTTTCTATGAACTGTATTTCAATATCGCTGATTCACCTTCGAGCCAAGGCTTGGCAATGAGTATAGCATTAGTTGGTTGCATGATAGGCGCATGCACTTGCGGATGGTTGGCAGATAAGATAGGACGAAAGAATTTGCTGATAGTATCGGCCATAGTGTTCTTGTTGTCATCGTTGCTTACAGGAGCTTTCTCAAGCTTCGATTTATTCCTCGTCGCACGCTTCTTTGGTGGTGTAGGCATAGGCATTGCCTCAGGTTTGTCGCCTATGTATATCGCAGAAATAGCTCCTTCAAATATACGCGGTAAATTGGTGAGTCTCAATCAGATGACTATAGTGCTGGGTATTCTTGCTGCCCAGATTGTTAACTGGCTTATTGCTGAACCAATACCTGCAGGCAGTATAGCGTCAGATATTGCAACATCGTGGAATGGACAGATGGCGTGGCGTTGGATGTTTTGGGCAGCAGCAGTTCCTTCGTTAGCCTTCTTGCTGATGGCATTTTTCATACCAGAGAGTCCGCGTTGGCAAGCTATGAATGGACAAGTAGTCGCAGCTACAGATACGCTTACTCGTATAGGCGGAGTCGACTATGCGCATACAGAGATGCGAGCTATCTCTATTGCTAATTCTGCTATAAAGGAGCAGGCTGGTCTTGCCACCCTCTTCTCACGTCCATTTGGCAAAGTGTTGGTGCTTGGTCTTTTCATCGCTGTGTTCCAGCAATGGTGTGGCACAAATGTCATCTTTAACTATGCGCAAGAGATATTCCAGTCGGCAGGCTATAGCGTAGGCGATGTGTTGTTTAATATCGTTATCACAGGCGTTGCCAACGTAGTGTTTACTATCATAGCCATCAACATAGTCGACAAATTGGGTCGTCGCAAGTTGATGCTCATTGGAGCTTTGGGGTTGTGTATCATCTATGCTATCCTTGGTCTATGCTATTATCTCCATATCACGGGCTTCTTTATGATAGTCCTTGTGGTGGCAGCCATCGGTTGCTATGCCATGACCCTTGGTCCATGCACCTGGGTTCTGATAGCAGAGCTATTCCCAAACAGAGTTAGAGCTATCGCCGTAGCCACATGCACCTTCGCTTTGTGGGTAGGCTCGTCTACATTGACATATACTTTTCCATTCCTCAACGCCAGCCTTGGTAGCTATGGAACATTCTGGATATATAGTCTTGTGTGCCTCGTAGGCTTCGTGTTCTTTATGGCTAAGTTGCCCGAAACAAAAGGTAAGAGCCTTGAGCAGTTGGAGGAAGAATTAATAAAGAAATAATAACTTAAAAACGAAATACTATTATGGTTAAAGCGTGGAGAGAGTTGGTTACCATTCCTACTTACGAGGTTGGCAAACCTGAGAAGAGTCCAATGTTTTTGGAAAAGCGAGTCTATCAAGGGTCGAGTGGAGTGGTATATCCATATCCTGTGATAGAGTCGATAAGTAATGAGAAGAAAAATGTTGAGTATCTCGCAGTATGGCTTGAGAACGAATACATCAAGGTGATGATTCTGCCAGAACTTGGCGGTAGGGTACAGATGGCATACGATAAGATAAAGAAGCGCCACTTTGTATACTACAACCATGTTATCAAGCCTGCATTGGTAGGTTTGGCTGGTCCTTGGATTAGTGGCGGTATAGAGTTTAACTGGCCACAACATCATCGTCCTTCTACCTTTATGCCTGTTGATGTGTATATAGAATCTAACGACGAAGATGGTTCTGTAACTGTTTGGACAAGCGAGATGGAAAAGATGTTTCACCAAAAGGGAGCCGCCGGTTTCACCCTGCGCCCTGGCTGTGCCTACTTAGAGATAAAGGGCTTGCTATACAATCGCACCGATATGCCACAGACATTCCTTTGGTGGGCAAATCCTGCCGTGGCTGTCAACGATGAATATCAGTCGGTATTCCCACCTGATATCAATGCTGTATTCGACCATGGTAAACGTGCGGTATCGTCGTTCCCTATAGCCACAGGTACATATTATAAGATGGACTATTCGGCAGGTGTCGACATATCCAACTATCGTAATATCAAGGTGCCAACTTCGTATATGGGTGTGAACTCGCGCTTCAATTTCGAGGGCGGATATGAGAACGATACTAAGGGCGGTATGTTGCATGTGGCTTCCCATCATTTCAGTCCGGGCAAGAAGCAATGGACGTGGGGTAATGGCGACTTTGGTCAGGCATGGGATCGCAACCTTACCGACGAGGATGGACCATACATCGAGCTTATGGCTGGAGTGTATACAGAAAACCAGCCAGACTTCACTTGGCTCATGCCTTATGAAGAGAAACGCTTCACACAGTATTTTATGCCATATCGTGAGCTTGGTGTTGTGAAAGAAGCGTCTAAAGACTTGATATTCAATATAGATAGTGTTGAAGCGTCGAAGGTTTGCTTTAAACTCTATGCCACACATTCACAGCATGTAAAGATAGTGCTTCGCAATGACAATGGTACCATTTATCTTGAGGAAACAAAAGATGTTTCGCCTAAGGAAGTATTGGAGAGAGAGGTGAATGTCGGCGATGCAGAATTCTCGGACTTAACCTTCGAGGTGAGCCAAGAGTTTGCTTATGGCTCGCGTGTTGTGTTGCGTTGGCATGCTGAAGACGATGAGATTCGACCTATCCCTGATAGTGCTGAGGCTGCATTGCCACCACACGAGGTGAAGACCAACGAACAGCTGTATCTTACAGCCATTCATCTTGAGCAATATCGTCATGCAACGTGGAGTCCGGTAGACTATTACGAGGAAGCTTTGCGCAGAGATCCTAACGATGCTCGTTGTCATAATGCCTATGGTTTGTGGCTATTGCGTCGTGGCAGATTCGATAAGGCTGAGCCAATGTTACGACATGCGGTGAAGATCATCACTAAGCGCAATCCTAATCCTTATGATTCAGAACCAATCTACAATCTTGCTTTGTGTTTGAAATATCAAGGTAAGAAGGCTGAGGCTTACGAGCTATTTTGGAAGTCGACATGGAGCAAGGCATGTGCTGATGCAGGGTACTTCGAGGCTGCAAAGATAAGTGTGGAGCAACGTAGATTTGAAGATGCTCTCGACGAGGTTGAGCGCTGTCTTGATTCTAATTGGCACAACCATAAGGCACGAGCTTTGAAGGCTACAATACTTAGATACCTGCGTCGCAATGATGAAGCTTTGGCTCTTATCAGCGAGTCGCTGAAGATGGATCAGTTCAACTATGGTTGTCGCTACGAGCAGTATTTACTTACCAACGATGGTGCTTTGCTGAATGAAATGAAACAGATGCTTCGCCATTGTGCAGACAACTACAATGAGGTGGCTCTCGACTACCAGGCAGCAGGACTCAGCGACGAGGCCAATGCCATATGGCAGATTGCTATAGAGGAAGATGCTGCTAATCCTATGACATATTATTATATGCATCGCTATAAAGATGCAGCTGAGGCTGACTATAGCTATTGCTTCCCTAATCGTTTGGAGGATATTCAGGTTTTGGAGAATGCTAAGCTCAAGAATCCGTCAGATGCTATGGCTCCATATTATCTTGGATGCTTGTTCTATGCAGCACGCCAATATGATTTGGCTATTGAGAATTGGGAACTCTCATCCCAGAAAGCTCCTATGTTCCCATTGGTTTGGCGTAATCTGGCTTTAGCTCGTTTCAATAAGCAGGGTAGGGAGAAAGAGGCGTTGGGATATATGCAAAATGCATTTAAGCTCGACACTACCGATGCGCGTATGCTCATGGAACTAGATCAGCTTAGCAAACGTCTGCATCATCCTCATGCTGAGCGTCTTGAATTCCTACAGCAATATCCTGAGTTGATAGAAAAGCGCGACGACTTGGTGCTCGAAGAGATTACTCTCTTAAACCAAGTTGGCAAATATATACAAGCCAAGCGTAAGCTCGATGCCCATATCTTCCATCCTTGGGAGGGCGGTGAAGGCAAGGTGCCTGCACAGTATCAGATATGTCGTGTGGAATTGGCTAAGCAGAATATAGCTGAAGGTAAATACAAATGTGCCGTTGGATTGTTGAAGCAATGCCTAACATATCCTCACCATCTTGGCGAAGGTAAACTGTATGGTGCACAGGAGAACGATTTCTACTATCTGCTTGGTGTAGCCTATGATGCTATAGGCAAAACAGATGAGGCTAAAGAATGCTGGGGAAAGGCTGTGTTAGGACCACAGGAACCTGCAGCTGCTATGTATTATAATGATGCTAAGCCCGACAAGATTTTCTATCAGGGTATGGCTTTGCGCAAACTTGGACGCGAAGACGAGGCTCATGGTCGTTTCTATCGACTCATAAACTATGGCAAACAACATGTGTTTGAGCACCAGACGATGGACTACTTCGCAGTTTCATTGCCAGACTTGCTTATCTGGGACGACTCGTTAGATACAAAGAACGTAATTCATTGCAAGTATATGCTTGCATTGGGATATTGTGGAATGGGTGATATGAAGCATGCTTTGAAGTTTCTTGCCGAAGTTGAAGCCTTAGACAATAATCATCAAGGCGCTCAGCAACTACGCTCGCTCATAGAGTTGAAGTTGTTCGTGTAAACCTATAGACTATTTTGAGAAGACTTCCTGTATTCAGAAGGAGATATGCCAATAATCTTACTGAATAGGCGAGAGAAATACAGGGAGTCTTCGATGCCAAGCTTATAGCATATCTGGTTTATACGTAGGTTGGTATCGCTAAGAAGTTTGCATGCATGATTCATTTTCATGCGATTGAAATATTGTAGCGGACTATAGCCAGTCTGCTTTTTGAACAAGGCGTTGAAATATGTGGCAGAATATCCCACATATTTCTGCACGTCTTGTAGTTTTATATTGTTTTCAATGTTTTCTTCCATGTAGTGTATAGCAGCATCCACAATGTTGATGTTGCTATCATGATTAGGCTCTGCGTGCTTGGCTCTGCGAAATTGTCGTAAATATCGCATAGAAGCAAGGAAATGGTGTAGTAGACTGGAGGCATAACGCAAGTCTTCTACATCTTCTTGATATTGTAAGGTGGTGAGAATCTCCTCAAAGATATTAAGCCTATCTCCAATCCTTGAGTTTACAGCTACGTTTATCTCTATAGGCTTAGAGGCTCCTTCGGCAAATATTGAAGCATGTTCGCCCCTGAAATGTAGCCAATAGATAGTCCAACTTCCATTGTCGTTGGTGCCATATTCGTGTGGCTCATTCTTAGGAAGAATGAAATACTGGTTTTGTTTCACCTCGTATTTCTTTCCGCCTATAGTATACCATCCGCATCCATCTACGCAGTATATCAACACATACTGATCTATGCCCTCACTACGTTTTACGTGATGATTCTCTGCCTTTGGATAATATCCTATGTCGGTGATGTAAAGGCTGGCTGTTAGTGGGTCGTGCTCCTCTATGTCAACAACCATAGGCGACAATTTCACTTGTCGTTCACCCATAAATCCCTCTTTCTTACTTCTCATAGGTGTGGATGGTTAATAAACAAAAAAGTGCGTCATACTGAGTATGACGCACTTAAACTCTCATTTTTCAATTCGAGCGGTTGCAATTACTGAACTGAATCAGAAGCAGCTACAGTTGAATCAGCAGCTACAGTTGAATCAGCAACTACAGCTGTATCCTGAGCAGTTGTGTCGTTCTCAACAGGAGCCTCAGCCTTGTTACCACATGATGCGAATGAAATTGCAGCCATAGCTACGAACATAAAAACTAATTTCTTCATTTTTCTTTGCTTTTTAAATCTGTAAAACAATCATTTGTTTATTAAAACGATGCAAAGGTAATGCTTTTTTTGATAAGTCGTACACTTTTTATCGTTTTTTTTATGTTGTTTTTGTAACTTTTTTATAACTTATTGATATACAGTGTTTTATCAACATTAAATAAATGTTAAAGTATTTTAGGTTTGTCTTTGTGGGCGAAAACAAGAGTTATTACGACTCTTTATAATTACTCTTCATTTAGCATTTGAGCCCTTACTCTCGACAAAGTTTCAGGGGTCATTTGCAGATAACTTGCTATATGGAGCAACGGAGCGCGCATAATAATCTGTGGTTGCAGATGGCATAGCTTCTTATACCTATCGTAGGCTGACTCGAATCTAACAAGGTCTGCATGTATTTGTGATTGGATGAGGCTTTCTTCCAATATCTTTCTATATAGAATCTGTATGTTTACATTATGGAGAGCCACCTCTTCGAGATTTTTCTTTGGTAGAGCAAACACGATAGTGTTTTCGAGTGCCTCTATCTGCAGGTGCGTAGGCTCTTCCTTGAACAGACTTTCTATACACATGACCATGCCTCCTTCTACTCCTATATGTTCTGTGAGTTGTTTGTCCTTCTTGAAGTAGAATTGTCTGAGCATTCCTTTGTGAATATATAAGAATTCACGACATATATCGCCCTCGGCAAGGATGATTTCACCCTTGTGGTATGTTTTGCGAACAAGAATACTTTCGAGTATATCCAGCTCGTCATGAGTCATGGTGCTGTATTTTCGCGCCAATTCTCGTGCTATATCTCTTGTGCTTTCTATAAGCTCTTTCATTTTGTTGCCTCCTTATTTTTTGTTTAGATTGTTATATATTGTATTTATGTTGTTAGTAATAATAGTAATGTTATTAATATGTGTCATAATAGTTGTGTTAGCCTCTTAGTTTTCGTTTGTTTGTTTCTTTTATTACGAGCGACTGCAACTTTCTACGAGTTCAGCCGCTCGTTGTAGTATCATTAAGCTTGTATATGTTAGCTTGTTTTGATAATCTTAGTCAAGTTTCAGAACTGCGAGGAATGCCTTCTGTGGCACCTCTACGTTTCCAATCTGCTTCATACGCTTCTTACCCTTCTTCTGTTTTTCGAGCAATTTGCGCTTACGGCTTACGTCACCACCATAACATTTTGCAGTTACGTCTTTACGTACGCACTTGATAGTTTCGCGAGCTACAATCTTTGCACCGATAGCTGCCTGGATGGCAATGTCGAACTGCTGGCGTGGGATGAGATCCTTTAGTTTTTCGCACATTCTGCGTCCCAAAGATACTGCATTGTCTTGGTGTGTTAGGGTAGAGAGTGCGTCTACTGGTTCACCGTTGAGCAAGATGTCGAGCTTAGCCAGCTTAGATGGACGGAACGAATCGATGTGATAGTCGAACGAAGCATATCCCTTAGATATTGATTTCAGCTTATCGTAGAAGTCTATCACAATTTCGCCAAGTGGCAACATAAAGTGTATTTCTACTCGATTACCGCTGATATATTCCTGCTTTAGCAATTCGCCACGTTTGTCTAGACAAAGCTTCATTATCGGACCGATGTATGAAGTGTCGGTGATGATGGTGGCGTGAATATATGGCTCTTCGATATGTTCTATCATGGTAGCGTCTGGCAATCCTGAAGGATTGTGCACCTCTTTTACTTCTCCATGCTTGTCGTATACCATATAAGATACGTTAGGCACGGTGGTGATGACGTCCATATTGAACTCGCGATCCAATCTCTCTTGCACAATCTCCATGTGGAGCAATCCAAGGAATCCACAACGGAAACCGAAGCCGAGGGCTACAGATGACTCAGGCATGAATGTGAGCGAGGCATCATTGAGCTGAAGCTTTTCGAGAGATGTACGGAGGTTTTCGTAGTCGTTAGGGTCTATAGGGTATACACCAGCAAACACCATTGGCTTAACCTCTTGGAATCCTGCGATAGCTTTAGCGCAAGGGTTAGCAACATGGGTTATGGTGTCGCCCACCTTAACTTCCTTAGCGTCTTTGATACCGCTGATGATATATCCTACTTCGCCTGTAGATATTGTTTTGCGAGGTATCATATCCATCTTCAGTACACCAACTTCGTCGGCATCGTATTCCATTCCTGTATTGAAGAACTTCACCTTGTCGCCCTTAGATATAGTACCGTTTTCTATCTTGAAGTAAGCGATGATACCGCGGAAGGAGTTGAACACAGAGTCGAAAATCAAGGCCTGTAGTGGAGCCTTAGGGTCGCCAATAGGGTGAGGAATGCGAGTTACTACAGCCTGTAGTATATCTTCGACGCCTTCGCCTGTCTTGCCCGATGCTCTGAGGATATCCTCGTGCTTGCATCCGATTAGTTCAACAATCTCATCTTCCACTTCGTCAGGCATAGCACTTGGCATATCAATCTTGTTTATCACAGGAATGATTTCCAAATCGTGGTCTATAGCCATATATAGGTTTGAGATGGTTTGAGCCTGTACACCCTGTGTGGCATCGACAACGAGCAATGCACCTTCGCATGCTGCAATACTTCTTGACACCTCGTATGAAAAGTCAACGTGTCCTGGAGTATCTATAAGGTTTAGGATATAATTCTCGCCTTCATATTGATATTCCATCTGAATGGCATGGCTCTTGATAGTGATACCACGTTCACGTTCAAGGTCCATGTTGTCGAGCATCTGTCCTTCTGTTATCTTTATTGTCTTAGTATGTTCCAATAGACGGTCAGCAAGTGTCGACTTGCCGTGGTCTATGTGAGCAATGATGCAAAAGTTTCTAATGTTCTTCATTGATATAAAATCTTTAAGTTGCAAAGATAATAATTTTTTCGGATATTATTAGTATCTTTGCAAAAAATAATTGTTAAGTGATTATGAATAGGATTTTTTGCGCAGCTATTGCTGCCACTTTGTTATTGACCTCTTGTCATGATAGTCTTGAAGATAGAGCAGAAAAAGAGGCAAAGAAATATACTGAGCGCTATTGTCCTACACCAGTGCGTGACAATCAGCGTACAGATAGTTTAACTTTCGATCGCAAGACCCACACCTATAATTATTATTATACGCTGGTTGGTCCTGCTGATAATCCTGATGCCATAAATCAAAATAAGGCTAAGCTGACGAAAATGTTGGTACAGGGTGTAAAAAATGATACGAGAATGCAGACCTACAAGGAGGCTGGTTTTAAGTTTCATTTCATTTACCGTTCTGAATCTACAGGTAAGGTACTGTTAGATTTTACAGTGAAAGACTTTGAGTAATCAAGATACGCTTAAGGATTTTGCGTAATCTATATAGAATAGAAAAGCAGGCAAGCAGATAATGTGAAAAACAATCTGCTTGCCTGTTTGTTTTTTTATATGTCTATACCTTTTATTATAATAGGTATTCTTGTCTATTTATAGAGATATCTCTTGATAGACTTCTTTGGAGTCTTTTCAAACTCATCTTCATGAATCTCTATCTCTGTAATCTTAGAGTATGCAGGAAGTTCTGCATTGATAGTGGTGCGATTCTCTTCCATCAACTTCTGCAAATCGTCTGTTGACAATCCCATGGTCTTAGCCTCTTCGAAGTCAGGATGTACGAGTGCAGCCAACTTATCGCCACGCTGTACTACCACGCTCTCCATTACCATAGGCAAAGAGTTGAGCTGGTCTTCTATCTCCTCAGGGTAGATATTCTGACCATTGCTGCTCAGAAGCATATTCTTGGAACGTCCCTTTATGAAGATGTTACCTTCGGCATCCATAGTTCCAAGGTCGCCTGTGTGGTACCAGCCTTCCTTGTCAAGTGTGTTCTGTGTGGCTTCCTCGTTCTTATAGTAGCCGAGCATCACGTTGAGACCACGTGCAAGAATTTCGCCTGGCACATTCTCAGGATCGTGGCTATCTATTTTTACCTCCATGTGAACAACGGGTCTACCGCAGCTACCAGGCACGAATGTCTTGTAGTCGGCATAGCTGATGATAGGAGCACACTCTGTGGCACCATAGCCTACGGTATATTGGAAACCAATGCGATGTAGGAATGATTCTACTTCTTTGTTGAAGGCTGCACCACCAATGATAACCTCGTAGAACTGACCACCGAAGGCTGCTCTCACTTGTTCGCATATCTTCTCGTTTACCTTCTTGTTTATCACAGGCATGTTCAACAAGAGTCTCATGCGGTTGTTCTGTATCTTTGGGAATACCTTCTTCTTGATGATTTTCTCAATCACCAATGGTACGGCAATGATAACCTTAGGCTTCACCTCGCTAAATGCCTGAGCAATGATAGCAGGCGAAGGGATGCGAGAGAGATAGAAGATGTGAAGACCTGTTAGGAATTCGAATAGGAATTCGAAAGCCATGCCATACATGTGGGCCATAGGTAGGATGCTAATCACGTTGTCGCCTATACTAAGTTTATCTGCAAGCACGTTATTAGCGAAATCGTAGTTGCTCCATAAAGCACGATATGGTATCATCACACCCTTAGAGAAACCTGTGGTTCCGCTGGTGTAGTTGATCATAGCCATTGTGTTGGCACTATCCTCTGCCTTATAGCTTACATGTTCCTTGCGGAAATATTTAGGGAACTTCTTGCCAAACATTTCGTTCAAGTGTTCGCGAGCGTAAGTGAGTTTGTCTGTACGCGACAACACGAGCGAATAGTCTGGTATATATATGATTCCTTCCAGTCCCGGCATCTTTGTCGGGTCTATCTGTGTGGCAACAACATCACCTACGAATAGCAACTTAGCATCCGAGTGGTTAACGATGTTATGCATCTGGTCGGCTGTGAACTCATGCAATATAGGCACAGCCACAGCTCCATAAGCCAAGGTTGCAAGAAAGGCTACTGCCCAGTTAGCACTATTACGTCCTGCCAAGGCAATTTGGTCGCCAGGCTTAACACCAGAGTTCTCAAACAATATATGCAATTTCTCAATCTTGCGAGCCACATCATGATATTGCAGAGTGGCACCCTTGAAGTCTGTTAAAGCGTCTCGATCCCAATTCTTAACCAAAGAGGCTTCAATGAGTTTTACGAAAGAAGGTATCTCCATACTCCTTATAATTATAGTTTTTTCTATTCTTATTTGTAGATTATACTATTCTGCATTCTGATACAGATAGCGCTTAATAGATTTCTTAGCTGTCTTTTCAAATTCGTAGTCTTGGATACGTATCTCCGACAATTTACTGAAGTGTGGAAGCATAGCATTCAAGTCTTGTCTGTTTTGCTCCATGATGTTCTGCAAATCTTCTTTGTCGAATCCCATGGCGTCAACCTCATCTTGGTCAGGATGAACCAAAGCCACAAGCTTGTCGCCACGCTGTACTATCAGACTCTCTGATACCATCGACATCGAATTGAGCTTATCTTCAATCTCTTCAGGATATACGTTTTGTCCATTGCTACCAAGCAACATGTTCTTGATACGACCACGAATAAAGAAATGTCCATCTTCGCTCATAGTTGCAAGGTCGCCAGTATGGAACCATCCATCTTTATCGATAACAGCGTCTGTAGCTGCTTGGTTTTTGTAGTAGCCGTGCATGACGTTGATTCCGCGGCATACTATTTCGCCTGGCATATTCTGTGGGTCGTTGCTTAGTACCTTAACCTCCATATGCTTTACGGCTGTACCGCACGAACCTGCCACAAAGTCTTTGAAGTCGCTGAATGTTATCATAGGAGCTGTTTCTGTGGTGCCATAGCCCATAGTGATAGGGAATCCTATTTCGAGAAGGAAATCCTCAACCTCTTTGTTAAGTCCTGCTCCACCTACCATTACTTCGTAGGCATTGCCACCCATAACATCCATCACGTGCTGACAAATCTTCTCCTTCACCTTTTTGCCAATACCTGGCATCTTCATCAATAGCTTAACCTTTGGAGTCTGTGCAGTAGGGAAGATTGACTTGCGAATAATCTTCTCGATAATCATAGGTACAGAGATTACGATGGCTGGCTTTACTTCTGCAAAAGCCTCTGCTACTACTGTAGGACTTGGAAGTCTGGTCAAGAAGAATATATGATTGCCATAGCAGAATTCGAATATAAATTCTACCAACAATCCATACATGTGTGCCATTGGTAGGATGCCCAATACATTGCTTCCTGGCTTAATGTGTTTGCCGATGACATCCATCATCAAGTCAAGATTTCCCCACAGAGCACGATAAGGAAGCATCACTCCCTTAGAGAAACCTGTGGTTCCGCTAGTATAGTTAATCATAGCCAACTCCTCAGGGCTGTCAACATGATATTTTACATGTTCCTTACGGAAATATTTAGGGTATTTATGACCAAACATCTCGTTAAGGTGCTCGCGAGCATAGGTCAAAGCCTCTGTGCGCGACTCCATAACAGAGAAGTCGGGCAAGTAAACTATGCCTTCTATATTGGGCATCTCTTTAGAGTCGATGCTTGTAGCAACAACATCGCCAACAAACAACAACTTCGACTCTGAATGGTTTACTATATTATATACTTGGTCAGTTGTAAACTCGTGCTGTATAGGAACTACAACGGCGCCATATGTAAGGGTGGCAAGAAATGCTACAGCCCAATGCGAGCTATTTCTGCCGCATAGTGCTATCTTATCGCCTTTTTGTATTCCTGAATTCTCAAAAAGGATGTGAAGCTTTTCTATCTTTCTTGCAACATCATGAAACTGTAGTGTTGCACCTTTGTAGTCTGTCAAGGCATCACGATCCCAGTTGCTTAGAATGCTTTTTTCTATGTACGAGTTAAAACTTGGTACTTTATTCATTGCACAATTTTAAAATTCTTGTGCAAAGTTACAATCTTTCATGCACATTCCCAAATGTTATGTGCAAATATTTTCAATACCGATAAACTTTTTTCAGTTTTCTTAATTGTTGCACACATAAGCCTAATGTGCATTGGTCGATTGGGGACATAAAGTGTCCATTAAGTCTATAATGAAAGTGCTGAAGGAGTGAGATGTATAAAAAAGTTGAGTGTTGAACGAAGAGTTTTTTATGGCAAAAGCCTAACTCTGCATTCAACACTCAACAATTAATGTTTATTATTCAATTATTATTATTTGATTTCTATCTTAAAATAGCATACCTATTTGGTATACCACGGCAGATGTTATCCAAGCTAGGACTGTAGTGTAGCCAGCAGCAAACAGAGCCCACTTCCAAGAACCAGTCTCGCTCTTTATGGCTGCTATCGTTGCTATACATGGGAAGTAGAGCAGTACGAATAGCAAGAAGCAATAGGCTGCCAAAGGTGTGATACCGTCTGCAGTCATCTGAGTGTGGAGTAGGGAGTATTTTGTAGAGTCGTTATCAGCATCACTATCATCGGCTACGCTCTCATTGTCAGCATACAACACACCCAATGTAGATGCGACAATCTCTTTTGCTCCTATACCTGATATCAAACCTACATCTAGTTTCCAATCGAAACCTTGTGGACGGAACACTGGTTCTATGGTCTTGCCAATCATTCCAATATAACTCTGCTCCTGTTGTTCGCGCTGTGTCAGTTGGTCGTTATGTGGGAAATATCCCAATGCCCATACGATGATACTTGCCACCAGGATTACTCCTCCCATCTTTTTTAAATATTGTTTTCCCTTTTCCCAAGTATGGCGAGCCATAGCCTTAGCTGTAGGGAAACGATATGGAGGCAATTCCATCACGAAAGGAGTATCTTCACCACTTATCAGATATTTACTAAACAGTCGGCTTATCAATACAGCCATCACTATACCTATTATATATAATGAGAACATCACCATCGACTGGTATTGTCGGGCAAAGAATGTGCCGATAATCATAATATAAATAGGTAGACGAGCCGAACAGCTCATCATTGGCAATATAAGCATAGTGATTAGTCGGCTACGTTTGCTCTCTATAGTGCGTGTTGCCATCACCGCTGGTACATTACATCCGAAGCCCATGATTAGTGGGATAAATGATTTGCCGTGCAATCCCATCTTGTGCATCAGCTTATCCATGATGAATGCAGCACGAGCCATATAGCCTGAATCCTCCATAAACGAGATGAAGAAATAGAGGATGAGAATCTGTGGTAGGAATACTATCACCGAGCCCACACCGCCAATGATGCCATCTGTAATCATAGCTTTGAGTGGACCTTCTGGCATCGACGATCCAACCATTTCGCCTATCCATCCAACGAAGCTTTCAATCCAGTCCATAGGATATTGACCTAATGAGAACGTTACCTCAAACATCAGCCATATCATAGCTATGAAGATAGGGAAACCGAGATATTTGTTGGTGATAGCGCGGTCGAGGTAGTGCGTCATCAAGTATGTATCTTTGTTGTCGCCTGTTTCGAAAGAAGCTTCCTTTAGTGCTCCATGTATGAAACCATATTTGGCATCCATGATTGCTGTTTCGCTATCCTCTAGAGTTTCCTCCTTTACTCTGGCTGCCGCTTGGTCTCTTGCCTTAAGTATTTCATTTGCGTTAGGCAATGTCTTAATCAGCGCTTCAATATCCTTGTCGCCCTCCAAGAGCTTGATTCCAAGGTATCGGGTAGAGTAGCGGTGGCGTAGCGAAGCATCTGTTTTCAGATATTTCTGTATGTGACTAATACCATTTTCTATCTCATGACCATGATAGATATGTATATGTCGATAGTGCGACTCTTCGTCTTCATTGCCTTCGTATAGCTTGATAACCATGCGTAGCAGGTCGTCTACACCGCGTCCAGTTTTAAATACCGTAGGTATCATTGGTATTCCAAATAGCTCCGAAAGTTTGTCGTAGTCCACCTTGTCGCCACGCTTCTCTGTTTCGTCAAACATGTTTAGCGCACAAACTATGCTCAAGTGCATATCTACCAACTGTGTGGTGAGATACAGGTTGCGTTCAAGGTTGCTGGAGTCTATAACATTGAGAATGATATCAGGCGTATGCTCTACCAACTGTTTTCTCACGTATAGTTCTTCTGGTGAATATGCAGAAAGTGAGTATGTGCCAGGCAAGTCAACAATGTTGAGCTGGTAGCCTTCGAATGTTGTTGTGCCTTCCTTTGCATCCACGGTTACACCAGAGTAGTTGCCCACTCTTTCGTGAGCACCCGATACAAAGTTAAAGAACGAAGTCTTACCGCAGTTAGGATTGCCCACAAGTGCTACGTTTATCACCTTACGCTTCTTCATTGCAGCATCCATCAGCATCTTGTCGTTCATCTCCGTGTCAGAACCTTCTGCCACATCAATATACTGCGGTTTGGTGTTATCCATGTCTTTCAGCATTTCCTTAGCCTCTTCCATAGATACCACCTCTATGTTGTCAGCCTCCGAGCGTCTTAGCGACACCTCGTAGCCCATAATCTTATATTTTACAGGATCCTGTAATGGAGCGTTAAGCAACACTTCTACGCTCTTACCTTTGATGAATCCCATTTCCACAATTCTCTTGCGGAAGCCTCCGTGACCAGTCACCTTTACGATGACTCCACGTTCTCCTGTTTTTAGTTCAGATAACTTCATCCGTGTTCTCCTATTAATTCATGCAAAGATACAAACTATTTGGATAACATGATAATGTTTTATATAAAAATACCTAGAAATGATGATAGCAGAAACTATATAAATACAACAATGGTGAAGAACTATGGCTATATATATAATAATGTGTATATAGCTATACGTTCTTCACCATTGTTATAATGATGCAAGTTGTATGTACGTTGAGTGAGCTTGTCGCTACGTATTTTCCATCTCTTCTTTCATGTCGATGAATTGCTTCTGCGAGTCGTAGAACTCATATTGCAAGAATGCAAGCTTCTGCGAAGCAACGACATTCACTCCAAATCCATACTTCATCTGCCACTTTCTCTTCAGCGAGATTACTCCCTGATTGATATAAGCAGCAACATATGGATGTACATGCAACTGGAATTTCTTGATGCCTACCTTGTTTACCAAGCAGTCTATCTTTCTTTCCAGCTGATCTGTAAATAGCAAGCTCGACTTTATCTTTCCCGTACCATTACAGGTAGGGCATGTTTCTTCTACGTTGACGTCCATTGCTGGTCGCACTCTCTGTCGTGTTATCTGCATCAATCCAAATTTGCTCAGAGGTAGAATGTTGTGTCTTGCTCTATCTTTCTGCATGTTCTTACACATACGTTCGTAGAGCATTTGGCGATCCTCTGCCAAATTCATATCGATGAAGTCTACTACGATGATTCCTCCCATATCTCGTAGTCTTAGTTGGCGTGCCAATTCGTCGGCAGCACCAAGGTTCACGTCGAGAGCGTTAGCCTCTTGTCCGTTTTCGGAGCGAGAGCGATTGCCGCTGTTCACATCCACTACGTGAAGAGCTTCGGTATGCTCAATAATAAGGTAAGCACCGTGTTTGTAGTTCACGGTCTTGCCGAAGCTCGACTTAATTTGTTTTGTGACGTTGAAGTTGTCAAAGATAGGTACCTTGCCGGTATACATCTTCACGATGCTTGCTTTTTCCGGTGCAATAAGAGTTACATAGTCCTTTACATCTTTGTAAACTTCCTCATCGTTGACGTAGATGTTCTCGAAAGATGGATTGAAGAGGTCGCGTAGTAGGGCTACGGCTCTACCAGTCTCTTCGAATACCAGCTGTGGTCTCTTTTGTGTCTTCTGAACCTTTTGTATTACGTCCTCCCACCGTTGGGTCAGAATCTTCATCTCAGAGTCGAGTTCAGCTACTCTTTTTCCTTCTGCCACCGTGCGTACAATAACGCTACAGTTTTGTGGCTTAATGCTGTGGATGAGCTGTTTTAGACGAGCACGTTCTTCGCCGCTCTTGATTTTAGAAGAAACAGAAACTTTGTTTCCGAAAGGCATCAGTACCAAATATCTACCAGCAAAGCTTAGTTCACCTGTGAGTCGTGGACCCTTAGTCGATATTGGTTCTTTTACAACCTGTACCAGTACCTCTTGACCTACGGTTAGTGTTTGCTGTACCGAACCGTCTTTCTTAAGTTCTGGCATGAAGGATGCCTTAGAAAAAGGAAATAGTTTTTGTCTGTTGCTTGTTACTTGTTTCAGATATTTGCTGTAAGAATTGAATTGGCTGCCCAAGTCGAGATAGTGCAAGAAGGCATCGCGTTCGTACCCTACATCTACGAAACAGGCGTTGAGACCTGGCATCAGTTTCTTAACCTTTGCCACGTAGATGTTTCCGACAGAGAAACTTGCCGATTTTGGCTCGTCTTGATATTCTACCAACTTCTTGTCTTCCAAGAGTGCGATAGAGATATCGTCCTGTCTAACGTCAATGACTACTTCGTTTGTCATCTTTTACCTTGTTGCTTTTATCTTTTTACCCTGCAGTCGTCCTTTTCTTATGGCTTTCTGCATTAGTCTTGGTTGCTTACAACCTTAACCTGATGTTACAAATAAAGGCGTGTCAAGAAATCCTTGACGGACACATTGACACGCCCCACTAAAGAATAGACCTTAAAGCCTTACTTGCTCTTATGTCTGTTCTTTCTCAGTCTCTTTTTACGCTTATGAGTAGCCATCTTGTGGCCCTTCTTCTTCTTACCGTTTGGCATAGCTTAATTAATTTAAATTGTTTATTATAATGTTATCGAAAAATCTTTTTTATCTTCAATGTCTGGCTATTAATTATTCACCCTTCATCTCGTCGATAAATGACTTTGCAGGCTTGAAGCAAGGCAGATCGTGAGCTGCAATAGTAATAGTGGTGTTCTTGGTGATGTTTCTTGCAGTCTTCGCAGCACGATGCTTGATGACGAAACTGCCGAAACCACGCAAATAGACATTTTCCTTGTCTTTAAGCATAGATTCCTTGATAGTCTCCATGAAACTCTCCACAACTACAGTAACTTCTCTTTTCTGAAGTCCAGTTGCTTCCATGATCTTGTTTATAACGTCAGCTTTGGTCATTTTTACTTGTTGTCTTGTTATGTTATTTTACTTATAATCCATATTGGACTTGCAAATATACGAGTTTTTTATGTATACAGGAAATTTATTTGCCTTTTTTTGCAAAATCTATAGCTTTTTTCTTCTTAAACTCCTTAATGTTCTATAAATTAAGAGTCAAAAGTGGCGTTTTTTAACTTCTTTGCTCTATTTGTCAATCTATAGTGTTTGTCAATAAATGTTCTTTAATGTGGGCTTGAGTGCTATATATAATAAATAGGTATAGGGAGTATCTGTGTGTAATAACGCTACTTTCGCTCATTAGCACTACCTTTTAAATAATGTAGGCAGCATTAGGGAATAAAAAAACAAAATTTTATGATTTTGTTTTGTTATTCCACTCATTTGCACTACCTTTGTCCGTTGAATTATCATTAAAGTACAAATAATTGTTTAATTTGTTATGATTAAAATCACATTCCCAGACGGATCTGTTCGTGAGTATGAGCAGGGCGTAACTGGCTTACAAATCACCGAGAGCATCTCACCGGCTCTCGCTCGCAACGTTGTATCTTGCGGTGTTAATGGTGAGACAGTAGAGTTGAACCGTCCTATCGATGAGGATGCAAATGTAGAACTCTACAAGTTTGAGGATGAGCAGGGTAAGCACACATTCTGGCATACATCTGCCCACTTGTTGGCTGAGGCTCTTCAGGAGCTTTACCCAGGCATCCAGTTCGGTTTCGGTCCAGCCGTAGAGAGTGGTTTCTTCTACGACGTGATGCCAGCCGAGGGTCAGGTGATCTCAGAGAATGATTTCGCCAAGATTGAGGCTAAGATGATGGAACTTGCCAAAAAGAACGAACCTGTGGTTCGCAAGGAGGTGGCTAAGGCTGATGCTCTCGCTGAGTTCAAGGCTGACGGTCAGACTTACAAGTGCGAGCATATTGAGCAGGACTTGGAGGATGGTACCATCACCACATATACCCAGGGCAATTTCACCGACCTCTGTCGTGGTCCTCACTTGATGAACACTGGCCTTATCAAGGCTGTGAAGATTACAAGTGTGGCTGGTGCATTCTGGCGCGGTGATGCCAAGCGCGAGCAGATGACCCGTATCTACGGTATCAGCTTCCCTAAGAAGAAGATGCTCGATGAGTACTTGGTAATTCTCGAAGAGGCTAAGAAACGTGACCATCGTAAGATAGGTAAGGAGATGGAACTCTTCATGTTCTCAGAGCGTGTAGGAAAGGGTCTTCCTATCTGGTTGCCAAAGGGAACAGCACTTCGTCTCCGTCTTCAGGAGTTGCTCCGCACACTCCTGAAGCCATATAACTATCAGGAGGTTATTACTCCAGGTATTGGTGGCAAGAGCCTTTATGTAACATCTGGTCACTATGCTCACTATGGCAAAGACGCATTCCAGCCTATCCACACTCCAGAAGAGGATGAGGAATACATGCTTAAGCCAATGAACTGTCCTCACCATTGCGAAATCTACGCTCGCAAGCCTCGTTCATACAAGGATCTGCCTTTGCGTATCGCAGAGTTTGGTACAGTATTCCGTTATGAGAAGAGTGGTGAGCTTCACGGTCTCACACGTGTGCGTACATTTACTCAAGATGATGCTCATATATTTGTACGTTCTGAGCAGGTTAAGAGTGAATTCGAGAATGTAATTGACGTAATCTTGAAGGTATTCAAGATCTTCGGTTTCAACAACTACGAAGCTCAGATTTCTCTCCACGATCCTAAGGATACAGAGAAGTATATCGGTTCTGAGGAGATTTGGGCAGAGAGTGAGAATGCTATCCGCGAGGCTTGTAAGGAGAAGGGACTTGAAACACGTGAGGAGGTTGGCGAAGCTGCCTTCTATGGCCCTAAGCTCGACTTTATGGTAAAGGATGCCATCGGACGTCGTTGGCAGCTCGGTACTATTCAGGTTGACTACAACTTGCCACAGCGCTTTAAGCTCGAATATACAGCAGAAGATAACTCTAAGAAGACTCCTGTGATGATTCACCGTGCGCCTTTCGGCTCATTGGAGCGTTTCACAGCCGTACTCATCGAGCATACTGCAGGTCACTTCCCATTGTGGCTCACTCCAGATCAGGTCGCTATTCTTCCTATCTCAGAGAAGTATAACGACTATGCACAGAAGGTACGTCAGTACTTCGATAAGCAGGGCGTTCGTGCATTGGTAGACGACCGCAACGAGAAGATTGGTCGTAAGATTCGTGACAACGAGTTGAAGCGTGTGCCATACATGGTTATCGTAGGTGAGAAGGAAAGCGCCGAAGGTCTCGTTTCTATGCGTAAGCAGGGTGGTGGCGAACAGGCTACCATGTCTATGGAGGAATTTGCTCAGCGCATCAACGCTGAGGTTGCAGAACAGCTCAAAGCAGCTGAGGAGTAGTCCTCTGCTTTAATCATATTATTATTTTATATTTACACCCGCAAGGTATTTCATCCGTTCCTCATCGGTCGGATGGTATCTTGCGGGTGTTTATCTTCGGAATCTTTTTTTTAGCGATTTTTATCCTGCGGAATTTAAACGGATTCTACGGAGAATATAATGTGCGTAAGCCTCCGTAGCTCCACTTTTCCGCTTTATCTGTTTAAGTTCCGTATGATAAAAAATAAATATACCATGATAAATTATCTTCTTAATGAAAAAATATTGCGATGAATTCTTGGTGGTTATGAAGAAAATTACTAACTTTGCAGCCGTTTAGCAAAAACCGACACTTAATATAGTTGAATGAAGAATGACAAAATGAAGAATCAGTACCGCGTGAACGAGCAGATTCGCGTTAGGGAAGTGCGTGTTGTTAGTGAAGATGGTTCACAAGTATTGCCTACACGACAGGCTTTAGACATGGCTCGTCAGATGGAGGTAGACCTTGTAGAGATATCTCCAAATGCACAACCACCTGTTTGTCGTCTTATCGACTATTCCAAGTTCCTCTACCAGCAGAAGAAACATCAGAAAGAGATGAAGCAGAAGCAGGTGAAGGTGGAAGTGAAGGAAATACGCTTCGGACCTCAGACCGATGAGCACGACTATCAGTTTAAGCTCAAGCACGCTAAGGAGTTCCTTGAGGACGGTAACAAAGTTCGTGCTTATGTGTTCTTCCGTGGTCGTAGTATCCTTTTCAAGGAGCAGGGCGAAGTATTGTTGCTCCGTTTTGCCAACGATCTTGAAGAATACTGCAAGGTTGAGCAGTTGCCAAAACTCGAAGGTAAGAAGATGTTCCTCTTCCTTGCTCCTAAAAAAGCAGGTGTGGCTAAGAAGAGCCAGCAGAAGATGGATCGTGAGCGTCGTGAGGCAGAGAAATCACTCAATTCAGCTCCTGCAACTGTAGATACTGACGAGGAAGTAGATGTAGAGAATCGCTCAGGTGGTATCTTCGCTAACGCTAAGAATGGCGCAGAAGCCTTGGAGAAGCTTAAAAAGTAAGAAAAAACTGTGCGTAACGCCCGGTATATGCGTTGCCACATATATTAATAACAATTTTTTAAATTAACAAAAAATGCCAAAAGTAAAGACAAATTCCGGTGCTAAGAAGAGATTCACTTTCACCGGTACAGGAAAGATCAAAAGACGTCATGCTTTCCACAGTCACATTCTGACTAAGAAGACTAAGAAGCAGAAGAGAAATCTTGTTCACTCAACATTGGTTGACAACGACAACCTTAAGCAGGTACGCGATTTGCTCCGCCTTCGTTAATTAACTTTTTAGTAGAACTTTAAAACAGAAAGAAAACTATGCCAAGATCAGTAAATCACGTCGCTTCAAGAGCTAAGAGAAAGAGAATCCTTAAGCTTACCAGAGGTTATTTTGGAGCAAGAAAGAACGTTTGGACCGTTGCTAAGAACACCTATGAGAAGGGTCTTACATACGCATATCGTGACCGTCGTAACAAGAAGCGCAACTTCCGCGCTCTTTGGATTCAGCGTATCAACGCTGCTGCACGTCTCGAGAACATGAGCTATTCACAGTTGATGGGTGCTCTTCACAAGGCAGGTATCGAGATCAACCGTAAGGTTCTCGCTGACCTCGCTATGAACAACCCACAGGCTTTCAAGGCTATCGTAGACAAGGTAAAGTAATTTATCGCAAACGATAAAAACATAACAGCCACCATGCACATTGTTGCTTGGTGGCTGTTTTTTTTAGTAAGTGTTAAATATTACAACCATAATAATTGCTCAATGGAAGAAAGATTGGCTCACCCGATAAATATGGGGGGACAGTCAAAACAGGTTTTTGGTATAGCACACTCCGCTTTCCGATGATATTTCTTTCGCATGGGCATTAGTCTTGGGTTGTGTTGTTGTACATACTGTATTTGTTGTCTTAAAAAATTCAACCCACTTTGTTTTGCTTGAAATAAAGAAAACAACAAATACAATATATACAATTTCAGATAGTCTTTAGGCTATTGATTTTAGAAAATATAGTTGAATTCTGCAAGCTATATAATTGAATAAAACAAGTCTTCCAGTACCACTTTTAGTACCACTTAGGTGGTACTGGAGTTTCACTTAGGTGGTACTGGAGTTTCACTAAGGTGGTACTGGAGTTTCACTAAGGTGGTACTGGCAATGAAACTAAATGTCTTTTTTAAGGAGGTTAAGAGCTATTTTTATCTATTGCTGTCCGCTGAGCCCACTAATACATGATACTTGCCCACGTATCACGTGTTATGTCTTTTCTGTCTTTTCCTGATTTCATTAGACAGACAGTGTTAAAAAAATAAATTTAATTGTAAAAAGTTGCTTGTTAATATGTGTTGGATGAAAATGATTTCTTATATTTGAAGCTGACAATCTATTAAAGCCCTTTTATGGGGTATTATTTAACCTATTTAACTAAAAAGACTTATCTATGGAATTACCTTTTGCAGAATCTTGGAAAATTAAGATGGTAGAGCCTATCCGTAGGAGTACCCGCGAGGAACGTGAACAATGGATTAAAGAAGCACACTATAATGTGTTTCAGCTCAAAGCCGAGCAAGTTTATATCGACTTGCTCACCGACTCTGGAACAGGCTCAATGAGTGATCGTCAATGGGCAGGAATTATGCTTGGTGACGAAAGTTATGCCGGTGCAACATCTTTCTTTAAGCTTAAAGAGACAATCACCCGACTTACAGGATTTGAGTATGTGATTCCTACTCATCAGGGTAGGGCAGCTGAGAATGTGCTTTTTTCATACCTTGTGCATGAAGGCGATATTGTGCCTGGAAATTCTCACTTCGATACTACCAAAGGACATATTGAAGGACGCAAGGCTACAGCTCTCGACTGTACTGTAGATGATGCGAAAGATACACAACTCGAAGTTCCTTTCAAGGGCAATGTAGACCCCAAGAAACTGGAGGAAGCACTCAAGAAATATGGCGATAAAGTACCGTTTATCATCGTTACCATAACAAATAATACTGCAGGTGGACAGCCTGTTTCTATGCAGAATCTGAAAGAAGTACGCGCTATAGCTGACAAATATGGAAAGCCTGTAGTGTTTGATTCTGCTCGTTTTGCTGAGAATGCCTATTTCATTAAGACACGTGAAGCAGGCTATAAGGATAAGACCATCAAGGAAATCACTAAGGAAATGTTTGCATTGGCTGATGGTATGACCATGAGTGCTAAGAAAGATGGTATTGTGAATATGGGTGGATTTATTGCAACTAAGCGTCAAGACTGGTATGAGGGTGCTAAGGGTTATTGCGTGCAGTTCGAAGGCTATCTTACCTATGGCGGTATGAACGGTCGTGATATGAACGCTCTTGCAATAGGCCTTGATGAAAATACGGAGTTTGACAACCTTCAGACCCGTATTCACCAAGTAGAATATCTTGCATCGCTACTCGATGAGTATGGCATTCCTTATCAGCGTCCTGCTGGTGGACATGCTATCTTTGTTGATGCACCCAAGGTGCTCACCCATGTGCCTAAGGAAGAGTTTCCTGCTCAGACACTTACCATAGAACTTTATCTTGAGGCTGGCATCCGAGGATGTGAGATTGGATATCTGCTTGCAGACCGCGACCCTGTAACACGCGAGAATCGTTTTAATGGTCTCGACCTCTTACGTTTGGCAATTCCTCGCCGCGTATATACCGACAACCATATGGCTGTTATAGCAGCAGCTCTGAAAAATGTTTTTGACCGTCGTATGCAGATTACCCATGGTGTGCGTATTGCATGGGAGGCTCCATTGATGCGTCACTTTACTGTTCAGCTCGAGAGAATCACAGACTAAATACTATAAGAACCCGCCGACCAACATCGTATAATGTTGATTGGCGGGTTCTTCTTGTTTTATAATACGTCTTTCAGTTTTTATAGCCTTCAGGCTTTATTCTCTTCAGGCTTTACGCCCCTCAGTTTATACGCCCTTCATGCTTAGCGCTATACGCTTTCGCACGAGGTCAACTTCGGTAACCTTAACCGTTACATGCTGATGGAGCTTCACTACCTCGTTAGGGTCGTGGATAAACTTCGACGACATCTGCGAGATGTGAACCAAGCCATCTTGGTGAACACCAATATCGACAAAGGCACCAAACTTGGTGATGTTGGTAACGATGCCTGGTACCACCATTCCTACCTCAACATCTTTAAGCTCATGTATGTCGTCAGAGAATGAGAACTGCTCAACCTCGCCTCGAGGGTCGAGTCCTGGCTTATCCAATTCCTTCATGATATCAGTAAGCGTTGGCAAGCCTATAGTATCTGATACATAGTTCTTTATGTTTATAGCCTTAAGTCTTTCTTTGTTGGCGATAAGCTCCTTAACGGTGCATCCGCTGTCAGCAGCCATACGCTTCACTATGTCGTAGCTCTCTGGGTGTACGGCGCTATTGTCCAAAGGATTCTTGGCGTTAGGAATGCGCAAGAAACCTGCACATTGTGTGTAGGCATTAGCTCCAAGACGAGGCACCTTCTTTAGTTGCGCACGCGATGTGAAGTCGCCATTCTCGCGACGATATTCGATGATGTTCTTTGCCAAGGCAGGACCAAGACCGCTGATGTAAGTAAGCAACTGCTGACTGGCGGTATTCACGTTTACACCAACAAGGTTAACGCAGTTCTCCACCGTCTGGTCCAAACTCTTCTTGAGTTTTGTCTGGTCTACATCGTGCTGATATTGTCCTACGCCAATGCTCTTAGCATCAATCTTCACAAGCTCAGCCAAAGGGTCCATCAGTCTTCGAGCTATCGAGACAGCACCTCTAACCGTAACGTCCTGGTCTGGGAATTCGTCGCGTGCTATCTTCGATGCCGAATATATCGAAGCTCCATCCTCGCTAACCACGTAGACAGGCTTTTGGTTGTCGCCCTCAGAGAATACCTTATTTAGAATGTCTGTGGTCTCGCGGCTTGCAGTACCATTGCCCACAGCTACAGCCTCGATGCTATATTGGGCAGCAATCTTAGCAAAATGACGTGCTGCATTCTCTGCATTGCCCTTAGGAGGGAATGGGAACACTACATCGTGGAATAGCAAGTTGCCCTGCTTGTCGAGCACCACCACCTTGCATCCTGTTCTGATACCAGGGTCTACACCCATCACCGACTTCTGTCCCAATGGTGCAGCAAGCAATAGCTGGCGTAGGTTAGTGGTGAACACCTCTATAGCCTCGTCGTCAGCCTTCTCTTTGCTCAGAGCCGAGAATTCGTTTTCGATACTTGGCACAAGCAGACGCTTATATGAATCCTCAACAGCCTCTGCCACCAGTTGTGAGCATTTGCCATTGCCACGAATATACTGTCGCTTCAATCTTTCAGTAGCACGCTCACCATCGATAGATATTTTTATGCGCAATATTCCTTCAGCCTCACCACGGCGCATAGCCAACAGTCTGTTGCCTGTGCAACGAGATAATGGTTCGGCAAAATCGAAGTAGTCGCGATACTTCTGTGCCTCTTCGCTATCAGCCTTAGCCTTAACTACCTTTGATGCAATTTCAGCCTCACGCTTAAAGGTTGCTCGAAGCTGATGACGACAATCCTCGCTCTCGCTGATGTTTTCAGCTATGATATCTTTAGCAGCCTGTAGGGCATCATCTACTGTGAATTCCTTCACCTTATGCTCTGCCAACGCCTTCTGTACAGCAGCACTATTGATGAGTCTTTTTGCAGCCGCTTCGATATCATTTTCACGCTGCAGAAGTATCATGGTAGCCAATGACTCTAAGCCATATTCGCGAGCTATCTGTGCTCTAGTTCTTCTTTTAGGCTTGAAAGGTAAGTATATATCTTCCAAGGTGTTAGCATCCCAACAGTCTTCAATTTTCTTCTTTAGTTTGTCGTCGAGTTTGCCTTGTTCTTCGATACTCTTCAGTATAGTCTCTTTGCGCTTAGCCAGTTCCTTTAGCTTGTCGTATCTTGCACTAATATCGCCTATCTGTACATCGTCAAGACCGCCTGTGCGCTCCTTACGATAGCGAGCAATAAAAGGTATTGTGCAACCCTCGTCGAGCAGTTGCAGGGTGCCATCTACGCCACTTGCCGGCAGCTGTAGTTCTTTGGCAATGATGTTTGTAAATGTATTCATGATTTTAATTAAAAGTCTGATAAATGGCAGGCAAAGGTATACAATAAAAGCGACAATTATGTGAAAAAGACAATAAAATCTAAAAGGATATACATATTTTTGCCTAATTTACCTATTTATATTAACTTTGCATGTTCATAAAGGTAATATTTATTAAACGATGATATCAGTAGAAGGATTGAAGGTAGAGTTTAGTGCTCGTCCATTGTTCCACGATGTGAGTTTCGTGATCAACGATCGCGACCGCATAGCCCTTGTCGGAAAGAATGGAGCAGGCAAGTCTACCTTGTTGAAGATATTGTGTGGACAGCAGCAGCCTACAGCTGGCACCGTGGCAATACCGAATGATACCACCATTGGTTATCTGCCACAGGTGATGAAGCTTCAAGACAACACCACCGTGAGAGAAGAAACTCGCAAGGCTTTTGCATCAACAATAAAGATGAAGGAGCGTGTGGACAAGCTGGCTGCCGAAATGGCTGAGCGCACCGACTACGAGAGCGATGACTATATGCAGCTTGTGGAGCGCTACACACAAGAGCACGATAGATACATGATGATAGGTGGCGAAAGCTATGAAGCCGACATGGAACGCACCTTGGTGGGCTTAGGCTTTTCGCGCACAGATATGGATAGACCAACATCAGAGTTTTCTGGCGGATGGCGTATGCGTATAGAGTTGGCAAAGATATTGCTGCAGAAACCCGACGTGTTATTGCTCGATGAGCCTACCAACCACCTCGATATCGAGAGTATACAATGGCTCGAGCAGTTCTTGGCTCAAAGCGCCAAGGCTGTGGTATTGGTGAGCCACGACCGTGCTTTTATCAACAATGTTAGCAATCGCACTATCGAGATAACCTGTGGTCAGGCTGTTGACTATAAGGTGAAATACAACGAGTATGTGGTGCTCAGAGCCGAGAGGAGAGAGCAGCAAATTCGCGCTTACGAAAACCAGCAGAAAGAGATTGCCGACATCAAAGACTTCATAGAGCGATTCCGCTATAAGCCAACCAAGGCTGTGCAGGTGCAGAGCCGCATCAAGCAGTTGGAAAAGATAGTGCCTATAGAAATCGACGAGGTAGACAATTCGGCTATGCACTTGAAGTTTCCACCATGTTTGCGTAGTGGCGACTATCCGATAATCTGCGATGGAGTAAGCAAGACATATGGCGACCATACCGTCTTCTCTGACGTTACGCTTACTATAAAGCGAGGCGAAAAAGTAGCGTTCGTAGGTAAGAATGGCGAAGGTAAGTCTACCCTCGTAAAGTGTATCATGAACGAGATTCCTTTTGATGGAACATTGAAAGTGGGCCACAACATACAGATAGGCTATTTCGCTCAGAACCAAGCACAGCTACTTGACGAGAATCTTAGCATCTTTGATACCATCGACCAAGTGGCTACAGGCGAAATGAGACTCAAGGTCAACGACCTGCTTGGTGCATTTATGTTTGGTGGCGAGATTTCTGAAAAGAAAGTAAAGGTGCTGAGTGGTGGCGAGCGTAGCCGACTGGCTATGATAAAACTGCTCATGGAACCAGTCAACCTTCTCATCCTCGATGAGCCTACCAACCACCTCGACATGCCATCAAAGGATGTGCTGAAAGAAGCCATCAAAGCCTTCGACGGTACAGCCATCATCGTGAGCCACGACCGTGAGTTCTTGGATGGCTTAGTGAGCAAGGTGTATGAATTTGGTGGCGGAGTTGTGAGAGAACATCTCGGTGGCATCTATGACTATCTGCGTGAGCATAATGCCGACAGCATACAAGCTGCCTTGGGAGGTGACGATAGAAGAGGAAAGAATGAAGAAGCAAATAGCACTTCTTCATCAAGCTCTAAGCAAAGCGATTCTTCACTCTCATCAAACTCTTCACTTAAGAAGCAAAGCTATGCCGAGCGCAAGGAAGAGCAGAAGAAGATAAAGAAGATTCAGCGAGCTGTGGAAGAATGCGAAAAGCATATTGCCGACATGGAAGCCCGCATAGCAGAGCTCGACGAGCTGTTTATGCAGCCAGAAAAGGCATCCGACATGGTTCTCGTTACGGAATATACCTCAACAAAGCAGAAGCTCGACGAAGAAAACGATAAATGGCTCGAACTATCCGAGCAACTCGAAGAGGCGAAGAGCAATCTTGAGTAACAACTTGATTTATTTCATAAATTATTTATACAACAAAATCATGAAAATGAAAGAAATCCTTCCGATGTTGCTTATGATAGCAGCACCAAGCATTGGCTCAGCGCAGTCGAATGCAGGAATTAAGATGGAAAACATGGACAAGGCAGCAAAGCCTGCCGACGACTTCTACAAGTATGCTTGTGGTGGTTGGCAGAAGTTGCATCCTCTGCCAGGTGCATTCTCACGCTTTGGTTCGTTCGACCAGTTGCAGGAAGACAACAACCAGCGCATCAACGACATCATTGCAAGTCTTACTAAGAAGACTTTCAAAGAGGGCACCGTAGAGCGCAAACTTAGCGACTTGTATAAGCTCGCTATGGACAGCGTGCGTCGCGACAAAGAGGGTGCTTCGCCTGTACAGCCTTTGATGAAAGAGATTGAGCAGGCTCAGACCATCGACGCTCTTCGCGCTTTGCAGCTCAAATATGCTGATATGGGCTACGGTCTTCCTTATGGCTACTACTTCGGCTCAGACGAGAAGAATGCTTCAATGAACATCCTTTCGTTGGTTCAGAGCGGTCTAACCCTTGGCGAAAAGGAATACTATCTTGAGAACGATGAGGCTACAACAGAAATCCGCAACGCTTTCAAGAAGCACATCGCTAAGATGTTCCAACTCTACGGTTTCTCAGAGGCTCAGGCTCAGGAGAATGCTAACCTCATCATGCGCTATGAGACTACATTGGCTCTCGTTTCTAAGAACAATACAGAGCTTCGTGATGTAGAGGCTAACTACAACAAGATGACCATCAAGGAGTTTGAGGCTAACTATCCTCATATCGGTCTTACCAAGCAGCTCAAGGCTGAAGGCATTGCCGACAACTGCTTCGCAGAACTCGTAGTTGGTCAGCCAGACTTCTTCGCAGGCGTAGATAAGCTCATCGCTACACAGAGCGCAGCAGAGCTCAAGGCTTATATTGAGTGGAACGTAATCTGCAGTTCTGCATCTTATCTTAGCAACGAGATCGTAAGCGCTAACTTCGATTTCTATGGCAAGACAATGAGCGGACGTACCGAGATGTTGCCTCTCTGGAAGCGTGCTACATCACAGGTAGACGGCGTTTTGGGTGAGTCTCTTGGCAAGATGTATTGCAAGAAGTATTTCCCTGCAAAGTCTAAGGCTCGTATGGAGCAGTTGGTGAAGAACCTTCAGGCAAGTTTGGCTGAACGCATCAAGGCACAAGACTGGATGAGCGAGGCTACCAAGGCTGCCGCTCTCGACAAGCTCGCTGCTTTCTATGTAAAGATTGGATATCCTAACAAGTGGAAGGATGTTTCAGCTCTTACCATCGACCCAAAGAAGTCATACTACGACAATATCCTTGAGTGCAGAAAGTTCTGGAACAAGTTCTCTATCGAGTCAAAGGCTGGTAAGCCTGTTGACCGCGACGAGTGGATGATGTCGCCACAGACCGTAAACGCATACTACAACCCAACAACCAACGAGATCTGCTTCCCTGCAGGTATCCTTCAGTATCCTTTCTTCGATGCTAAGGCAGACGACGCTTTCAACTATGGAGCTATTGGTGTGGTAATTGGTCATGAGATGACTCACGGCTTCGACGACCAGGGTCGCCACTACGACAAGTCAGGTAATATGACCGACTGGTGGGCAGATGGCGATGCTGAGAAGTTCAACGAGCGTGCTAAGGTTTGCGCTGACTTCTTCTCTAACATCGAGGTATTGCCAGGTCTTAAGGGCAATGGCGAGTTCACCCTTGGAGAGAACCTTGCCGACCACGGAGGTTTGATGGTATCTTTCAACGCCTTTAAGAAAGCCACAGCTAAGAAGCCTCTCAAGACTATCCATGGTCTTACTCCAGAGCAACGCTTCTTTATCGCTTATGCTGGCGTATGGGCAGCCAACATCACCGACAAGGAGATTCGCAACCGTACTAAGGGCGACCCTCACGCTTTGGGCAAATGGCGCGTAAACGCTGCCCTCCCACAAATCGATGCTTGGTACGAGGCATTTGGTGTGAAGGAAGGCGACAAGCTCTTCGTGCCTGCCAAGGATAGAGTAAAACTTTGGTAAACAACATAAAAAAGGGGAGTTCATAGCAACTCCCCTTTATAAATACAAAAATCATAAGAGTAACTAACGATGCCACTAAGATTACCAGATAAACTACCAGCAATAGAAATGCTGAAGCAGGAAAACATCTTCGTGATGGACGAGAGTAGGGCGCATAGCCAGGAGATTCGTCCGTTGAAGATAGTTATCCTAAACCTCATGCCGCTTAAGATAACCACCGAGACCGACCTAATACGCTTATTGTCGAACACTCCGCTTCAGATGGAGATAAACTTCATGAAGCTAAAAAGTCATACCCCAAAGAATACACCTGTGGAACATATGTTGATGTTCTACAAGGATTTCGACATCTTGCGCAACGAAAAGTTCGATGGCATGATTATTACTGGTGCTCCCGTCGAGACTATGCCTTTCGAGGATGTGGCTTACTGGGACGAAATTACTCAGATATTTGATTGGGCAAAAACCCACGTCACCAGTACTCTATATATTTGTTGGGCTGCTCAGGCAGGACTATACCATTTCTACAACATCCCTAAATATCCGCTGCCTAAGAAGATGTTTGGCATATTCCCACAAAAAACTCTCCAACCAATGTTGCCTATATTCCGTGGCTTCGACGACGTATTTGCTATGCCTCATAGCCGTCATACCGAAGTTCACAGAAGCGATATCGAGAAAGATCCACAACTCACCATCATTGCCGAATCTGAGGAAAGTGGTGTGAGTATCGTGATGGCTCGTGGCGGAAGAGAGTTCTTCATAACAGGTCATTTCGAATATTCACCAAATACCTTGGATAAGGAATACCGCCGCGATGCAGGCAAACGCGACGATGTGGAATTGCCAAAGAACTATTATCGCGACAACGATCCTGCCAAGGGACCTGTGGTGACATGGCGCGCTCATGCCAACCTGCTGTTCAGCAACTGGATAAACTATTATGTTTACCAGGAAACACCATACGATATTAATAAGATTGAATAAATACACTCAACTTTCGCAAATGTGGAAGTTAAAGAATTTAAAGAAGTTAGAGAAGTTAAAGCCATATGCTTTATAGCTAAATATACAACCAAAAAGGCTATTGGCTATAACTTCTAACGACCGAAGGGAGTGATAACTTCTTTAACTACTATAACTTCCGTACATGCGAAACTTCAGTAAATACATTATATACAACATAATGCGAACCCTCGAACTCTTGGCTCCTGCCAAAAACTTGGAATGCGGTATTGCCGCCATCGACCATGGTGCCGATGCAGTATATATTGGTGCATCACGCTTTGGTGCACGTGCTGCTGCAGGCAACTCCATCGAAGTTATTGCCTCCCTATGCCTTCATGCACATAAGTATGGAGCAAAGGTATACGTAACGGTAAACACCATCATCTACGAACACGAACTCAACGACACTATGGCTCTCGTGCGTAAGCTTGCAACCATAGGTGTAGACGCCTTGTTGGTGCAGGATATGGGATTGGCAAAACTTTGTCGTGGCATCATACCGTTGCATGCTTCTACGCAATGCGACACTCGCACCAAGGAGAAGGCGCTTTGGCTTCGCGACCATGGCATGGAGCGAGTGGTGTTGGCACGCGAACTGTCTACGCAAGAAATTCGCACCATCCACGATGCCGACCCTGAATTGCAGCTCGAGGTGTTTGTGCATGGAGCATTGTGCGTTAGCTATTCTGGCTTGTGCTATGCTTCGCAATATTGTTTCGACCGTAGTGCCAACCGTGGCGAGTGTGCTCAGTTCTGCCGAATGAAGTTCGACCTTATCGATGCCGACGGCAAGGAGATAGAACACCAGCGCCATCTGCTGTCGCTAAAAGACCTTTGCCAAATAGACCATCTTGAAGAACTTGCCGACGCCGGTGCATGCTCTTTCAAGATTGAGGGCAGACTAAAGGATGTGGCTTACGTCAAGAATGTTGTTTCGGCATATTCGCAGCAACTCAACAAACTTATATCTCGCCGTCCTCAGGAGTATTGTCGTGCTTCTAAGGGTGAGGTGGAATATTCGTTCACACCTGAATTGAAGAAAACTTTCAATCGTGGCTTCACCACATATTTCCTTAAGGGGCGCCAACGTGATATTGTATCTTTCGACACTCCAAAGGCTCTTGGCGAATATGTAGGAAAGGTGAAGGAAATTAGAGGCAACAGCTTCAACGTTGCTGGTTTGGCTGCCTTTGCCAATGGTGACGGACTGTGCTTTATAAATGCGCAGCGAGAGTTGGAAGGCTTCAGAGTAAACCGTGCTGAGGGTGGCAGACTATTTCCTTTGCGTATGCCTGCAGACTTGAAACCAGGCATGGCTCTCTATCGCAACAACGATGTGGCTTTCGAGCGCATCCTTGCTGGCACTACAGCTCAACGCAAACTCACTATCACCATGCGCTTGGATATGATAGACGAAGGCTTTGAACTATCTATCGATGGCAATCCTATGGCATCGCTCGAATGTGAACATCAGCAGGCGCAGAAGCCACAGGCGGCTAACATACAGCGACAGCTCACCAAACTTGGCAACACTCCATACGTATGCTCGCAAGTGGAGCTTGGTAGTGGGGTAGAGGAGTGCTTCATTCCTTCGAGCCTGCTTGCCGACCTTCGTCGTAGAGCCATCGAAGCTTATGAGGAAATGGTTGACATGGAGGCTGACTCGGCAACAGCTGATGTTGCTAAAGCTGCCAAGGTTGCTAATCATAGCGCTAAGCCAGGAGCAGACAACCTTTGTTGGCAACCAGAATATCGCAAGTTTCCTTACACCTACAACATCTCTAATAGCGAAGCATCACGCTTCTATGTTGTCGAGGGACTAACCGCTCAGAGCAAAGCTTACGAGGTGGAACCTGTGAAGTCGGCTCTTGTTATGCAATGCCGCCATTGTCTTCGCTATGCCTTAGGTCATTGTGTGAAGCGTGGCGATAAGGCTCCTACATGGCACGAGCCATTATATCTTCGTCTTGGCGACGGCAGAAGATTCCGTCTGCAGTTCCAATGCGACGAATGTCAAATGAATGTAATTTCAGAATAATACGATCATGCGCAATCTCTCTTCACCCACTATAGCAAGAAGAATCATCAACAATTCTTTTTTGCTCCTCATCCTTCTTCTCCTCCTTTCGATGCTGTCTTCATGCTATCATAAGGTGGGCAAGAAGAATGATGCTATGGTGCAGCTCAGCGAACATCAGATAGACTCTCTATCGTTTTTCTCTGAGCATCATTACACCAACAACTATAACTTTGTGGTGAAGCAAGATTCTGTGGTGCTATATTCGCAACAACCTGAGGAGATATTGTCTACAGGCATGGAGGTCGACTCCTTTCCCGCCTACAAGCACGACATGCTGGCTGTGGCTGAAATCCGCATTATCCCTACCGATAGCATCGACTCTGTGTGGGTGGAATTGGCTACCGAAGATTCACGTTTCGGTTGGACTCGTGAGTCGCAGTTTCTTAATAAGGTGGTGCCCGACGATCCTATCTCGCAGTTCATCTCCATATTCTCCGATGTCCACCTCATCATCTTCCTTGTGGTGATAGGCATTATAGTGATATCTTATTGGATACGCCATTTGCTCAAGCATAAGGCTCCGATAGTGCATGTCCGCGATATCAATTCTTTCTATCCTTCGTTGCTTGCCATGCTTGTAGCAACGTCGGCAACCTTTTATGCCCATATCCAGACTTTCAATCCTGAGATGTGGCGTCATTTCTATTACCATCCCACTCTCAACCCCTTTGCTTTGCCACTCGAATTGTCTATCTTCTTGTGCTTAGTGTGGTCGATGTTGCTCGTTGGCTTGGCTGCTGTCGACGATGTGCGCCATCAGCTTCCTTTTGGCGATGCCGTAATCTATCTTAGCGGACTGCTTGCCGTTTGTGCTGCCAACTATATCATCTTCAGCATCACCTCGCTCTATTATGTAGGCTATCTTCTCCTTATTATATATATATACTTTGCCCTGCGTCGCCATTTTCGCCACAATCGTATGCCATATCGTTGTGGCAAGTGTGGAGCCTTGATGCATAGCAAAGGCAAATGCCCTAAGTGTGGTGCCATAAACGAGTAGATTTTCTGCTATTATCCTAATTTATTAGGATTGCAAGGTTTTCGGAAAAGCCATACCTTTGCATGCAGTTATGAGAAAGATTGTATTCCCCATTTTTATTGCGGCCATGTCGTTTGCCGCTAATGCAAAGGCTAAAGAGATTACAGAAGTTGTCGACTCATCGCATGTATATGAGCTCGACGAAGTGTGCGTAGTGCGTCAACCAAAAGAGCAGTTCTTGTTGCGTCGTCAGGGCGTCAGCTCCACTATGCTCTCGGCAAAAGATATGTTTACGCTCCATGCCACCGACTTGCGCGAGCTCTCGAGCTATGTTCCCAACTTTGTTATGCCTAAATATGGCTCTCGCTATACCTCGGCTATGTATGTGCGTGGCATCGGCTCGCGCATCAATTCTCCTGCCGTAGGCATCTATGTAGATGGCATGCCGCTGATGAGCAAATCGTCGTTTAATACTTTTTTCCACGACATCAGCCGTGTCGACATCCTGCGTGGTCCGCAAGGCACACTCTATGGTCTGAATACCGAGGGAGGATTAGTGCGCATATATAGTCGCAACCCTATCTCAGAACCAGGCTTTGAGTGGGGCAGAACTATAGCCACCCACGGATTAATCTCCACCAACATCAACCTTCGCCGTCGTATTTCCGACAAGGCTGGCTTCTCTATAGCTGGTTTCTTTGTCAACGACCAAGGCTATCTCCGCAATCATCTTCTCGACACCAAAGCCGACAAGAGTCAGGAGGCTGGTGGACGATTTAAGTTCGTTTATGCTCCTTCAGCCACAAGCTATCTCAACGCTATTGTCGACTTCCAGCATACTCATCAGAATGCCTTCCCTTATGGCGCTATGGCTGATGATGACACAACCGACAACCCAAACACAAATCAGCAAGGCCGTTATCGTCGCAACATGCTTAATGCTGCAATAGATTTCGGCACATCTATAGGCAGTCTGAACTTCTCGTCCACAACTTCCTATCAGCATCTCTACGATTTCATGGCTATGGATATCGACTATATGCCGGTAGACTATCTTGCCATGAACGAGAAACAACGCCAAAACTCCATCACACAAGAGTTTGTGCTCAAGGGCAACTATCGCAACCTTTGGCGCCACACTTCTGGCATCTTTGGTTCTGCGCAATGGCTCAAGACGGATGCCCCAGTATTCTTCAATCAGGGTATGGACGAGTTTTTGGCTTCCAACATCCAGCGCCCTATGTATGCTGCCATCCTCGCTTCGATGACTGGCAGATTCCTGGCGCAGGGCATGACGAGCGAGGCTGCCACAGCTGCTGCTCAGGCTGTTATAGAGCGAGCAGGAGGCATAACCGTTGATGCCGATATGCATACCGTGCCTGGATTATTCCATACCCCAACGCTCAACCTTGGCTTCTACCACGAGTCTTCCGTCCAACTTGCCAACCGTCTTGCCGCCACCCTCGGTGTGCGCTACGATTGGAGCCGAGTGGGCGTTGACTACGACACTCAAGCCATCATGGATTGCAACGTTAGCGTGATGGGACGTCCTGCAAACACTCGCATCTCGTCTACATTGCGCCATAAAGAGCACAACAACTACGGTCAGTTGTTGCCAAAGGTCTCGTTGGTATATTCTCTTGATGATAGTAACTCTAACCTCTATGCCACCATATCAAAGGGATATCGTGCAGGAGGATTCAATATCCAGATGTTCTCCGACATCTTGCAGACGGAGATTTCAAACTCCAGCTCGCAACGTGGCGACTATGATGTGCCACACGATGAGGCTTCTTACGACAATATACGCAAGAGCATAGAATATAAGCCGGAAACAAGCTGGAACTATGAAGTTGGTTCTCACCTCAACCTCTTTAATGGAGCCTTGCATCTCGATGCTGCCGTATTCTTTATGCAAGTGAAAAATCAGCAACTCTCCGTAATGGCTGGCACTTATGGCTTTGGTAGAATGATGGTAAATGCTGGTCGCTCTAATAGTTGTGGCGTTGAGCTCTCGCTTCGTGGCTCAGCCTTCGACAACCATTTGTCGTATACCGCCAGCTATGGTTTCACCCATGCCACATTCCGCGAATATACAGATAGTGTGAAGCAGGGTAGGGAGCTCGTAGCTGTCGACTACAAGGGTAAGTCAGTACCTTTTGTGCCTAATCATACCTTTGCAGCCTCTGCCGACTGGCGTTTCGATATTGCTCATCGTTGGCTCAACAGCATCACCATAGGTGCCAACATCGCAGGTCAGGGTCGCAACTATTGGGATGAGGCTAACACTCGCAGTCAAAAGGCTTATGCCGTGCTCGGAGCTCATGTTGACTTCAAGATTAGTCGCTTCGACTTCAACTTCTGGGCTACCAACATCACCAACACCCACTACAACACCTTCGCCATTTCGAGCCAGGCTACTGGCACCAACCATTGGTTTGCTCAGCGTGCCACTCCATTCCGCTTTGGTGTAGATTGGAAAACCAGCTTTTAGCTCGTCCTTCCCCCTGACACTAGCACAAAAACTATATATACACTCCTAAAATAAACACTCCTAATCTTCATACACACGCCGCACGGGAAGCCCATAAATAGGTGCTTTCCGTGCGGCATTTGTTTTGTAGTAAGCTTTAAATTATACCCACGGGGTTGGGTTAGCGACAACTCGGTTTTGAAGAACGAAGCCCCACGGGGTTATGTTTGCGACAACTCGGTTGTCGCACTTAATCTTGTTGCCCCTAATCAAAGCGTGGAGCATATATTCAAAAATCAAACTTTGGATATAAACAAAAAAAAGCTTCAGGATATTCCTGAAGCTTCTTTGTAGTCGGTAAGGGAATCGAACCCTTATGCCAAGATTGAGAATCTTGTATCCTAACCGTTAGATGAACCGACCATCTGCACTAAGAACAACATGGCGGAAGGAGGGGGATTCGAACCCCCGGTACGGAAACCCGTACGTCAGTTTAGCAAACTGGTGGTTTCAGCCACTCACCCATCCTTCCATAGGCTTGTTGTTGAATTTGCCGAACCATTGTTCTCAAATGCGGTGCAAAGGTAATATCTTTATTTCATACTACCAAATTTTTACTCAACTTTTTTTGCTTTATTGCCATTATGTCCTGCTCCAGCAGCCTTTCTGAAGGCTCTACGATGGAATTTTTCTTCTGCTCGTATCACTTTTAGCACTTTCGATGCTGGCAATATGTTCATGAATTTCACATGATAGCGTTGTTGTAGCTCTTTCATTTGGATGTCTATCTCGTCGAGCGAGCGTATTGCATTTTCGCATTGCTTATTGTTGCAGAAGTCTACATGGCGATATTTGTCCATCTTCATGAATAACATGCGTTGCTTTTTCCTCATTTCTTTATATACTGGGAAAAAGGCTGCAGCATCTTTTGCCGACAGTCCAGCTTCGGTTGTCACGTATTGTTCCAAGTCTGCTTCGAAGCGTGCGGGGTTGAACTTTTGTCGCGATTGTGCCATGGCTGATAGCTGGAGCATCAGCATCAGGGCAAATAGTATTAATCTTCTCATGCTATATCTTTATTTTGGGTGTATTATTCTATGCCCGACATATAGGCATACATATCGTCGTTGTCGAGCATGGTATAGTTTACCATAGCGTCGATGTTGGAATTGTCTTGCTGCATGGTGGCATGCTGAGCAGCCAAATGGCTTGGCGAATGTGCAGGATTCGACTCAAGGGCAAAAACAAGACATACTGCTGCGGCAACAGATGCTGCTGCGGCAGATATGGCTACGATATGTCGACGCCAAGCAGGGGCCTGCATCTTTACAATCTTAGCCTGTCCATCTGGAATATGCTGCATCACAGAAGCGGCAAGATTGTCGAAATAGCCTTCTGGCACCTGAAAATGGTTTTCAGCGCCAAACTGGTTTCTTATCTTTATATCTTCTTTTTGCATAATTATTGATGTTTTATTGTTTGACTATTTCTTGCCGTAAAGGTTTAATCGTTGTGGTTAAAAAAATCTTGTATTTTTTTAACTGCCAGGTGATAGCTGGCTTTTAGTGCTCCTTGCGATGTACCCAATAGGGTAGACATCTCGCTATATTTCATGTCGTCGTAGTATCGCAGGCAGAACACTTGGCGTTGCACTTCGGGTAGCGAGGCTATGGCTTGTTGCAACAAGGCTTGCACTTCGTCGCCATCGAAATATTCGTCTGCCATGAGCATATTTGCCACGCCATTATCTTCGTCGGTATATATGTTGGCTGTTAGCTTCTGCTTGCGCACAAAGGTTAGGCATTCGTTGATGGCTATGCGATGCAGCCATGTAGAAAACTTAGAGCGTCCTTGAAAATCGGCAATGTTGGTCCAAGCTTTTATAAATGTGTTTTGAAGAATATCGTTGGCGTCGTCGTGAACGAGAACCATACGGCGAATGCTCCAATATAGCTGTTCGCCATACTGGGATACCACCTCGGCAAAAGCCTGACGACTTGTGGCTGGGTCGGATAATTGTTTTAATATTCGTTTTTCGTCGTAAGTGTTATTCTTCATGCTTTCATGCGATGTTGCACACGGATAGTAACGTGGATAAAATCACATATATTTCTTCAGCTTCCTTGCGATAATCTCGTCGTAGCCATACACGTCGGGATAGTCTACGAGTGAGCCGTTGATGGAAGGGTAGAGGGTGAAATATGTGATGAATACCGGGATGCGCGGATCTACATTCAGGCTACCTATGAGCTTGCTACGTTTTAGAGTGTCAGCCACAGCCTGTTGCGCCTCTGAGAGTTCGCTTCGTTTCTTTCCTAATGATGAGACGTCGGCATTGATAGAATAGTTTAATCGGGCCAATAATTTTTCTTTGCCTTTGCCAAGAATCGATGTTGCCAGCAAGTATGGTTTTTCCACTCTCACACATCCGTGCGAAGCCCTACGGTCGCTACGCTCAAAGACGCTTGGCGACGAGGTGTCGTGGAGGTAGATAGAGAGATTGTTGTCGAAGCGGAAGATGATGCGGCCAAGCGAGTTGCCGGCTCCGCCCTCCTGTACCACGGCATATTCGCCACCCAAGAGCATGTCTGCCGACACCTCCGAAGGGCTAACCTTCTTGCCTGTAGCACGATGGCGGATGAAATAGCGATGCGAAGCAAAATAGCCCACGTTGCCAGCATGATGAGCCACGCTGGTTTTGATGATGCTACGTGGAATTATCCATTGCGGATTTACGTCGATGCGTTTTATCTTGCTTGTTATGATAGGGGTCTTGGTTTTCATGGCTCCACACACAATCTTCATTTCCACTATGGTATCGGCGCATACCGCACGAAGCATGTAGGCAGGGATGTTCACCATCACATAGTTCTGGTGGTTGTGTGGCAAATCCGCCACTCTCCATCTGCAACGCTCCATATTCACCATAATCTTCATCCTTTGCCCTCTGCTTAGTCCAGGGGTGGCAAGCTGAGATCGCAACATATAATAATAAGGATTAGTGGGCTGAATAGAGCGCAGAAAAGCACCTATGCTGTCGGCAGTAGCCTTGCGGAATATCGTGGGCAGAAAGTCGGCTTTAGCCACCTCGGTAGGCACATCATATAGAGTATGGTAGCCCGCACGCGGATTGTCGGCTTCCATAGGGTCTAAGCGGTTGAAAGTCTGATATGGATTCACATATCCATATCTCATCGTAGAAACATAATGCAGATACGCCTTCGACAGTCGATACTCCAGTCGTGCCATAAGCTTATTGATGTTGCCTATGGAGTCCGCATCGAGCGAACGAAGTTTGGCAATATCGGCAGCCATCTCGTCGATATGGAATTTCTCTATCGAGAAACCATCCTGTTTCACCTGTCGCAAATATGTGAAAAGACTATCTGCACGCTCGTCTATGCCCAAGCGAGTAATCCATACAAAGTCGCCCCCTTCGCTATAATATCTGCGTAGGCGCGATGACGAAAGAATGGTATCTGAATCGGTATAGATAAGGTTAGAAATGGCATTCCTTATCTTGTCGGCATCAACTGCAAATGCCTTTTCCCGCATCGGGGCATAATAATCGAGCGAGAGATTACGGTATGGGTTGTCGTCCTTCTTGTCGCACGAAACAAATAGCAATACGACAAGAAGCACCACCCACTTTACTGATCGCAATATATGCGAATGGAATATCACTTAATAGAAATTTTGCGAACCACCTTGCCTACTTTCACGATATAGCAACCTTTAGGAAGGTTTAGTTCATAACGGCGGTCGGCACCCTCCACACGGAAGCTCTGCACATGCACGCCTGCTACATTATATATACTAAGGGTTAGTCCTGTGGCACCTGTAACACGAAGTGTAGACTCCGACACAGTAACTGTGATGCCGACAATATCGTTGTCGACAATTTCGATGGCATTATTGGCATGAGCGCTAACAGGTGCTCCAAGCAGCAATGTCATTGAAAACATCATATATAGTAGATTTCTCATCATAAGCCTTATGGTGTTTGTTGTTATTAGTCCTAAAAACTCTTTTTTTATTTGCAAAGATAGTGCAAACGAGCGCAATGTGAGCTTGCTCACAAATTGCCGAGTGCCGCCTATCTTCTGCAAAGATAAGCATTTTGCTTCATACCTATATTTCTTAACAAAGAATATTTCTGCGACATTAAGAATGTTTAACGGAAACAAGTGTGATTATAGCGTTAAAACTTACTAAGAGCATCGTGTTTATATGCAACTTATTTGCAAGACTAAGATTTTTTCCGTTCCTTTGCACTACAAAAACACATAATAAAAAATACTATTTCGTGAAAACAGACATTCAAATAGCACGCGAAACTCCATTGAAGCACATTAAGGATATCGCTTCGGAATATGGAATCGACGAGTCTTCTTTAGTTTATTATGGCAAAAACATCGCTAAACTTCCTATCGACATTATCGATGAGAAGAAAGTAGCTGGCAGCAACCTTATTCTTATGACCGCCATGTCGCCTACCAAGGCTGGCATTGGCAAAACAACCGTGAGCATCGGACTCTCTATGGCGCTCAATCGTTTGGGCAAAAAGAGTGCGCTGGCGCTACGTGAGCCAAGCATGGGACCCTGTTTCGGTATGAAGGGAGGCGCCTCTGGCGGTGGCTATTCGCAGGTGTTGCCAATGGAGAAGATAAACCTTCATTTCACAGGCGATATGCACGCCATCACTTCTGCCAACAACCTCATAGCGGCTCTTGTCGACAACTACATCTTCCGCCATCAGGGCAAGCCTGAGCAGCTGAAGACCGTTTATTGGCGACGTGTGATGGATATGAACGATCGTGCGCTGAGATATGTCGTAACGGGATTGGGCGATGGCAATGGTGTGGTCAGAGAGTCGGGATTCGATATCACTCCTGCTTCCGAGATTATGGCTATCCTTTGTCTTGCCACAGATATGGACGACCTTCGCAAACGCCTTGAGAACATCCTGCTGGGTGTAACCTGCGAGGGTAAACCATTCTATATGCGCGACCTTGGTGGCGTAGGCTCGTTGCTCGTGCTGCTCATGGATGCCATCCATCCTAACCTCGTGCAAACTACCGAGCATACAGCAGCCTTCATCCATGGCGGTCCGTTTGCCAATATTGCCCACGGCTGCAATAGCGTTTTGGCTACCAAGATGGCAATGTCTACCAGCGACTATGTGGTTACCGAAGCTGGCTTTGGTGCCGACCTTGGTGCCGAGAAATTCCTCGATATCAAATGTCGCATGGCTGGACTAACACCAAAAATGACAATCCTCGTTGTTACCACTCGTGGACTTGCCGAGGCTGGTCTCGACAATATGGCTCGCCACATAGAAAACCTGCAGAATATGGGACAGACCGTAGTAGTGACGCTAAATCGCTTTGGCACCGACACCCAGCAAACTATCGACGAGCTAAAGGCATATTGCAACAAACTGGGCGTAGACTTTGCGCCTAACGAGGCTTATCTGCATGGTGGCGAGGGTTGTGAAGAGTTGGCAAAACTATGTCTGAAAACCATCGAAGAGCATCCATCGTCGGATATCAAATTCGTCTACGACCTCGAGGATAGCGTAGAAGTGAAGATCGAGAAGATAGCCAAGCAGGTGTATCGTGCCGGCAGGGTGGAATTCACCTCTAAGGCTCGCAAAGCCATGGATCGCATAGCGGAGTGGGGATTGGACAAGATGCCTATCTGCGTAGCCAAAACTCAATATTCCTTCAGCGACGACCCTAAGGCCATCGGTGTGCCAGAAGGCTTCACCTTCACCGTGCGCGACTTCGTGGTTAGCGCTGGTGCAGGCATGATCGTTGCCATCTCTGGCGACATCCTCCGCATGCCTGGTCTCCCTCTTCATCCTCAGAGCGAGAATATCGATATCATAAACGGAGAAATCGAGGGCTTGGCATAATGTTTTTATCTGTCCGCAAGGCTTTGCTAACCCAATTGTCCGATTAGTAGATAATCATCATATTTTTTTAAGACTCGTAGACCATTCCTGTAATGACCTGCGGGTCTTTTTTTATTATCGGAAGTTAGTCGGATTTTAATCGGAAGGCTCCGTGTGCGACTATCCGTTTTCTGCATTTCGACTATCCGTTTTCTGCATTTCGACTATACTCTTGGAGCCTTTCGAGTAGTCGTGTGAGCTCGTGCGGTCTGTCGCTATTGGTTTTCTGCAAAATTACTACATTCGGAAAGTATATTTTTCGAATGTTGTAACTTCGCATTTGAAAACCAACGAACTTATAAAATATGATACAGCTATGATTCCTAATACAATACGTATGAAGCCAAGAAGTATTAACTTTTCAAAGTTAAGCTGCACTCGGTAATGAAAAAGAAAACTGCGTATTTCTTTTGTCATTCCACTCATTTGCATTAACTTTGCAACGAAATGCTTTTGCGACGGGCAAACGGCCATTTGCTATATAAAGTCGGGAGAGCATAATACAGGTGTACACACAATATGGAAATTAAGATAAAAGACGCCCTCCTTGCACAGGCTGCTCAAGAGGGCATGGATGAGTTTATAAAAGTTTTTGTGGGTGCCATCCATGATGCTATTGGTGGCGAGCTTTCGGCAGAGACAATGCCTAAGCTTAATGCCGACCAAATTACGCTTCTGGCTTATTATTACTTGCGCGAAGAAGTGATGGATGGCGGATTTATCCAGCTCATACACAATGGTTTAGGCGGTTTTATATTCCTTAACCCTTTTGCTCGCGCCATTCGCGAGTGGGGACTGCCTACGCTGAGCCCTATCATCAACGGATGTCATAAGCTATACAAGAAATATCGTGAGGAGTTGGAGAAAGACTATACCGACGAGGAGTTTATGGCTTTGTTTGAGAAATATCCCGACTTTGATAAATACGACGACGCTTTCGTGGAAAGCGAAGAAGAATTTACCGAGGCTGTGGCTCGATATGTGGATGATAACATAGAGAAGTTTGCAACAATAGTTGAGTGAAGAATGAAGGGCGAATATTATGAATAAGAATGATTTGGAACTCCGTAAAAAGAGTCCTGTACAGATACGCAACAAGAAGGCTTCGTTTGAGTATACTTTTATCGATACTTACACGGCAGGCATACAGCTTACGGGTACCGAGATAAAGTCTATTCGCATGGGCAAGGCTTCGCTTGTTGATACCTATTGCTATATCATAAAGGGCGAAATGTGGATTAAAGGTATGAACATATCGCCTTATTTCTATGGTAGCTATGCCAACCACGAGGCTAAGCGCGACCGCAAGTTGCTACTTACAAAGCGCGAAATTCGCCATTTGTTTGAAGACACCAAGGCGCCTGGCTTCACCATCGTGCCTACGCTGGTGTTTATCGACGATCATGGCAGAGCTAAGGTAGACATAGCGCTATGCCGAGGCAAAAAGGAGTATGACAAACGACAGACTCTGAAGGCTAAGGAAGACAGAAGAGAAATGGATAGAGCGATAAAGAGGTTTTAAGTGAACAACACCACAACACATTTGATGAAGACAATTCGGGAACAAATAAAGCAGAAGATATTGATATTGGACGGAGCTCAGGGAACGATGATTCAGAGCTACGGACTTGGCGAGGCTGACTTTAGATGTAATGAGCTGCCAGATACCGAATGCCAGCAAAAGGGCAACAACGATGTGCTGAACATCACACGTCCCGACATGGTGATGGATATTCATCGCAAATATCTTGCTGCAGGCGCCGACATCATAGAGACAAACACTTTTTCGTCGCAACCTATATCGCAAGCCGACTATCATCTGGAGGATTATAGCCGACAGATGGCACTTGTGGGTGCACAATTGGCTCGAAAGGCGGCAGACGAGTTTTCTACAGCCGAATGGCCACGATTTGTGGCAGGAAGCATTGGTCCGACCAACAAAACTTGCTCGTTGAGTCCCGACGTGTCGAATCCGGCTGCTCGCGACATCACCTACGATGAGATGCTGGAGGCTTACCTCCTGCAGGCTGATGCTTTGGCTGAGGGTGGGGTAGACGCATTCCTGATAGAAACCATCTTCGACACGCTAAACGCTAAGGCGGCTATTGAGGCTTGCCGAAGAGTGAATGAGGAGCGAGGATTGGCGCTGCCCGTGATGCTGAGCGTAACGGTGAGCGACCTTGCAGGCAGAACCCTAAGCGGTCAGACCCTCGACGGATTCTTGGCAAGCATCTCTTCGCTGAATATATTCTCCGTGGGCTTAAACTGCTCGTTTGGAGCACGACAGATGAAGCCTTATCTGGCTGAGCTCGCTCGCAAGGCACCTTATTATATATCTGCCTATCCTAACGCCGGACTGCCTAACGAACTCGGACAATACGACGAAACGGCAGAATCGATGTCGCCACAGATAAAGGTGTTTATGGACGAAGAGTTGGTGAACATCGTGGGCGGATGTTGTGGTACTACCGACGAATTTATACGCAGATACTATGAGATGTCACAAGGCATCAAACCACGCCAACTACCAGAGAAGCCATACACGCTATGGTTGAGTGGACTGGAGATGCTTGATGTGAACGAGAATATACCGTTTGTCAATGTGGGCGAACGATGCAACGTGGCTGGTTCGCGAAAGTTTCTGCGACTGATAAAAGAGAAAAACTATCAAGAGGCACTCGACATAGCCCGCCGACAGGTGGAAGATGGCGCCTTGGTGATAGACGTGAATATGGACGACGGACTGCTGGATGCCAAAGCCGAGATGGTGGAATTCTTGAACCTCGTGGCTTCGGAACCAGAGATAGCACGTGTGCCTATCATGATAGACTCCAGCAAATGGGATGTTGTGATGGCAGGACTGAAATGCGTGCAGGGTAAATGTATCGTAAACTCCATATCGCTAAAAGAGGGCGAAGAGGTGTTTGTGAGCCATGCTCGCGACATCAAGCAGCATGGAGCTGCCGTGGTTGTGATGTGCTTCGACGAGAAGGGACAAGCCACCACCTACGATCGCCGTGTGGAGATAGCCAGCAGAGCGTATCGCATTCTGACAGAGCAAGTTGGCTTCTCTCCGTTAGACATTATCTTCGACCCTAATATTCTTGCCATAGCCACAGGTATGGAGGAGCACGACGCCTATGCCGTAGACTTCATTCGCGCTACGGAGTGGATAAGAAAGAATCTGCCTGGAGCACATGTGAGCGGAGGTGTGAGCAACCTGTCGTTCTCATTCCGTGGCAACAACTATATTCGCGAGGCTATGCACGCTGTGTTCCTATACCATGCTATACACGTGGGTATGGACTTCGGAATTGTGAATCCTGCCACCAAGGTGGCTTACTCAGATATTCCTGCCGACTTGCTAAAGCTGTTGGAAGATGTGGTGCTGAATCGTCGCCATGGCGCTTCAGAAGAACTCATCGAGGTGGCTTCGCAGATGGCGGCAGAAGCTCAGGCTGCCAAAGAGGCTGCACAGGGCGGAGCTCCACAGAAGCCTAAAGAGGAAGAGTGGCGCCACCTGTCGTTGCACGACCGCATAGCCTACGCCCTGCGCAAGGGTATTGCCACATATTTGGAGCAAGACCTGAACGAGGCGCTCAAGGAGAGTCCGCATGCCGTAGACATCATCGAAGGTCCGCTGATGGATGGCATGAACCAAGTGGGACAGCTATTTGGCGAAGGTAAAATGTTTTTGCCTCAGGTGGTGAAGACTGCTCGCACCATGAAACAGGCGGTGAGCATTTTGCAGCCACATATAGAGGCTGAGAAAAATGGCGACGCCACAACAGCAGGCAAGGTGGTGTTGGCAACAGTAAAGGGCGACGTTCACGATATCGGAAAAAATATTGTGGGTGTAGTAATGGCTTGCAACAATTACGAGATAGTAGACCTGGGAGTGATGGTTCCTGCCGAACTCATCATAGCCAAGGCTAAAGAGATAAATGCCGATGCCGTATGCCTGAGCGGACTCATCACTCCGTCGCTCGACGAGATGGTGAATGTGGCTCGCGAAATGCAGAAGGCTGGCATGCAGATACCTATTATGGTGGGTGGCGCAACAACAAGCGAGATGCATGCTGCCCTGAAGATAGCACCAGAATATCGTGGTGCCGTGGTATGGGTGAAGGATGCTGCGCAAAATGTGGTGGTGTTGTCTAAGTTGCTGAATGCCAATGAGCACGATAAATATTGTGAAGCTTTGCAACAGCGATATGCCGAAATGCGTAAGCATTATGCCGAGGAGCAACAACGACTTGTCTCCCTGGATGAAGCAAGAAAAAACAAACTTAATTTGTTCGAATGATAAAGAATTTGATTTTCGATCTTGGTGGTGTTGTTATCACTCTGGATCATGACGAGGCTGTGAGACGTTTTACAGATATGGGCATACGCGATGCTGCCGATATCTTGAACCCTTATACCCAAAGTGGGGTGTTTGGCGAACTGGAAGAAGGAGCCATTACAGCATCCGAATTTGTTGACGCTATGTGCGAGATGCTTGGTCGAAAGGTTAGTTACGAAGAATGTCAGAAAGCATGGTTGGGATATTTCAAGATGGTGCCTCCACACAATTTGGAGACCCTGCTTAATCTTCGCCGTCGTGGCTATAGCGTGGTGTTGTTGTCGAATACCAACCCTTTCGTCATGGACTGGTGCAGAAGCACAGAGTTTGATGGCAACGGCCATTCGCTCGACCATTATTTCGACGCTCTATATACAAGCTATGAGGCAAAGATGATGAAGCCCGACGAGGCCATATTCCGTCATGTTCTGATGAACGAGCGCATGCTGCCCGACGAAACTCTCTTCATCGACGATGGTCCACGAAATTGTGCTGCCGCTTCGCAACTTGGCATCCACACCTTCTGTCCTGTGAATGGCGAAGATTGGACTGCCGACCTTTACGCTCTGCTGGATGGCGAGGGAGTGAAGCTCTGAAAGTGAAGAACGAAGAAAAAAATATAATTTTTTAAAGAGATATGCAATTCAAAAAGAAAAGATGGCATTGCCTGTCTGGTCAGCCAATTACAGAACTCGACAAGCAGGTGATGTATTGGGAAAACAAGGGACGACTGGTTCCTACACGTGATCTTATCAAGACTCCTGAGCAGATAGAAGGCATACGTGCTGCTGGCGTTATCAATACCGCTGTGCTCGATGCTGTGGCTGCCGAAATTCATGCAGGAATGAACACCCTCGAAATCGACAAGATATGCTACGATGTTTGTACATCGCACGGAGCTACTCCTGCTTGTCTCAACTACGAGGGATTCCCTAAAAGTGTTTGTACGAGTATCAACGAGGTGGTATGTCATGGTATTCCTAAAGAGGAAGATGTGTTGGAAGAAGGCGACATCATAAATGTAGACTTCACCACCATCTACAACGGATATTTTGCCGACGCCTCACGTATGTTTATCATCGGCAAAACCACTCCTGAGAAGGAACAGTTGGTGCGTGTGGCTAAGGAATGCTTGGATATTGGTGCCGAGGCTGCTAAGCCATTCTGCTTTGTTGGCGACATCGGTCATGCCATCGAGAAGCATGCCAAGAAATATAACTATGGCATTGTGCGCGACCTCTGCGGACATGGCGTAGGATTGAAATTCCACGAAGAGCCAGACGTCGTTCACTACGGACATTGTGGCACAGGTATGTTGCTCGTGCCTGGTATGGTGTTTACCATCGAGCCTATGGTGAACATGGGCACATGGAAGGTTTTCATAGATGCCGACGACGAGTATGGCTGGGAGGTTATTACTGGCGACGAATTGCCATCGGCACAATGGGAGCATACCTACGTGATGACAGAACATGGTGTGGAGATATTAACTTACTAAAATTATGGAAAAGAAAGATGTTTATATATTGGGCATAGAGTCGAGTTGCGACGATACCAGCGCAGCAGTACTTCGCAACGGAGTATTGCTGAGCAATGTTACAGCTTCGCAGGATGTCCACATGGCTTATGGTGGTGTGGTGCCAGAGTTGGCATCAAGAGCTCATCAGCAGAATGTGGTGCCTGTGGTAGACCAGGCGTTGAAGCGTGCTGGAGTTGACAAGTCGCAACTCTCGGCAGTAGCCTTCACTCGTGGTCCGGGCTTGATGGGTTCTTTGCTCGTTGGTGTGAGCTTCGCTAAGGGTTTCGCTCGTTCGCTGAATATTCCGCTTATCGATGTTAACCACTTGCAGGGCCATGTTATGGCACATTTCATCAAGGAGAGCGACGACGATATGTCGGCACCTCCATTCCCATTCATCTGCCTTTTGGTTAGTGGCGGCAACTCGCAGATTGTGAAGGTTAATGCCTACAACGATATGGAGGTGTTGGGACAAACCATCGACGATGCTGCAGGCGAGGCTATCGACAAATGCTCTAAGGTGATGGGCTTAGGATATCCTGGTGGTCCTATCATCGACCGTTTGGCTCGTCAGGGCAACCCTCATGCCTATAAGTTTGCCGAACCACATATCCCTGGCATGGACTATTCGTTCTCAGGACTGAAGACCTCGTTTCTCTACAACCTTCGCAAATGGGTGGAGCAGGAGCCAGACTTCGTAGAGAACCACAAGGAGGATATTGCTGCCAGCTTGGAGTATACCATCGTAGATATTCTGATGAAGAAATTGCGCATGGCAGTAAAGCAGACAGGCATCAAGCATGTGGCTGTGGCAGGAGGCGTGAGTGCCAATAATGGTTTGCGCAATGCCTTCCGCGATCATGCCGAGCGCTATCATTGGACTATCTATATTCCGAAGTTCAGCTATACTACCGATAATGCAGCCATGATAGGTATCGTTGGCTATATGAAGTATCTCGACCACGACTTCTGCTCTATCGATTTGCCTGCATTCTCAAAGGTTACTTTCAAGTAGAAATTCCCCCACATTATTAATAATATAAAGACATGGATTTAGAAAGCAAAATAATTAGTCGTGAGCTTCTTCAGGCTCTCTACGACGACGGCAAGACTCTTGGCACAGCTGAGAGTTGCACAGGTGGACGTATTGCCCAGACTATCATCGCAGCCCCAGGCTCGTCGAACTATTTCAAGGGCGGTATAGTGAGCTATACCAACGAGGTGAAGGAAAACCTATTGCATGTTGACCACGCCACTCTCGAGGAGTTTACAGCTGTTTCGGAGCCTGTAGCTAAGCAGATGGTAATAGGCGCTTGCAACGCTTTGAATGTAGACTATGCTATTGCCTGCACAGGTGTTGCTGGTCCTGGTGGTGGCACTCCTCAGAATCCTGTAGGCACCATTTGGATTGCTTATGGTTCGAAGGATGATATCCGCACCATAAAGCTTACCGAGGACGAGGGACGCGATATGAATATCTCTAACGCCACATGTACTGCCCTCCGCGCTTTCCTTGAATACTATAAGGAGAAAAATCCACAGCCTGTAGAGGAGTAGGAAACAAAAGCTTATATAGAAGTAAAAAAAACGGTTCTTCACAAATGATAGTGAGGAACCGTTTTTTTAGTTATATGCAGTTATGGAAATCGATATTCCATAACCGCATAAGTTATTCTTTATTTCATTACCTTGCGTGTGGTACCATCGGCATACTTCTTGATGACAACGTTGCCCTTGGCAGAAGCTGAAACCTGCTGACCATTAAGGTTGTAGGTGGCTACAGCTGCTTTTGCGCCATTATTTACGTTGCTGATGGCGTTGGCACCCTTTACCTTGAAGTTGAGCTTATAGGTGTTGATGGTCTTGAGGTCGTTAGAGATAACGGTCAAGGTAGCGACGTTATCATTAAGGCTTAAACTAACCATCGAGTTTTCTGCATCCTCCTCAAAATCGATATCCTTAGGCTCAGGCAAAGCCTCTACTTCTACATTATAATCAAACTTGTTTTTGTCGAAGTCAACGAGCTTAGCACCCTTGATGCTGATGCTGTTGAGCTTAGCGTTGTAGATGAGGCTAACGTCGTCTACGTTGATAGCGTCAGGATCAGCCTCGCTGGCTGAACCACCACCAGGAACAGAGCATGTAGAGATTGTTACGAGCAAAGCGCGTGCCTCTGCATCGTTGGTATAGTAGCTCTCATAGTCGAAAGGCACTACTATGCGCTGCCATACTTCGCCATTGCTCTCGATAGAGCTATATTGAGCCTTGGCAACCACGTTGGCGTATTCCTTATCCTCAGGGTCCTGATAGTATGTGCTATCTGTGAGCACAGCGCTAACCAAGGCAGTAGGATTTTTGTTGTCCTTGCCAGGATGGAATTTCACCCACATAGCGATAGAGTCAGGATAGCTATCAAGCTTTGTGTAGAAAGGATCGCCATTGGCATCCTTGTCGGCATTGCTGAAGTCGAGGAATGAGTTGTTTTTAGGGTTTGAAGGTGTCATATCGCCAGCCATTAGACGACCTGTGGTGATGGTGCCGTTGGCAGAGATACTACCAAACAGGCTTGCCGACTTTACCAAAACAGATGTTTTGCTTGAGCTGTTTGGACGCACGTCGTTAGACTTCCATGTGTGAGGGGCTCCGCTAACAATACCTGCAAGACTGCCAGTGCAACTCATAAAAGAGTGCCAGCTGTTAGGCTCGTCGCTTGTGGTAGTAGTGCCATAATAATCCTTGAACGAAGTCTCGTGCCAACCTTCGAAGTTAGAGTTAGGAAGTTGGGTTCTGCCACTACTTACATATACGCAAATGCTCATCGTACTGAAAGGAATATCGAGCACCGCACCAAGCACGTCGCCACTAATGCCACCTTCGAGGCTAATAGGCACTTCTTTAAGAAGTGGGCCCATCCAACCTTCTACGCCTGGCATGTCGCCTTCTGCGATAGTGATGTTTTGCTCAGATTTGAGCACGATGTCGCCCTCTTCCTCTGTAGCCTGGATATTAGGCACGGTGATGGTGCCTACAGGCATAGCCTGCCCCTGAGTATAGAGGATGAAGTTTTTGAGCTGCAGGGTGTATGTGCCGTTGTCGGCTTTGGTGGTTGTTACTACCATGTCTTGAGGGTCGGCAGGAGCACCATTAACAAGTACTGCCAACGCACATTTGTAGTCGGTGGTCTGTGCCATAGAGGCGAGCGACACCAACGATGATACTAAAAGAGTAAATAATTTCTTCATACGAATTGTTTATTTGTGTTATACCTAATTTATATTATACCTATTATATAGTTTACTTCAGCTTATACATTACGCCTATGGTGCCGAAGATAGGGTAGAGGGTTTGCTCAATTGTTTTGAACGAAGAGCGATGGATGCCAGTTAGTCCCCATGTGATGTCGGCATATAGTCCGAAGCGCTTAGTGATTTGACAGTCGGCACCAAGGTCAACACCAAACTGCCAACGACGCATATCGCTACCGAAGTCGTAGGTGCCGCGAGTGCCCTCTTCGTTGCCCATCTCCACCTTTGGTCCTGTAGGATTGCCCTCGCGCAGATAGCCATCGTATACATAGCCATCGAAATGCTTTGTGGTGAGATACGACACGTATGGTCCGCCCTTGAAGAGCCAACGCCCTGCACGATATGTCGCCATGATAGGCAAGGTGAGCATCCATTCGTCGCACTTGGTGACCAGACGTCCAGTATATCTACCCTCTATACTTTCGCCACCACGCACCATCTCCATGTGGTAGTTCTTAACCGTGGCGTCAATCTCCATGCCCTTGTTTTCGAGGTGAATACCGGTTAGCAATCCCCAGTTGTTCCAAAGGTCTTTCTGCACATCGATACCATACGAAACGTTAGCCACAATCTTGTATGAATTCATTTTGCGTATGGTGGCAGGCATTCCTATAGGAGCCGTGCCGCCTATGTTGTAGCCTATGCGAGCAGTATAGTTAAGACTGTCGGGAATGTTGATGGCAGAAGCCGAGCATGCCACGCCTGCAAGCATGAGGCAAGATAATATAGTCTTTTTCATAATCATTATTCTTCTGTTTCGCATACTATTCTGACGTTGTCTATACATAGCGTGCTACCTATGGCACCCTGGAAGAAGTCGCCATCGGCACTTGACGAGAATACTATCGCCAGACTATAGCCACGACTCTCGAGGATATCCTGGCTGAAAGGCTGAATGAAGCGGAAGTCTTCCTTGAATTGTGTCCAGTTGTCGGTAGGCGGAATGTTGTTGACTATGGCCGTGGCTACGATGAGCGAACTTGTCTGAGCGTTGTTGCCATCAAGGGTTACGGCATTTCCATTCTCGTCGTGGTTGAGATATAGAATGGCATAAATGGAAGCCTTGTCAGTCTTGCCCTCTATTATCGTTTGGTTCTTATCCTGATATTTCTCGCCAGGCTGATATTTGTAGTAGCCCGAGAAAGTCTTTGGCTTCTTGTCGAAAGGCAAACCAAACATAATGGCTTTGAGCGCATCCGTTAGAGCTGCCGACATATCGAAGGCTCCAAGGAATAAGTTGCCTGCTGCCAAAGGCATATTCACCATTTGTCCGAAAGGTCCGGTATCTCTTGTGGTAAGCTTCACGCCCTTGCCTTCGTAGCCCTCGTCGAGAGGTGCGGTAGGGTAGTCGGTAGCAGGTGCACTTTTGTGGGCAAACCAGAAGCCGCCATTGCCCGAAGCCCAATCATCATAAAAGTTGCCGTCGGCATGCTTCTCGCTCCAAACGTAGTATTTCTGTTTCTCTTTGTCGAGATGGAAGTCTTCGAAATCGAAGTTTAGAGTGTCTTTCTTGGTATGTATTACGGGCACAAACGATACCTTATATTTACGCTTCCACGCACCATCTTCAGATGTCACGGTATACTCTACGCTGCCATTACTAAAGTCGTGGGTGCTACCATTTGCTGGCGATATGGTGGCGCCAGGAGTGATGGTGAAGCGAGGCGCAAGAGCTGTGAGGTCTGCCTTCTTGCGCACGCTGAAAATAATGTCGGAAGAAGTATACAGAACCTTAACCATGGTGTCAGACGGGTTATAAAACATCTCACCCACGTTGTCTGCATGTAGATAAGCCTCTGTGATGTCGCATTCTGAATTGGCAGGCTCGTCCTTAAAGCAAGATGTAAGGGCGAGACTGCCAACAAGAGCAAGTGGTAAATATTTGTTCATATATTTGCAGCTTTTTACAGTTCAGGCTGCAAAGTTACTTATTTTCTGTTTTAGTCTACAATCTAAAAACTAAAACTATGTTAAAGATTGAAGTTTTCTAACCAATCATCAAGAATCATCCTGGCAATACTTAGCTTTTCTGGTATCTGCGGCAGGTTGTCTTTGCTAAACCATCCACCACACGATAGTTCGCTACGCTGCAAATGCACATCGCCCTCAACATAATCGGCATTAAATCCCACCATGAGTCCGCAAGGGTATGGCCAAGGCTGCGAACCAAAATAGCGAAGGTTGGTGATTTCGAGCCCAGTCTCTTCCATCACCTCGCGATGAACAGCCTGTTCGAGAGTTTCGCCTGTTTCCACGAATCCTGCCACAAGACCATAGAAATTGCCCTTGAAGTTTTTGGCATGTACCAACAATACCTCGTCGCCACGATGTACGAGCACGATGATGGCTGTGGCAAGTTGTGGCCATATCTCTTTGCCGCAACCTGTGCAGCGCTTAGATATCATGGTGTGCATCTGCATAGGCGAACCACAGATGCCGCAAAACTTAGTGTTGGAATCCCAATATAGCAGCTCGTGGCATTTGCCAGCCTTCAGGTATAGCTCTTTAGACAGCTTATAAAACGACTGGCGCAGTCCGCACATCTCGAAGTTGGGATTTTCTGTCACGGGGGCATCAATATATAGCGCCTTCACTGGTGTGCCGTCTGCCATAGGCTCGATGTCCATGATGTGAGTCCATGGCTTCACCTCTACGGGAGGTTCTTCGCAGCAAGGAATGGTGTATGTGCCATCCTCAAGCTTCTGAAGCAAGATGTCGGTCTTACAGAATATGAAATAATACATTTGTAGTTTTTTTATTATTAAAGAAGGGAAGTTATTTAATCATTTCCTTTTCTCTCTCGATAGCAGGCTTTACGATAGAGTCTGGCACGAAGCGCCAGTTGTTGTTTGGCTTAGGATTAACCACTCCCATGCGCTCAATCTCCTGCATGAGATAGTAGCGCTGGTCTTTCTCACTACGATATATGATACGGCTTTCGAGACTATCGTGAGGAATGCCAGCACCACGAGTTAGCAGTTCGCCACCACCATTGCCGCGATAGCTGTTTACAGCCACCTTATACCATTTAGCCTCGTCGAAAGGTTCGCCATTCGACATGCGGAGTATGCGCACCTTTTGTCCGTTAGGCTTTGTTACGTCTACCTCGTAGTCGATGCCTGCAGCACTATCGAAATTGAAGAACTGATTCTTAAACATCAACTTCTCTTGGTTGGCATTCTTGTCGTCGGCAAGTATCAAGAATGGGTCGTCGGCACTCTTCATGGTGTGCACCCAGAGGTCGTAGCTCATTTCAAGATGTTTGCGTATCTCCTCGCCTGTGAGTCGCATCACGTAGAGCTGGTTCTCATATTTATAAAGGTTGAACATGTCGCTAACATATAGCGGACCCTTGGCTATGGAGTCGGTAGCCGATAGAGGAGCGTTGAATGCAATGTCGGCACCTGTTATCTTGAGCTGCAAGTTGAGGATGAGGTCGGAGAACGCACTTGAGCCAAAGAAGCTGTCTTGGCAATAGATGCTGTTGCCAAATTCGCCAATCTTGCGATTTACGTAGCCATTCACCTTAGTGATATCGCCCTCAAAATAAGCCATATAGTCTTTGTCTACCTCAAGGTCGCGCATGTCTACCAGCTCGCCACTCTTGCTTGCCACTCTCCATTTTCCCTTCTCCTTAACGAGCGAGAGGTTGGCTTGAGCCACATACATGGCATTGTTGGCAGGGTCGAGACAAAGCACCTCGTTGCCTGCATCGTTGGTAATGGTTTCGAGACAACGAGAGTGGTCGTGACCGAAGAATACGGCATCGAAGCCATCCACCTTTTTAGCAACCTCTATAGAGGCGCTCTCCTTATATTCAGCAGTTTCTATGCCACCCTCTTTTCCGCTATGGAATAAGCCAATGATAACATCAGGCTTCACGTTGGTCTTCACCTCGTTCATGGTGCGCTGAGCAGCCTTCACCATCTCTTCGAAATATAGTCCCGACCATAGATTCTCTGTGAGCCAGTTAGGTATGGCAGGAGTTATCATTCCGATAACGGCAATCTTAGCACCCTGGCGCTCAAAGACTGTGTAGGGTAGGAAGTAAGGCTTCTGAGTCTTGACGTCGATGACGTTGGCACCAAGCATCGGACATTTCACCTCGCTTGCCCATTTGTCGTAAACGGCATGACCCGTCTCCACATCATGATTGCCTATGGTGGCAGCATCATACTTCATATAGTTGATTATCTTGGCAGCTATATTCTCGTCCTTGGTGTTGATGTAGTTGTAGAAATAGCATATAGGCTGACCCTGTAGAATGTCGCCATTATCGAGCAACAGCACATTCTCGCCATGCTCCTTTCTAAGGTTGTTGATATATGTGCTAACCCTTGCAAGGCTTCCTGCCTTTGGCTTGCGACGGATGAAGTCGTAAGGGAAGAAGCTTCCGTGCACATCCGAAGTTTCTACAATCTTTATTTCCATAGTCTTTGTTTTGTTCTTTGCGTTAGCTGCTGAGTAGCCAAATGTGAGGCCTGTCAGCAGCATGATGACTGATAAAATTGATGTTTTCATATATTTTTATTATTCTTGTTTTTGGTTTGGAGTAGGTGCTTCTTCGTTCTTGGTATTTGCACCTTGTTTTTGTGTAGCCGCCAGTTCCTCGGCAGCAGTTTTATCTTTTTTCTCGCGATAAGCCTTAGGCGTCATGCCTGTGCGCTGCTTGAATAGTCGCGCAAAGTAAACAGGATCGTTGAAGCCTGTCTTATAGGCAATCTCAGATATCGTCATGTTTGAGCTGTCGAGATACATATACGCCTTTTTCATACGGAATTCCGAAACAAACTCCTTAGGCGACTGTCCGGTCAGAGCCTTTAGCTGATTATAGAACGATGTGCGCGACAATCCGCTTTGCGAAGCCATGTCCTCAATCTTTAGCGAAGGATTGTCGAAGTTCTTTTCCAGCCAGTCGAGAGTAGCCTTCACGAAGTCGTAGTCGTCTTTGTTGTTGAATGCTATCTCGTCAGGTCCCACCTTCAGCACCCTCATCTTCTTTCTTTGTTCAGCCTCGTATTGTATGCGACGTTGGCGGATATAGAAGTAAGCTCCCACGCCCAAGATTGCCAACATGAGGTATATCCACAAGGCTACTGTCGAAGCAAAGAAATATGGAGGTACAGTAATCTTGATAGTGCGCTCATCATATTTGTCTGGGCTCTCAAGCAGGAATGCTTTTATGCGCAGGGTGTATGTTCCTGCCGGCACGTTGCTATAGTTGGCTCTACGCTGATTGTCGGCGTTGTGCCATTCTTTGTCGTAGCCTTCGAGCATATACTGATAGTGCACACGATGCTGTAGCTGATAGTTGAGCGATGCAAATTTTACCGAGAATATGCTTCCTCGCGAAGGCAACCTCACCTGGCCGCTATCAGGGATATAATAGTCGTAGGTGTCGTTGAGTCGTGGTGACATAAGCTTGTCGTCGACAAAGAAGTCGGTAATGGCAAGCTTCAGCAGCGAACCATTGTGAGTGCGCAGTTTGCTACGGTCAACGATATAATATCCGTTTAGCGTGCCGAATAGTATTTCGCCATTAGGCAGACATGCGCCTGTGCCTTCTGAAAACGATTCGTCGTTTACACCATCAAGGATAGAGAAAGTAGTAAACAGCTTCTTGTTGTTGTCGAACGAGCATAATGTTTGGTCGGCAGAAAACCACACCACATTTTCCTTGGTTATGGCAACGCTCTTTATCTCGTTTGATGGCAGTCCATCGGCTTCGTCGAAAGTCTCGAAACACCATTTGCCTTTCTTGTCCTTGCCTGTGGTCTTGCTAAGTCCGCCACCATTTGTTGCCACCCACATGGTGCCGTCTGCACCTCTAAGCAATTGTATGATGTCGTTGTTGCCAGTTTGCAACTCAGTATCGTTGCTCATTTCGAGAGGCGCAGCATACACATTCTTGCCATCGCTCTTCATAGTGAGAATACCATCCGAGGTGCCTGCCCACACCATGCCGTCAGGACCTAAGGCGATAGTTCTCACCTTGGTGTGGCTAAACTTAGGGTAGCCCTTGATGTTGCGAGGCCAAAACACCCTTTTGCCATTATACATGTTTACACCACCATTATATGTAGCTATCCATAAGTTGCCAGCCTTATCCTTCACGGTTTGGTAAACATTTGGCGAGCTAAGGTTGATGTCGAGATGCTTAGGTTGCGATGCACCCTTTGGCAACACATATACGCCCATACCCTTTGTAGAAATATAGATGTCGCCATTTTCCAATTGCATCATATCGTAGATTTTTGCATCAACTTTGCAAAATGGCGATAGCGCAGATGTGGCGTTGTCGGCAGAAAGTATGTTGCCCGTCTTGTTGCCAATGAGAATCTTTTTGCGAGTATGGTCGTAGATTATGGCACGAGTTTCGTTTGCGCCATAAACATTCGAGCCTGGCATCAAGTTGCGATGCATGATGCATGGGCGGAGTAGGGAGAGCTTTTCCAGTCCGCGCCTGATGGTCGACATCCAAATCACACCCTTTTGCAATGCCACATAAGTGGCAACGGTATTCGACAAGTTCCATGTGTTGTCGGGGTTGTTGTGGAAATAGTTCATCTCGCCCGTGGCATAGTCGTAATATCCAAAACCACCCATATTCATACGTACCCAAAGAGCGCCATTTGCTTCGCTATATGCAGCACCATTAATATCTATTTCTGGTGTAGATACTATCTGGGTGAAATGGCGTGTGGTGTTGGTTGCAGGGTTATATTGAAATACTCCTTGAGTGTCGGTAGTAAACCATATAAGTGATTTACTATCTTGGTATAACGAAGATATTTGCGAACCGTTGGTAGAATATATCTTCTTCTTGCTACCTACATTATATATATCACCCTTTGTGGTGCCCACGAGGATGGCGTTGTTGGTTGTACAACAGATATTCATTATCTCTTTGTTGTCCATCACAAAGGCATTGTTGAGCTTTGTCTCTGTAGGCTTTATCTTTGCCAACCCCTTGTCGGTAGCCACCCAAAGATTAGCATGCTTATCGGTAGCCATAGCATACACCTTTTGTTTGCCAACATCTACGAGCTGCACCATTGGCTTAGCACCCACGGAGCGGATTCTGTAGATACCCTTCTGGCGGATGTAGGCATACACATAGCCATCTATCGACTTCACTATCGTTGAAGCCGTGCGATGAGTTTTGCCCTGATAGCCGTTGTTGGTCTTTAGCAAATCGCCACCCTCTACGCTCTCGAAAGCGTTGGCTATTATGTCGGTATGACGATTCAAAACAAAGATGCGGTTGTCGTACATTCGCATCCAGATATTGCCCATGTTGTCGGCAGTAAGGGTGAGAATGCGGTTATGAAAATTGGATAGTCCGCTATTCTTTCCTGTGGGATAGTTGCAGAAGTTGTAGCCATCAAAACGGCTCAAACCATTCCATGTTGCTATCCAAATATAGCCAAAGCGGTCTTCCACGATATCGGCAATGGCATTGCTCGCAAGACCATCGGATGTCGTGTAGTGGTTGCGTAAAGCTTGCAGCTCGTGAGCCTTGGCTCCAGTTACATTGAGCACCAGGAGTACAAGGAATAGAAGCTTTCTCATAGTCCGTCTTGATTATAGATGTACGTCTTCTATACGTAGTTTTAGCAATCCGGCAGGCACCCTGACTTCTACCACGTCGCCAGCCTTCTTGTTGAGCAAAGCCTGACCAATAGGCGACTTAATAGAAATTTTGCCCTCACGGAGGTTAGCCTCGTGAGAGTTTACTATTGTATATGCCATGTGCGCATTATTAGCAAGGTTGGTTATCTCTACTTGGCTCAGCAATCCCACGCAGTCGTTATTTAGCAGTGACTTGTCGAGAACCCTTGCATTCTCCAGCACCTTTTGCTTAAAGCGAATGCGGCTCAACAGTTTGCCTTGCTCACGCTTTGCAGCATGATATTCAAAGTTTTCGCTAAGGTCACCCTTATCTCTTGCCTCTGCTATTGCATCTCTAACCTTTGGTAATTCAACGTTTTCTAATTCTTGAAGTTCAGCCACGAGCTTGTCGTAGCCTTCTTGCGACATATATTCCATGATAGTTATAGTTCTGTAGTATATTATATTGATTAGCGATAGCCTTTTGCTATCAATATGCAAAGTTATAAAAAAAGATTGGTTTTTTATTTTGATATTGGTTAATTTTGCATTAACTTTGCAATATTCAATATTATCATCGGAAAAACTAATATTTATTTTATGGCACGTACGAATAATCATCTTGTTATTATGGCAGGCGGTGTAGGAAGCCGATTTTGGCCTATGAGCACCGAGCAGAAACCTAAGCAGTTTATTGATGTTCTTGGAGTAGGTCGCTCGTTGATGCAGCTCACCTACGACCGTTTCGAGGGAATATGCTCTCCAGAGAATGTGTGGGTAGTTACAAATAGCAGATATGCCGATATTGTTCATGAGCAGTTGCCTGAGATTCCTGTTTCCAACATCCTTCTTGAGCCTTGCCGTCGCAATACTGCGCCATGTATAGCCTATGTGAGTTGGCGAATTAAGAAGAGCGACCCTAAGGCAAACATTGTGGTTACACCAAGCGACCATATAGTTACCAATCCTCAGGAGTTCCGTCGTGTAATCACACAATGCTTGAAGTTTACTGGCGAAACAGATGCTATCGTAACTCTTGGTATGAAGGCAAATCGCCCAGAAACAGGCTACGGCTATATTCAGGCAGACCTTACCACAAGTTCTCCACGCAACAAGGAGATATTCCGTGTAGACAGATTCCGCGAGAAACCAGATCTTGAAACAGCAAAGAAATATATTCAGAAGAACAACTATTTCTGGAATGCAGGTATCTTTATGTGGAATGTAGAAACCATCGTCAACGCATTCCGCGTATACGAACCAGCTCTCAGCAAAATCTTCGAAGGCATGCTCGATATCATGGGTACCGACAAGGAGCAGGCTGTGATCAACGAGAAATATCCTGAGTGTGAGAATATCTCGGTCGACTATGCCATCATGGAAAAGGCTGAAGAAATCTTCGTTTGTCCTGCCGACTTTGGTTGGAGCGACCTTGGCACATGGGGCTCTTTGCTTCTGCAAACTCCACGCGACCTCTACGGCAACAGCTGCATAGGCGAGAACATCAAGATGGTGGAAAGCCACAACTGCATCGTGCATACCGTGGAAGAAAAGAAGGTTGTTATCCAGGGGCTCGATGGCTACATCGTTGCCGAGCAAGATGGCACCTTGTTAATATGCAAGCTCAGCGAAGAGCAGCGCATAAAGCAGTTCCAAAACGATTAATCTTTTATAGCATAAACGATAGCCTTAAAGGATTATTATTAAACGATTATCATAAACAATAACGGCTCATCACAATCATGTGGTGAGCCGTTGATTTTGTTAGGCGTAAACTATAATAAGAATCGTGTCTCAAAAGAAATGAATCATCCGACTGTTTAATGTTTAGTGTTTAATGTTTAGGCGGTATTTTAAACATAAACCTTATAACCCCCTGTTTGTTTTATATGCAAAAGAAATCTTTGTATTAAATTATATTTGATAGCAATCATATTGACATTTGATAGAAATCAAAATTACGTTTGCCAGTAAGCATAGATACATTTGCTAGAAAGCATAGATTGCTCGAAGCATAGCTTCGGCAACGAACTAAGTCTATTAAAACATTGAATGAAAGCAACTTACAACATTGCTACGCCCATAATCAACAAATTTAGTTCAAATATTGTCTTTTTCTTGCGTTTATTAAGAAAATCTGTTACAAGTACTATGAAAGTTCTTCATGCATAGTTAATAACTTAGAAGGGATGTGCGCGGTAATGCATTCTTGATAGAATTGTGTGAATACTTTTACGCAATATTCGTGATTCTGAGTGCAACGAGTGAGGTGGTTACTAAAAGTGCAATCACCACAATAAAGCTATTGAATTTACGTTGTTTTAAATGAAAGGCTTTTGATAATAGTAGTTGAAGAGCTGAAGGTTTTACCTTTGCATGCTAAACAACACGTTTAAGGCCGCAATTATTTCAAGAACAAGTATACATAAATCAAAGTAAGCAATGAAAAAGATAACAATGGTCATTGTGGCTATTTCAGCCATGATTAGTTTAAGTGGATGCCATAAGGATCCTTCTTTTGTAGATCCTTACTTTCAACGTCAGAGTGTAATTGAGGAGCTGAGTAATGAGCTTAAAGGACAATACAGCAATATATTCATTCCTGTAATCTATAATGCATCGCAAGAACAGTTGGATTATAAAAGTTTATGGAAGGGTGAAGTTGCAGAAAATGGTCAACCTATCATCCACTACACTTTTGGAGGGTACGAAAACCGGACTGTCACATTACAGAACGTACCAATCAGTTGGATAAGTTTTATCATCAAAGATCTTGATTTGGCAGAAGCTGTCAAGCTATTGCCCGATTATGATATTTCGATACCTTATTCTTTTGCAAGCTCAGACGAAGACGCTGAAGGAGCAAGCAAAATGGGAAAAATCATATATAGCGATAGCAAAGTACCTGTGACATTGAACTATGGCGGAAAGCAACATCTTGTGCTTTTCAACTTTAAATGTCCTTCGCAATTTGTTTTTGATGCAGACAAGCGTCCTATCTCTCCAGGAAGAATCCAGCTGGAACTCGAATCTATTATTGTTGACAATGTGATTGTCCAAGAAATTGATGGCTATTCTGGAGAAGAGTTCTTTCTAAGTATTATGGGAAAAACTGATCTGCGCTAGCCTTGGGTTGTATTTGTTGTACATATTGTATTTGTTGTTTTATAAACCACAACCAACTTTGTCTTGCTTGCAATATAGAAAACAACAAATACAACCTATACAACTCAAACAACTTTATGTGAGGCTCCTATGATAGATATTTTATATTAATTCCGATTTATTCCTGATAGAACAGGGTGAATACTTTTACGCAATATTCGTGGTCGAGGGTGCTACCAGTTTCGCGACAGCTGTGCATAGCCAAGATTGCATTGCCCATGTCTACGCCACGGAGCGGAATTGATGAAGCAAGGATATTGCCAAGGGTGCTTCCTCCTGCCACATCGCTATGGTTGACGAAACGTTGGCATGGCACGCCTGCCTTATGGCACAATCCTGCAAATACCGAAGCCGACATAGCGTCGCTCGCATATTTCTGAGCTGCATTAAACTTGATGACTGGACCGCCACCCAATACAGGATGGTTAGTAGGGTCGTATTTTTCAGGATAGTTAGGATGCCAAGCATGAGCATTGTCTGCCGAAATCATAAACGCACGCTCTACAGCCTGATAGTAAGCCTCTGCGGTGCCACTTTGAGCAAGGGCTATGCGCTTAAGCATATAAGAAAGGAATGGACTGCCTGCTCCCTGTTTGGTTTGCGAACCAGTCTCCTCGTTGTCGAAGATGGCGAGCACCTGTGTGGTGTCGGTAGCCTCGGATGCTATCAGCGCCTCTAAACCTGCATAGCACATAGAAAGGTCGTCTAATCGGCCTGAAGAGATAAACTCATTGTGCACACCAAAGTTGCAGGCTGGGGTAGCGTCGGCAAGATATAAGTCGAAGTCGAGGATGTCTTCGCGTGCCACTTCCTGCTGTTTGTTCAACTCTTCAACGATGATATTCATCAGCATATTGCCACGCTCAAGCTCGCTGCTGATAATGCCGAGTATTGGCAGCACATCCTTCTGTTTGCTAAGCTTCACACCATCGTTGACCTGACGATTGAAGTGGATGGCTAAGTTGCTGATTTGCAATAGCGGACGCTTGATATGGAGAAGCATGGTTGTAGGGTGCATCACGTCGGCGCCCTTTACGATAACTCTTCCGGCAAGGGTAAGCGGACGGTCAAACCATGTAGACATTATCGGACCGCCATACACCTCGGTATTTAGTTTCACGATGCCACCTTCGCAACCTATTTCTGCGTTGGGCTTTATGCGGAATGTTGGCGAGTCGCAATGTGCGCAAATCATGTGGAAACCGCTCTCTGCCAATGGTTTCTTACCTATCTGGAAAGCATAGACAGAAGAATCGTTTTTGGTGACGAACAGTTTGTCGCCAGCCTTCACCTCTCCCAAGGCTTCTGTAGCATCTACACGTCGGAATCCCTTTTGCTCCAACTCTTCTGTAATATTCTTGACTGCCAGGAAGTTTACTGGCGAAGCATCAAGGAATGACAATAATCTCTTTATCATTTTCTTGTTTTCGTTATTATCGTATGATTTATAATCAGTTTTTGCAAATATACACTTTTCCTACGAAATTGCCAACCGAAAACTACACTTTTCCTATAAATTTGCTGCTGTAAAACTACACTTTTCCTACGAAAAAGGGCGGCGTAAACTACACTTTTCCGATAAAGTAGTGCTTTCTGCATGGTTCTTTCATATACTAGAATCGTTAAACAACATATATTTTACATGCGAAACCACATTGCGATTTTACCCAATTTTTTAGCCTTGGGCAGTTTTCTTCTTTATGGTCACCAACGACGTTATCATAAACACTGCACAGAACAGCGTAATGATTATCATACGTGTCTGAAAGAGAATGTCAAGACTAGTGCTGTCGTCAGGTCTTAGCCAGTCGGCAAGACATGAAGCAACATTGTTGATCATGTGCATTAAGAAACATACCACAATATTACGGCTCCGATAGTATACCCAGCCATATAACAAACCATTTAGAAAGGCTACGACTATCATACTTGGATAAAGGTGCAGTATCCCAAAAAGCAACGACGATAGTACTATTGCAAGACCTGCGCTTTGCTTCCAACGTAGAAGATATTCCTCTACACCACCACGCATAACCAATTCTTCTGCAAACGGTGCCAGTAGACATGTTCCCACAATTGCAGCTATGCTCAACGCACTATCTGAAGTGGAGGTGGCAAAGTCACCGAAATCAAGGAAGGCTACTAACATATTAATCGGGAGTATAGACGATAGTTCCAATATTAATATCCACAAAAGCAGCCCTTTGTCAAAAGACGCCATAGCTGTCATACTGCAAGATTTGTTTACATTGGTATATCCTTTTTTAATGAATAGTAATATTATGAGTAGGCTTCCCAATATTAGACTTATGTCGTTAAGGAAAATAAAATCAAATGAAATGCTCCATCCTAAAAGATATTTTCCTATCAAAAAAGAAAATGCGTACACGGCAAGTGGTGTAGCTATTAGCACTATTAAAATATAAAAAAGATATAATTTTAATGCTTTATATAAATTACAGTATATACTTTCCATATTTGTTTTTTATAGTCGTCAACAGACAACACCTGTTTCTATCTCGTTTATACCTTGTATCATTGTCCATTCTCAAATTCTACCTGTTTTATTTTATCGTTGATATGATTAGCGTA